>Ga0318508_1000005_pt1 | contig 26548 bp, 23 predicted proteins | sample GRESIP084b2f21_FD_203493 | JGI IMG/M metagenome (GOLD analysis project Ga0318508, IMG submission 203493) | Tropical soil microbial communities from Luquillo Experimental Forest, Puerto Rico - GRE.SIPMG.084b2f21 | ecosystem: Environmental > Terrestrial > Soil > Tropical forest > Bulk soil...
CGTGAAATCGTCCGCGCCAACAACCTGCACACCGTATGCGAGGAGGCTAGTTGTCCGAACATCGGCGAATGCTGGGACAAGAAGCACGCCACGTTCATGATCATGGGCGATACATGCACCCGCGCATGCGCGTTCTGCAACGTCAGGACTGGCTTGCCTGGCCCGCTCGATCCGGCCGAACCGGAGCATGTGGCCGAAGCGACGCATAAGCTCGGCCTTACGCATGTGGTCGTGACGTCAGTGGATCGCGACGATCTCGGCGACGGCGGAGCCGCGTGTTTTGCGGCGGTCATTCGCGCCATTCGGGCCCGCTGTAGCAATACCACGATCGAGGTGTTGACGCCGGATTTTCTCCGCAAGGACGCCGCGGCTGAAACGGTGGTGGCCGCGCGGCCCGATGTCTTCAACCACAATCTTGAGACGGTGCCCTCCAAATACGTCACTGTCAGGCCGGGAGCGCGTTATTTCGCATCCGTTCGCCTGCTTCAGCGTGCCAAAGAAATCGATCCGGGAATTTTCACCAAGTCCGGGATCATGGTCGGACTTGGCGAGCACCGTAATGAAATCCTGCAAGTTATGGATGATCTGCGCGCCGCCGACGTTGATTTCCTCACCATCGGGCAATACCTGCAACCTTCCCTCAAGCATCATCCGGTGATGCGCTTCGTACCGCCGGATGAATTTGACGAGTTGGCGGCAATTGCTCGCGCCAAGGGTTTTGCGTTGGTTTCGGCAAGCCCCCTGACGCGGTCGTCCCACCATGCGGGCGACGATTTTGCCCGGCTGAAGGCGCTGCGAACGCGTTAACGATGCCGCAGTTCTCGACCAAGCGGCATGTACAGCATTCCGCATCCGACATGTTCGACCTGGTCGCCGACGTCAAGCGCTATCCGGAATTCGTGCCGCTGTGCCGGGGGCTGAAGGTGCGCAGCCGCTCGACCGATACAGAGGGCCGACAAATCGTCGTCGCCGACATGACCGTTGCTTATAAGTTGATCTACGAGACGTTCACCAACCGGGTCACGCTGGATCGCAAAGAGCTTGAGATACTGGTTGAATATCTCGAGGGCCCGTTTCGAAAAATGAACAACCGCTGGCGATTCCATCCGGCGGAGCAGGGGGCCTGCGACGTAGAATTTTTCATCAGCTATGAATTTCGTAGCCGCACCCTGGGCCTTCTCATGGGGGCTATGTTCGATGCCGCCTTTCGACGTTTTTCGGCGGCATTTGAACGCCGTGCCGATCAGATCTATCGGACGAGATCAGCCTAACCAGCGCTGGTTGAGCTCACCCTTGTTTGGCGGCCCGGACCAAGAGTGCAAGCGCTTCGGCCACCGACCGTTCGCGCACCCGGCGACGGCCGATATTTCCGAACAGGCGTCGACGCCCCAGCATCGTTCCGTCACGGCTTACTGCCGTGAAGTAAACGAGGCCCACAGGCTTTTCTTTCGAGCCGCCGCTCGGACCGGCAATGCCGGTGACCGACACCGCTAAATCGGCGCCCGATCGTCTCAGTGCACCCTTGGCCATTGCGGCGGCAGTCTCACCACTCACGGCTCCATAACGAAAAAGGGTAGCGGCGGGCACTCCAAGCAGCTTTTGTTTTGCGGCGTTCGAATAGGTCACAAAACCGGATTCGACCACATCCGAAGATCCGGCGATTGCAGTGAGCGCGCCGGCGACGAGTCCGCCCGTGCAGGATTCGGCAGTTGCAATACGCATGCCGCGTGCGCGACATAGATCGAGCACCCGTTTTGCCGAGGCGTGCAGATTTAGCCTGCTCATCCGCCGCTCCACGGCAACCGGATCGTGGCGGTCGCCATGGCAAAAATTCCTTCTCCGCGGCCGGCGAAACCAAGTTTTTCACTGGTGGTCGCTTTGACCGCGACGCGGTCCAACGGAACGCGTGCGATAGCCGCGATGCGCGCGCGCATGGCATCGCGGTGCGGTGAAATCCGTGGCGCCTCGCAGACGATGGTGACGTCAAGATGGGCGGTCACGCCGCCGCGCGCGCGAACGCGCTTGCAGGCAAAATCGAGGAAACGATCCGATGCAGCGCCCCGCCATTGCGGATCGCTCGGTGGGAAATGCGTGCCTATATCGCCTTCGGCGAGCGCACCGAGAATGGCGTCGACCAGTGCATGCAAGGCCACATCGGCATCGGAATGGCCAGTCACGCCATGCGAATGCGGAATACAAACGCCACCCAGCATGACGTGATCGCCGTCGGCGAAGGCGTGCACGTCAAAACCGTTGCCGGTTCGCACGTCGGCCAATGCTGAAAAGCGTGAAAGCTCGGCGCGCGCAAAATCGTCGTTGGTTGTCACTTTCACATTGGCGGCCTCGCCTTCAAAGACGCTGACGCGCTGACCGGCCCATTCGGCAAGGGCCGCATCATCGGTGAAATCTTCACGCTGGGCGGCAGCCGCCTGCCGATGGGCCTTAAGGATCGGCTCGTAAGAAAACGCCTGTGGCGTTTGCACAATTCGCAATCGGCTGCGGTCGAGCGTCTCAGCTACCAAGGCGTGATCGTCAATAGTTTTGACTGTGTCCGCCGGGGCGATCCCCGGTATCGCGGCTCCGGTCGAGCGGCCGGCTGCAATCGCCCGATCGATCAATCCCACGCTGGCAAAAGGGCGCGCCGCGTCATGCACAAGCACGAGACCTGGCGCGCGGGCGACAAGTGCTTCCAGCCCCGCACGCACGGATGCCTGTCGCGTGGCGCCACCGGCGACCGGCGGGAGCAGGTTTTCTAGTCCCGCAACTGCTTGCCCGTACAGTTTCTCGTCACTTGGACTGATGACAGACTGGACGAAGTCGATCGCCGGATGCCCAAGAAAGGCATTCAACGCTAAGCGGATCATCGGCTCACCGGCAATCGGCCGAAATTGCTTGGGAAGGTCACCTCCAGCCCGCTCGCCGCGCCCTGCCGCCACGACCACGGCCGCAACACTGTCGCTCATAAAACCTTTGCTCCGCTACGCTTTGGCTTTACCGCATGTCGGGCCGCGGGCGAATGCTTGCCGCCTGAATTGGCCTGAACTTATCCGGTGCAAAGTGCCGATATTGCAGTGCAGCACTTGCGTCGACCCCGAATTTGGCTAAACTATATGCAAATCGTCGGAGACGCCTAATTCGTGTGCATAACATACAAAACCTGGCCTAAGTCTATGGCAGAACGTGGATTCTACTTTTGGCCAGACCAAGGCCGCCGCGCGGATCAGTGTCATGAGCGCGGTTGAGCCGCTCTTTGCCGCTACCACGGCCGATGCGGTGCTCAATGCCTTGCCACACCCCGTCATCGTTGTAGCCGCCGATGGGAAAGTGGTCGACGCCAATGCTGCGGCCGAAGCCTTCTTTGAGGTTTCGCTGCCGCTATTGCGTCGTCATCAACTCGCCGAACTGGTGCCGTTCGGCAGTCCGCTCCTTTTGCTGGTCGAGCAAGTGCGCAGACGCGGTGCGGCCGTCAATGAATACAAGGTCGATCTCGGCACGCCGCGCAATCCAGGCGACCGTCTGGTGGACCTGCATGTAGCGCCGCTGCCCGAACAGCCGGAATACGTCGTCGTGATGCTGCAAGAGCGCACCATCGCCGACAAGATGGATCGCCAGCTCACGCATCGCGGCGCGGCCCGTTCGGTAATCGCGCTTGCGGCTATGCTCGCCCATGAAATCAAAAACCCGCTGTCCGGCATTCGCGGCGCGGCACAACTGCTCGAGCAGTCGGTCGGCGATGACGATCGCGGCCTCACTCGGCTCATTTGCGAAGAAGCCGATCGTATCGTCAAGCTTGTGGATCGCATGGAAGTGTTCAGCGACGAGCGCCCGGTTGAACGCGAACCGATCAATATTCACGTTGTGCTCGATCACGTGAAGCGTCTCGCTCAATCGGGCTTCGCTCGGCACGTCAAATTCGTGGAGGACTACGACCCCTCACTGCCGCCAGTCCTCGCCAATCGCGACCACCTCGTTCAGGTGTTCTTGAATCTCCTCAAGAATGCCGCCGAAGCGATCGGCGAAACTGCAAATGGCGGCGAGATCGCGCTTTCAACTGCGTTCCGCCCCGGCGTGCGGCTGTCACTGCCCGGCGCGAATGCGCGCGTTTCGCTGCCGCTCGAATTCTGTGTCAGGGATAACGGGCCGGGCGTTCCCGAAGAGCTCATGCCCCATCTATTCGATCCGTTCGTGACTACCAAACCGACCGGTTCCGGGCTTGGGCTTGCACTGGTCGCGAAAATCGTCGGCGATCACGGTGGCATCGTCGAATGCGAGTCGCAGCCACGACACACCGTTTTTCGCATCCTCATGCCGAAATTTGCCGCGACATCGAGCGGCGAAAGCGGCCAACCGGGCAGCCGCGTTCCAGCGCAAGGAAAACGTTGATGCCTGAAGGAAGCATCCTCGTCGCGGATGACGATGCGGCGATCCGGACCGTTCTCAACCAGGCGCTGTCGCGCGCCGGTTACGAAGTCCGTTCTACCGGCAATGCCGCGACGCTCTGGCGTTGGATCAGTCAAGGCGATGGCGATCTGATCATCAGCGACGTTCTGCTGCCGGATGAGAACGCGTTCGACCTGTTGCCGCGCATCAAAAAAGCACGGCCGGAACTCCCAATCATCGTCATGAGCGCGCAGAACACGTTCATGACCGCCATTCGCGCCTCCGAGGGCGGCGCTTACGAGTATCTGCCGAAGCCATTCGATCTCAAGGAACTGATCGCGATCGTCGGCCGCGCCATGTCAGAACCGAAGGAAAAGCCACGGCCCGTGGCGAAATCGGAAGAGTTCGAGTCGATCCCGCTCGTTGGCCGCTCGCCGGCGATGCAGGAAATTTATCGAGTGCTCGCGCGTTTGATGCAGACCGATTTGACCGTGATGATTTCCGGCGAATCCGGGACCGGAAAGGAACTGGTAGCTCGTGCTCTGCATGACTACGGCAAACGGCGCAGCGGCCCGTTCGTCGCAATCAACATGGCGGCGATTCCACGCGACCTCATCGAATCCGAATTGTTCGGCCACGAGAAGGGCGCTTTCACTGGAGCGAATACCCGCAGCTCAGGCCGTTTCGAACAAGCAGAGGGCGGTACGCTCTTTCTGGATGAAATCGGCGATATGCCGATGGAAGCGCAAACGCGCCTCCTGCGGGTGTTGCAGCAGGGCGAATACACGACAGTAGGCGGCCGTACGCCGATCAAGGCTGATGTGCGCATCATCGCCGCAACCAACAAAGATCTTCGGCAGCTCATTCAGCAGGGCCTGTTCCGCGAAGATCTGTTTTTCCGGCTCAATGTCGTGCCTCTGCGTTTGCCTCCGTTACGCGAACGCAGCGAGGACATTCCTGATCTGATCCGGCATTTTTTCGCTTTGGTGGAACGCGAGGGCCTGCCGCCGAAGCAGATCGATCAGGCGGCTCTCGATCGCCTTAAGCGTCACCGCTGGCCCGGCAATGTGCGCGAACTTGAAAATCTGGCGCGTCGGCTCGCTGCGCTCTATCCCCAAGAGACCATTACCGCGAGTGTGGTGGATGCCGAATTGTCCCAACCGGCTTTGGCGGCTCCTGGCGAAAGCCACGGCGAAGATGAGCATCTCTCCAACGCGGTAGAGCGCCACCTTGCGCGCTATTTTGCGGGCTTCGATGGCGAATTGCCGCCGCCCGGCCTGTACCATCGCATACTGCGCGAGGTCGAAGGCCCGCTGGTCTCCGCTGCACTCGCCGCAACCCGTGGCAACCAGATCCGCGCCGCCGATCTATTGGGGGTAAATCGGAACACTTTGCGTAAGAAAATCCGCGACTTGGACATCCAAATCTATCGCACCGGCAGCAGCTGAGCGCGCCAACTGGTTCTTTTTGACCGGCCCTGCCGGTTCCGCCTAGTTATAGTCGCAATCCGGCAACATTGTTGTATAAAAGCATCACTGGGGCCGGGTGGGTGCGCGGCTTTCATGGCTCATCCGCTCGACCTTTCACCGCTTGATTTTCCACCCCTGGGGGCAGGTTCCGGTCCTTTTTGATCATGGCGACTGTTGACCAAGTTGCCGCGCTTGACCCGGCAAGCGGCACCCCGGTGCCCTTGGCTTCGCGCCTGATCGGCGCATGGGCCGTCGGCATAGCGCTGCTGTCCGCGACCGCCACGTTTTTGGTACTGGCGGGACTGACGCCTATTGCGCCGGTCCATGAGGTTGTCGTCGAGCTCCTCCTCGGCAATGCCATTACCGGCTTGTTGCTGCTCGGCATCATCGGGCGCGAGGTGTGGAAAGTCGTGCAGGCGCGCCGTCGCGGCCGGGCGGGATCGCGACTTCACGTCCAAATCGTCGGCCTGTTCGCGGTGATAGCGGCGGTGCCGACGGTGCTCGTCTCCGTTGTCGCCAGCACAACGCTCGATCGCGGACTTGACCGCTTCTTTACGACGCGCACGCGCGCGATGATCGAGCAATCGCTAACTGTCGCCAATGCTTATGTGAGCGAGCACGCCGACGCGATAAGAGGCGATCTCCTGGCAATGGCTTATGATCTCGGCCGCGCCAAACAGATCTTCGATTCTGATCGTGATCAATTCCAGAAAATCATCAGCGCGCAGGCTGCCGGTCGCAATCTGTCTGCCGCCTTGCTGGTCAATGCAGACGGGTCAACGGTCGATCGGGCCGGAGCGACCGTCGACAAGAAGATCGTGCTGCCAAGCGCCGATCTGCTCGCCGAGATTAATGAAACAGAGCCACGCGTTGCCTTGCTCCCCGAAGACAACCATGTCGCCGCCGTAGTCAAGCTCCGCGGCTACGAGAATATGTATCTTTACGCCGCAAGAATTCTCGATCCGAGGGTCGTGGCGCAACTGCGTGCCACGCAGGACAGCGTCGGCGAGTTTGCCAATCTCGAGGCGCGCCGGCTCGGTATCCAGGTTGCGTTCGGCATGATGTTCGCGGTCATCGCGCTGATCGTGCTGCTGTCCTCGGCTTGGATCGGACTGGATTTTGCCAATCGCCTCGTTGCTCCAATTCGTCGCCTGATCGGCGCCGCCAATGTGGTGTCGACCGGGAATTTGAACATCCGAGTTCCGGTGCGCCGTTCGGAAGGCGATCTCGCGCGGTTAGGGGAAACGTTCAACAAAATGACGCAGGAATTGCGCACTCAGCATGAAGATATCATCCGCGCGCGTGACCTGATCGATAGCAGGCGTCGGTTCACGGAAGCCGTGCTTGCAGGCGCGAGTGCGGGAGTCATAGGCGTCAATGCCAACGGCGCTATTTCCATCTTGAACCGGTCAGCCGAGCGCCTGATAGGCCGTTCGGAAACCGATGTCTTGGGCAAACCGCTCGGGCAGGTCGCTCCCGAACTTGGGGAGATATTCGAGGCTGCGCGGCTAGGAAATCAGCGTCTTGTTCAAAAACAAATCGCGGTTACGCGCGATGGACAAGAGCGAAACTATTCGGTGCGTGTAACCAGCGAGCAGGCCGCCGAAGCCGAGCACGGCTATGTAATCACGATCGATGACATAACCGAACTGGTTTCGGCGCAACGCTCTTCAGCATGGGCCGATATTGCGCGGCGCATTGCGCACGAGATCAAAAACCCGCTTACGCCTATCCAGCTCTCGGCCGAACGGCTGCGTCGCAAATACAGTAAATCGATCTCCGACGACCCGGCGGTGTTCGAACAATGCACTGAAACGATCGTTCGCCAAGTCGACGACATCAAACGCATGGTGGACGAATTTTCGCGCTTCGCGCGCATGCCAAAGGCCGTGCTCGCCGATCAGGACCTTGCCGATACGGTTAGGCAAGTGGTGTTCCTGCTTCGCGTCGCCCATCCGGATATCGACTTCACTGTCGAGCTTGAAGCGGAAATCATGCCGGCGCGCTTCGACCGGCGCCTCATTTCGCAAGCGTTGACCAACATCGTCAAGAATGCGACCGAGGCTATTGCCGCCATCCCGCCCGCCGAGTTGGGGCGCGGCCATATCGCGGTGCGGGCCAGACGGGAAGGCAAAGATGTCCTGATTGACGTCGTCGATAACGGCGTTGGCTTGCCCAAGGAAAACCGCTCGCGCTTGCTCGAACCCTACGTCACCACCCGAGAGAAGGGCACCGGGCTTGGTCTCGCCATCGTCGGCCGTATTCTCGAGGAGCATGGCGGATGGCTGGAACTACGCGACGCTTCGGAAAGCACGCCCGGTGCGCGCGGCGCCTGGATGCAACTGCGCTTTAGCGCCGAACAGATAGCGGCGGCGGCCGAACGGGAGCTGCCTATCGAATCGCGTGCAGCAGCCGAATGAGTTTCTTCAGGATAAGGCGACACACATGGCATCCGATATCCTGATCGTTGACGACGAAGCCGACATCCGCGAACTCGTCGCGGGCATCCTTCAGGATGAAGGCCACGGCACACGCACGGCACGTGACAGCGACGACGCGCTCGCCGCCGTGGTCGCTCGGCGGCCCAATCTCGTCTTTCTCGACATCTGGCTGCAGGGCAGCCGCCTCGATGGTTTGCAATTGCTCGATAGTCTCAAGCAGCAGCACCCAGAACTGCCGATCGTCATGATCTCTGGTCATGGCAACATCGAGACCGCGGTCTCCGCGATCAAGCGCGGCGCCTACGACTTCATCGAGAAGCCGTTCAAGGCCGATCGATTGCTGCTGGTCGCTGACCGCGCCCTTGAGAATTCGCGGCTTAAACGCGAGGTGCGGCAGCTCAAGCAGCTCGCTCCGCTCGCCGCGACGCTGGTCGGGCATTCCCCGGCGATCAACCAGTTGCGCCAGACGATCGAGAAAGTCTCGCCGACCAACAGTCGGGTCCTCATCGTGGGTCCGTCGGGCAGCGGTAAAGAGCTTGCCGCACGAACGATTCACGCTCATTCCGCGCGCGCCAATTCACCTTTCGTCGTGATCAACGCTGCCGCTATCACGCCCGAATATATGGAAACGGAATTGTTCGGGATCGAAGGGGGCAATGGCACGACCAGCCGCAAGGTCGGGGCGCTGGAGGAAGCCCATGGGGGTACGTTGTTCATCGACGAGATCGCCGACATGCCGCGCGAAACCCAGAACAAGATCCTCCGTGTTCTGGTCGATCAGACGTTCCAACGTGTAGGCGGCAGCACCAAGGTAACCGTTGACGTGCGCATCGTGTCCTCGACCAGTCGCCATATCGAGGCGGATATCGCTGCAGGTAAATTCCGCGAAGACCTCTATCATCGGCTCTCGGTCGTGCCGATCAAGGTGCCTGGACTGGCCGAGCGGCGCGAGGACATCCCTGAACTCGTCGAATATTTCATGACGCAGATTTCGCAGATGACCGGGCTGCCCAAGCGTACGGTGGGCGCTGATGCACTCGCGGTGTTGCAGTCGCACGACTGGCCAGGAAATGTCCGCCAGCTTCGGAACAACGTAGAGCGCCTGATGATTTTAGCCGGTGGCGACCCGGAGGCGGTGATTACCGCCTCGATGCTCCCGCAAGACGTCGGCTCAATGATCCCGAATATGCCGAACGGCAATGGCGGCGAACACTTGATGAGCTTGGCGCTACGCGAAGCGCGCGAAGTTTTCGAACGCGAATATCTGTTAGCGCAGATCAATCGTTTCGGCGGCAACATTTCCCGTACCGCCGAATTCGTCGGGATGGAACGCTCGGCGCTGCATCGCAAGCTCAAAGCTCTCGGGATTGACTGAGAGCAGGCATCACTATCAAGCCAGAAAAGGTTCTGCTTGATCGCCTATAATGCCGATCCTGTGATCCGTAATCCCTGATCCCCTGACGCCGATGTCCCGCATCGCCTACCTCAATGGCCGCTATCTGCCGTTCCATGACGCCAAAGTTCACGTGGAGGATCGCGGCTACCAGTTCGCCGACGGCGTCTATGAAGTGTGCGAAGTGCGGGGCGGGCGCCTGATCGAAGAGCGGCGGCACGTCGACCGGCTCAAGCGTTCACTTGGCGAGTTGCGCATTCGAATGCCGATGTCAGCGCGCGCGCTCAGCGTAGTCCTCCACGAAGTGGTCGCGCGCAATCGGATCGGCTACGGCATCGTTTACCTGCAAATAACGCGCGGCGTAGCGCGTCGTGACCACGCGTTCCCGTCGGCGCAAATACCGGCGAGCCTCGTGATTACGGCGCGCGCGCTGAACCGGGTACGCAATGAGGCTCTCGCCGAGCAAGGCATTGCCGTAATCACAATGTCGGATAACCGCTGGGGTCGCGTCGATATCAAGACGATCGGATTGTTGCCGAACGTACTGGCGCGGCAAGCGGCGCTCGAGCAGGGCGCACGAGACGCATGGTTCGTCGACAAGGATGGCGTGGTGATGGAGGCCTCTTCCGCTAATGTCTGGATTGTCACCGCCGATGGGAAACTGGTCACCCGGCATGCCGACCACGCGATTTTGCGCGGAATTACGCGCACCGTTCTATTCGAAGCGGTCAAGGCCAAGGGACTTCAGGTGGAGGAGCGGGCATTCACGATCGAAGAGGCATACGGAGCGCGGGAGGCCTTCATTACTTCGGCGAGCCAGATCGTGTTACCCGTCGTGCGAGTTGACGGCCGGACAATCGGTGACGGCAAGCCTGGTCCTGTGGCAACGGCCCTTCGGCGTGCCTACCACCTGTTTGCCGAGGCCGGATAGACCGATCGCCTGCAAGTTGGGCTTGCATAGCTGTTCGGGCCGCCTTCTAATGGTCGTCCCGGGACATGGTGTTCTGGTCTGCGGGATCGCAAGCAGAGGCTAACAAAGCTCGGAAAAGGCCAAAAATAGCCGCGGGGCAGGGGCCCGCGGCACAAGAACGGAAACAAAGGCCATGGCAGCCGACCGCGCACAAAACCTTCAAGACACTTTTCTCAACCACGTCCGCAAAAACAAAATTCCACTCACCATTTTCCTGGTGAACGGCGTAAAGCTGCAGGGCGTCGTCACGTGGTTCGATAATTTCTGCGTGCTGTTGCGCCGCGATGGCCATTCCCAACTCGTCTACAAACACGCTATTTCCACCATCATGCCGGGTCATCCGGTGCAGCTCTTTGAAGGCGCCGAGGAAGCGCCGCCCGGGGAATAGCTTCGATTGGAGCCACGTCGCCGCGACAAGCGTTCATTGGCGCCGCGTCAATCCGCCAGACGCAAAGCGGATAAACGTGGTCGGGGAATCGAAACCGGCCGCGCCCTCGTGATCGAAGCAATTTTGCGCAGGCCAACTCTCGACGCCAGGGAGCGCTCTCCTGCGGCAAAGCTCGACGAAGCGATCGGCCTTGCCCGCGCGATCGACCTTACCGTCGAGCAATCCGGCGTCGTCATGCTCAATGCGCTGCGGCCGGCGACCTATCTCGGTAAGGGCAAAGTTGAAGAGGTCTCCGGTCTGGTCAAAAGCTTCGAAGCCGACATCGTGGTCATGGATTGCGCACTTTCGCCGGTTCAGCAGCGCAATCTGGAAAAAACCTGGAATGCGAAAGTTCTCGATCGCACCGGACTCATTCTGGAGATTTTCGGTCGCCGCGCCCGCACCCGCGAAGGGGCCCTGCAAGTCGAGCATGCGCACCTGACGTATCAAAAGAGCCGTCTGGTGCGGTCATGGACCCACCTCGAGCGGCAACGTGGTGGCTTCGGCTTTCTCGGCGGACCCGGCGAAACCCAACTCGAGGCCGATCGTCGCATGATCGACGAACGGCTCGCCAAGATCGAGAGCGAACTTGCGACCGTAAAGCACACCCGCGCGCTGCATCGCGAGAGCCGGCGGCGCGTGCCTTATCCGATTGTTGCGCTGGTCGGTTACACCAATGCCGGCAAATCGACTCTGTTCAATCGGATGACACAGGCGACTGTCTTATCCGCGGACATGCTATTCGCCACGCTTGATCCGACACTACGCGCCGTCGCGCTCCCGCATGGCGCGCGCATCATCCTTTCCGACACGGTGGGCTTCATATCCGATCTGCCCACGATGTTGATCGCGGCATTCCGCGCTACGCTCGAAGAGGTGATCGAGGCCGACGTGATTCTTCACGTGCGCGACGTTTCGCACGAGGACGCGGAAGCGCAATTGCACGATGTGGAAAACATCTTGACCGAGCTCGGCATTGATCCGCGCCATGAGGCCCAGAACAAGCGCATACTGATCGAGGTTTGGAACAAGATAGACCGGCTTGATTGGGCCACCCGTGAGCGCCTTGCCAATATTGCCCGACGGCAGCCGCCGACAAATCGACCGGTTCTGGTTTCAGCCACCACCGGGGAGGGGCTTGATGCACTCGCCGCCTCAATCGAAGCGCGACTTACCGCCGGTCGAGAAGTCATTGAGATCAGCCTCGACCCGGCAGACGGCGCGGGCGTCAGCTGGCTTCATCGCCATACCGAAGTTCTCAACAAAGCGCTAGATAAGGATGGCCGGATCGCAATGACGGTTCGGGCCGAGCCTGACAAAGCGGCAAGATTGAGAGCGAAGTTCTCTTTGTCTCCCGCGGTTGCGCGTGAGCATTGAATCGCAGTCGCTACTCGGCTGCTTTCGCCTCGTTCCAAAGCGCATCCATTTCAGCAAGCGTCGCATCTTGCGGCGCCTTGCCGCGCGCGGCGAGAGCGTGCTCGATCGCAGCAAAGCGCCGTTCGAATTTTTGATTGGTCAACCGCAGCACCGCTTCCGGATCGACGGCGAGATGACGCGCGAGGTTGACCGCCGCGAATAACAGATCTCCGACTTCCACGGCCATCGCCGTGCGGTCCATTTCCGCACGATCAAGCTCGGCTTCGATCTCATCGGCCTCCTCGCGGATTTTCCGCAACACCATGCGCGGATCGTTCCAGTCGAACCCGACTTTGCTCGCTTTGGCCTGCAATTTCAGGGCGCGGGTGAGGGCAGGGAGAGCAACCGGGACACCTGCGAGCGCTCCATTTTGAGGGGCGGTACTGCTAGAAACCTTCTCCTGGGCCTTGATCCGCTCCCACAATCCCTCCACGGCGGCGGCCGTTTTCAAATTTTCGTCGGCAAAGACATGCGGGTGTCGACGGATTAGCTTTTGAGTAATCGCCTGCACTACGTCGCCGAAGTCGAACGCATCCTGCTCCTCGGCCATCCGAGCGTGAAATACGACTTGAAGCAGGAGATCGCCGAGCTCCTCCTTCAGATCGGCAAGGTCGCCACGGGCAATGGCATCGGCCACTTCATAGGCCTCCTCAAGCGTGTACGGCGCGATAGTTGAAAAGTTCTGCGCCAAGTCCCAAGGGCAGCCGGTGTTCGGTGTCCGCAGCGCCGCCATGATTTCGAGTAGGCGGCCGATGTCGCGTGACGGGGTCATCGCCGAGATTCCTGGTAAACTCGCCGCCCAAGTGTTGCGACGGAAGGCGCGGACCGTATCAGACTTAAAAAACAGCCGCGAGCGATCCCATCATGTCCATCTCAGCTCAGGCGCGCACCGCGCTGTTTTTGGTCGGGGCAGGGGTTCTGCTGTTCGGCTCTGCCGGCACGTTTTTAATCCCGGCTTTTTGGCTATATCTCGCAATACTCACGGCAGTCTTCATCGTCTCCTTTGTAATGCTTGACCCTGAACTCCTTCACGAGCGCATGCGGCCTGGCGGCAACCCGCTACCGTTCGGCGTGATGCTGGCCACCCTTGTATTTTCGCTGCATTGGGTGGTCGCCGGGTTTGACCGCGGCCGCTTCCACTTAAGCGACACCGTGCCTTTGCCGCTGCAAGCCGTGGGATTTTTCGTCTTTGCAGCGGGCCAAGTCCTGGCTTTCTGGGCCATGCGCGTGAACCGCTTTTTTTCGTCGATCGTGCGTATTCAATCCGACCGAGGCCAATACGTGGTTACGGCCGGCCCGTATGCGTTTGTCCGGCACCCAGGCTATGCGGCGGGCATCCTAGTCATAGCGGCGAGCGGCATCGCGCTCGGCTCATGGTTTGCGGTGGCTTTTGTGCTCGCCGCAAACGTCCCGTTCATCTTGCGCCGATTGATCGTTGAAGATCGGGTGCTTCGGGCGCAGTTAGCCGGCTACGAAGACTATGCGCAGCGGGTCCGCTGGCGTCTGCTACCGGGAATTTGGTGAACGGGCGGGGACGGATTGGCGTTCGAGGAGCGCGCTCAATGGCCGACTCGCATAAGAGATATTATGGAATATCGACATATCGGAACCGTATTCACGGGCTTTCCTGTAGCGTCAGCGTCATCCCGTCAAAGGCCGGCGTGACATGGACCGGTAGCTTGCCGCTGAGCACCGCGTAATCCAGATCGGCGTGCAAATTCGTCAGCACGGCGCGGCGCGGCTTTAGTCTCTCAACCCATGCGAGCGCGTCCTCGACGGAAAAATGGCTCGGGTGTGGATCCCAGCGCAGCGCATCGAGGATCCACACGTCGAGATCGCTCAAAGCACCGAAACTCGCCGGTGGAATCCCGCTGACGTCACACGAATAGGCAAGGCCGCCGAAGCGAAACCCGAGCGAAGCGATATCGCCGTGATCCTGCAAGAACGGCAGCACTGTAATTGGTCCGCCGGCGCCTTTAATGGTCAAGGACATTCCTGCCACCAACCGGTGCGCGGTCGCGATCGCCGGATAGCCGCTGCCGGGCGGAGATTGGAAGCAATACGCAAACCTGGTCCGCATCATCGCCGCGGTTTTGTCGTCAAGGTAAACGTCAAGGCGTTGCCGCCGTTTGATGAACAGCGAGCGTAAATCGTCGATGCCGTGGGTGTGATCGGCGTGCTCATGCGTGTAGAACACGCCATCGAGCCAATCGACCTCGGCGTCGAGCAGTTGCTCGCGCAGATCGGGCGAGGTGTCGACCAAAACGCGTGTCACGCCTGCGGGTGTCCGTTGTTCGACCAGCAGCGAGGTGCGCCGCCTGCGGTTTTTAACGTCATTCGGATCGCACTCGCCCCAGCCCAAAGCCGGCCGCGGCACGCCACCGGAAGAACCACAGCCAAGAATTGTGAATTTAAGACTCATAGGGAGGCTGTTCCACCAAGTAATTGTTAATCAGCGAATTTTTGCATTCATTTTTGGTTCGCCGGACGAGGCACTTTCGTAAAAAGGCGGTAGAAATTCTCGGACGTCTGTTCGGCGATCGTCTCGACCGAAACGCCGCGGACTTGGGCGAGAGCGCTTGCTGTTTCGACCACGTAGGCCGGTTCGTTACGTCGGCCGCGATATTTTCCCGGCGCGAGGTAGGGCGCATCGGTCTCGATCAAAATGCGGTCTGGCGGCAGCTCCGCCGCAATTGCCCGCAAGGGATCCGAGTTTTTAAAGGTCAGGATGCCGGTGAAGGAAATAAAATGGCCGAGCGCCACTGCGCGGCGGGCGAGTTCACGACCGCCAGTAAAACAATGCAATACGGCCGCAAAAGCCCCCTTCCCCATTTCCTCTTCCAGAATCCGCGCGGTGTCGTCATCCGCGTCGCGCGAATGGATAACCAGAGGCAGACCGCTTTCGCGCGCAGCGGCGATATGCGTGCGAAATCCTCGCTCCTGCGCATCGCGGGGTGAGTTGTCATAGTGATAGTCGAGCCCGGCTTCGCCGATCGCCGCTACATTCCCGGCTCGGCTGAGTGACACCAGTTCGTCAGGCGTCACATCCAGCTCCTCATGCGCATAATGCGGATGCGTGCCGAGCGAGCAATAAATGTCGGCAAACCGTTCCGCGATCGCCAATACTTGTGCGTGCCGGCGCACGCGCGTCGAGATCGTCACCATGCGTTCGATTCCGGCGGCGCGGGCGCGCGCCACCACGGCATCGAGCTCGCTGGCAAAGTCGGGGAAATCGAGATGACAGTGGCTGTCGACCAGTGTCAATCCGGGCGACAAGCAGCTGTTTTCTGCGGTATTGGAGGCCATATTGTGGGGCTGGTTCGCTTCTGGGTGCTCAATAGGTACTCATCTAGCATCATTTTCCAAGCACCTTGGTCTCCCCTGCCCTGCCCCCAGTGGGGGGCGTTGGGTTTGGTCCCGGCAAATGTCGGCACCCAATCCTCTTCCGGCCCCGGAAATTTTTCGCAACACGGGTATCACTCGCCCAGCGCGCAACGACGATGCTCTTCCCGCAATACATCCTCGATACTCGTTCGCGAGAGCCGCGCCAGCTCGGCAAACGGTGCGCGTTCGGTCGGCAGATTGTCACGACAGCGCGTCGTTACCGCCGCATTGTGGTGCCGGTCGAGCGTCCGCGAGTGCGTTGACGGTTCGGCAAGCCGGACAGCGCACCCAGATACCAATGGCCCGCCCGGCGATGGCGGCTCGTGATGGAATCAGATCGAGGACGAGACCGAAGATAATTTAATGAGGCCTAACATCTGGCCTAGCGTGGCCCGATTCTGCGCACCACGCCAACCGGTTTTTATATACGACAGCGACAGAGAGACCGTGTTTGGTCAGTTCAGGGGCTATCTCACTCGTTGACTATCAGCACGCGCGAATGAGGGGGCGGCGTGTCTCTTCAGCCTCAGCCGAGTCGGTCATGAAACAGGTGGTGCGTCTGGCGCGAGCGCAGCCAACACTGCTGCGTGCTTGCGAATTCCAGTGGCATCGCTCGTGGCCCAATGGGTATCAATCCGCGCACGTTTTGGCCAATGCTCCAGCCTGCTTGCTGTAATCCTTGCAGGAACGCGCCAACCCACGTCTGAAATTCTACATCGTCCGCATTCGCAGCTAGCAGCACGCCGATGCACCGCATGCGCTCGGGCTGTTGTGCGCGAACTGCAAACGGCAAAGCAACGGCCAAGCCAGCAACTGCCTTGATGAACTCGCGCCGCCGCATGTGCCGCCCCGCCAGGCAAAAGTTGGTCAAAGGCTAGCATGCAGCGGCCGGTCCGGTATGCGACGCGATGTCCGCTATGGGTCATTAGCGGACATCTTGCACGCTCGGACCGACGTCCGCTTTACCCCTCAAAGCGGACCTCGATTGATTGCGTTGAAAAGTCCGTTACGGATCACCGGCAAAGAAGGACATTCGCGCACAGACTAACAGCTGACCCGGCGCGGATTGTGGGATCCCACAGCATGTTGTTTCATTCGATCAGTTACCGGCTAAAAATGGTCGCACGTTCAGCGCAAGCGAGCACGCAAATCTTCGAGCTCTCATGAACCAATCCATCATCTATGCCATTGGGGCGATGATCTGCTACGGATTTACCGACTTCATCTACAAGCAGGGCGCCAATGCCGGGATCCGGGCCGAGCATTTTTTGATGGTACAGGGGTGGTGCTTTTTACCCCTTGTCATCCTCTATGCGCTCGCGACTCACAGCCTTGTTCTCGATCAAACGGGGTTATGGGGTTCGCTTGCTGGCGCCTTCGTCTTCATCGGCTTCTATTATTTCATACGCAGCCTGACGATCGGATCGGTCAGCACCAACGCGTCGATATTCCGCCTGAATTTTATTGTTACCGTGTTGCTGGTGGTTGCGCTGCTTGGCGAGTCGTTGACGCTCAGAAAGACCGCCGGACTCGTGCTCGCGTTACTTGCGACATGGCTTCTGGTGGGTGCCGAAGCTACTGCCGACCGCAGGCCTGACGACGCACGGAACCGCTCGTTTGCGCAGGTGGCGGTTGCTACGCTTGCGTTTGGCGCGGCGAATTTCTTCCACACTATCGGGCTCCGGCATGGTGCAGTTCCGGAAACTCTTGCGGTGGCCCAAGGGGTTATGTTCGCACCTCTAGCGACTGTTGTGGTCTATTTCACCGACCGCAAACTCCGACCGCCCCTGAGAACGCTCAAATACAGTGGTACCGCTGCGATAATTCTGGTTGGCGCCACTATTTTCTTACTTCGCGGTGTAGCGATTGGCCAAGCCACTGTGCTGGTGCCGATCACGCAGATGGGATTCGTGATCGCCGCCCTGCTTGGGATATTTATTCTTCGTGAACATCTCACAGTCCGCAAAGCGACCGGTCTCGTCATGGCGTTAGCGGCATTGACTGCATTGGCGCGTAGTTGAGGGTTCGGCCCAAACAGACATTTGCGGGCCGAGGATTTATTGCAACAGGCCGATGTCCGCTTTGGGTCAAAAGCGGACATCAAGGTGAGCGGAGGGAATGTCCGCTTTACCCCCAAAAGCGGACATTGCGGTCAAGAAGGATTCATCAATAAAGGAAGCCGCGCGGACATAGTTGCGACTCGATAACGGACAATTCGAGCTGCGCTCGCTTCAATCCCGCACGTCCCCTATTGGGATGGCCTGTGCGGTCGTTGGCGATTCGGCGTTCCGCCGCTGCGACCCGGTCTCGCGCACGCTCTAAGTCGGCAACGGTGTACTGCCGAGGCTCTGGCCGCGTGCGTTTCTTCCTCGGTCCCTTCGCTACTTTGGCGAGGATAGCCACCTTAAGCCGCTTCCCAGTCGCCATTGTGCCACTCCAACAATCTCGGCGATCGGTCAAATAAGCATATTCGGCGCGGCTTCGTGCGCCGAGTTACGCTAATCTTGGGGGCGCCATGGAGCTGAACCGACCACCGCTCGTCATCACCTTCGAGTTGAGCGACAGGCGCAAGGCAATCGTTGCCGATGCTCTCGCCGGCGCAAGCGCCGTCGTCTATCTCACCGAGCTTGATGAAACGGCGCGCGCCGAAGCGCTGCGCAACACCGGCGTGCTCCTGACAGTTAACACCTCCAAAGAACTGCGGTCCGGCGAGGCGAAGCTGTTGGTCGGCGCGCGGCTGATCCAATTCATGATTGCTGGCGTAGACTTTATTCGGCTGGGCGAGCTGCCGGAGGGCGTGCCAGTGGCAACCAACGGTGGCGGCTATGCCGAGTCGATGGCTGAGCACGCGCTCGCCATGGCCCTTGCCGCCGCCAAGCGCCTGATCTTGGAACACGAAAACCTCAAACGTGGCCAGTTTAATCAGTTCAAGCGAAACCGCATGCTCGCGGGCAGGGTTTGCGGAATCTTCGGCTTTGGGGGCATTGGAGCTGCGACCGCCCGGCTGATGCGCGGCATCGGCATGCAGATACACGCCATCAACCGGCATGGTCGGACAGATCAGCAGGTGGATTCGATTGGGACGCCGGAGCGGCTGAATGAGCTCCTGGAAACGGCCGACGTTCTGGTAATTAGTGCACCGCTTACCCGTGCCACCCACAGCCTGATCGGCGCCGCCGAGCTTCGCCGCATGAAGGACGATGCCATTCTCCTCAACCTTGCCCGCGGGGAGATCGTGCAGGAAAGGCCGCTGTATGACCACTTGGTCAAGCACCCGTCCTTCACCGCCTGCATCGATGCCTGGTGGATTGAACCGGTACGCCACGGAGAGTTTCGCATCGATCAACCGTTCCTCGACCTACCGAATGTCATCACCTCACCACACAATTCGGGACAGGGCGACGGCGCGCACGACCTCAGCTTGCGCCGGGCAGTTGAGAATTGTCGCCGCGCTTTAACCGGAGAGACGCCACTTCACATCATCGGGCTCGATGAACGGCTCATGTAGAATCGTAGCTGGCGATCGGTCCCGGTCACACAACGACCGCTAACCACAAGCCACCGAGTAGATGTGCTGGACGTCCTGCGGCAGCGGCATGTTAAGCCAACTTTCGCCACCATCCTGGGTGCCGAACACCTCGCCATAGCGCGCCGCAACGTACACCTGCTTGGCGTCACCGTGGTGCAAGCCGACCGACATCAGCGTGCCGTGAGGCGTCACTTTGTCGAAACGCTGCCAAGTCTTACCGACGTCCTGGCTGCGATAGAGTGCACCGTCTTTCGATGAGGCCGCGACGCTAAGACAAGCGTAGAGCGTGTTCGGATCCTGCGGCGAAACCTTGATGTCACGCCCGTAGGTGAACGGTGAGAAGCGGTCGACTCGCATGTCCTGCCAGGTCTTGCCCTGATCCTTGCTGTTGAAGAGACCCATGCGTACGGCGATGATTACGCTGTCGGGATCGGCGGAAGTGGTGCAGACGGCGTGGCCGTCGAGCATACCTTCGGCCTCGGTGTCGCTGACAAGCTTGCTGCGCAGACGCGGCTCCGCTTCCACCAGGCGCAAGAGGTCGGCACTACAATCGTTCCAGCTTTCACCGCCATCGATTGAGCGCATCACGCCTGAGACTTCGAGCACGGCAAAAATCTCGCCGCGACGGTGAGGGTGCCGGGCGAAACGCATCACGCGGCAGGAGAACGGCATCTTGGCGTAGACCGGCAATTGTGGATCAGGGGCATGCTTCCAACTCACGCCGCCATCCTCACTGCGATAGATCGAAACCGGTGAGCCGCCGGCCAGCATCCGCTTCGGATCGGCGTCGTCATGCAGGAATGACCAGACCTGCACGCCGCGATCAGGAAAGTCGGCGCGGCGAAAATTTCGACCGCGATCGGTGCTTCGATAGACGCCATCGACGGTACCAGCGAAGACAAGATTCGGATCGCGCGGGTGCACAAAGACGGTAAAAGCTTCAATCTCACTCAGCGCATGTTTCCAATCGGTGCCGTCGGTGGCGCAGCGAAACACCCCGGCGAGGCCGCCTTGTTTGCTGGCGTAATAACCGCCGACGCCGGCGAACACATAGGATGAAGACACAACACTTTCCTCCTCGTGTAAGATTTTGTGCCAGCATATTTTGACGCTTGGCGTCCGACAAGGTGAAGAACCTTCATTGTAAGTTGTCCCGATCGGGTACGAGCTGAAGATCGATCTGCCCGATCAGCCGTGTTGCCGGCGCTGATCCGGAGTGCTCAACTCGCGTCGGGCGAGCAAAGCCAAGTAAGAGGAAATGCAGATGAACGGCGCTGCAGTCATTGCCGAAATTCTCAAACGCGAGGGTACGGAGTTTCTCTCTTGCTATCCGCGTAATCCGCTGATCGAAGCAAGCGCGGCGTTGGACATTCGACCCATATTGTGTCGGCAAGAGCGGGTCGGGGTCGGCATCGCCGACGGCTATTCGCGCATCAAACGGGGCCAGCGAAACGGCGTGTTCGCCGCCCAAGCAGGACCTGGCATCGAGAATGCTTTCCCGGGAGTTGCGCAGGCCTTTTCGGAGAATGTCCCGCTGCTAGTTATCGCCGGCGGCATGCCGCTCGAGCGGCAATATGTGCGGCCGGTTTTCCGCGCCGCCAACGTTTTTCGACCGGTGACGAAATGGTCGGCACTGGCGCATTCAGTGCAGGAATTGCCGGACTTGATGCGGCGCGCTTATCACGCCATGCGCAGTGGCAAAGCCGGCCCGGTCCTGATCGAAGTGCCAGACGAAGTCTTCACGGCCGAATATCAAGGCCCGCTCGACTATGCACCTCTTCCACTGCAGCGCGCGGCACCCGATCCGGCCGCAGTCAAGAAAGCCGCCGAGATGCTGCTCGCGGCCAAACAGCCGCTGTTGTGGGCCGGCCAAGGCGTACACTATGCCGAAGCTTCGGAGCAACTCGCGGCGCTCGCGGAACTGTTGCCCGCACCTGTCGTCGCCACCAATCCCGGCAAGAGCGCGATTGCCGACAGCCATCCGCTCGCGCTTGGCGCCGCGACACGTTCGCGATCCAAAATGTTCGCAGATTTCATGGGTCGCGCCGATCTTATTCTGGCGATCGGTTCAAGTCTCACAGTCACGAATTTCGGCCCAGCCGTCCCGCCCGACAAGACGATCATTCATTCCACCAATGATCCGTCCGACATCAACAAGGAATATCGCGCCGATCACGCCCTGGTCGGCCACGCGGCGCTTGTGATTGACGCATTGATTACAGAATTGAGCCACCGCAAGAGCGGCAGCGGCGACAACGCGCTTGCCGCTCTCAAAGCGGATATCGCCGCGGGAAAGAAGGCATGGCTCGATGAGTGGTCGAAGCATCTGAGCTCCGACGAGATACCCATTAACCAGTACAGGGTGATTCGCGACCTGATGCGCACGCTCGATCGCGACAATGTCATCATCACCCACGATTCTGGCAGCCCGCGCGAGCAACTCCTGCCGTTCTGGGAGACCACGGTGCCGGGCTCCTATATGGGCTGGGGCAAGTCGACCCAGCTTGGATATGGGCTCGGTATCACTATGGGCGCCAAACTCGCAGCTCCGAAAAAACTGTGCGTCAACGTGATGGGCGATGCCGCAATCGGCATGACCGGCATGGATATCGAGACGGCCGCTCGCAATCGCATTGCCATCCTCACCGTCGTATTCAACAATGGAGTCATGGCGGCAGAGCGCGACGTGCTCAAACTTTCGACCAAGAAGTACGGCGCGCTGACCGTCAGCGGCAATTACGCCAAGGTGGCCGAGGGGCTCAACGTCGCCTCGACGCGCGTTGAGAAGCCCGCCGCGATCGTGCCCGCGATCAAGGATGCGGTCATCGTTACGGAAAGCGGCGCACCGTTTCTGCTCGAATTCGTCGTGAAGGAGGGCTACGACTTCTCGCGCTACTCCTGAACAGTGGCGGCTAGCTCGCCCTCCGCTAGACCAGTTACAGCAAGATTGCTTCTCCGATGTACGCTTTGGGTCAATCACGGACATCGAGGCTGGTTGAAGAAATGTCCGCCTTATCCCCGAAAGTTGACATTCACTCAGAGATGAATCACGCGACGACGAGCTGCATGGGCGACGGCGTCTGTACGCCCGACCGCATCGAGCTTGTCGATCAGAGCACCTACATGGAACTTGGCGGTGTGAACAGATATGCCAAGACGGCGAGCAATCGCCTTGTTTGACATCCCCTCGGCGAGGAGAGTTAACACCTCTAGCTCACGAGGCGTTAGCAAGACGTCACCATCCGCAGAGCCAGACACAGCAGTAGAAAGAACTAAGGCGACGTCGGCCGACTCGCTTGCACTGACGACTCGCAAACCCGGCACGTTCGCGAGGAGCGCGGCGAGACGGTCGGCCAGCGCCTTATTCTCGATATTGAGCGCCAAACGGATCGGGCGTGCTTCGGCGCTCTTGCTCAAGCGGTAGGCCTTTCAGCGATTGTCAGTGGAACGTTTTTTGTCTCGCCAGCTCGGCTCAATCCAAGCGTAACCGTCCGTCCTACGCTGTCCGGACCAAGCCCGCGCAAGAGTGATCGCACGTGACGGATCGGCTCGCCATTCCAGGAGACGATGATGTCGCCCTGGTGCACGCCGGCCTTGGCTCCTGGTCCTTGAGGCTCGACTTTCATCACCATCACGCCTCGTCCGCCCTCCTCGAGCGCGACAAGTTGGAAGCCGAGCCCCAGATAACCCCGCGGGATGTGTCCGCATTTCTCAAGCCTCGCTGCGACACGCTCAATGGTAGCCGACGGAATTACAAGGACGAGACGGCGCGGCCCGAACACCGTCATGCCAATCGTCTGGCCCGCCGCCTCAATAGCAAGACCGCCTTCCGCACTTCGCCGCATGCGCAGATCAAGTTCGATCCGAGCGTCGATCTCGCCGCCACGTAAGGACCACCACGGACCGGTACTGCGGGACACCACGCCAGACGCCGCGGTTGGCGCACCGTCTTCAGCACCCACCGCTATAGCGAGTGCACCGACTGGTACAGACGGTGACTCCAGCCGAACTGGCGGCACGTCGGAACGATCGATGCGCAACAGTGCGATGTCGGTAGTGTGATCACGTCCAACCAGTCGAGCCGCGATGGATTCGCCGCCCGGTAGCGTGACGGCGACATCGCCTTCTTCGGATAATGCTTCATCGGCGGTGACGATAAGTCCTGGCCGCCATAAGAAACCGCTTGACCGCGAATGATCGGACTGAACAGCGACAACGCCCGGTGCGGCAATTCCGACCAAGCGCGCGAATGCGGCTGAAAGGTCTTGGACTTTGGTGAATGGAGCGCTTTCGGTCATGTGGGACTCCGATATTCTCAGGCCCCCACGTATGTGAAAGCTTTGACGTTCCGCCTACTCGCCAGATGGGCAGGTACGTGGCTGCTCAGCGCAACCCTACGCCCAGTCCACTGTTCCCCCGAAGCCGACATCCGATCCTAGGCATTTTCATCACATTTGGAGCAGCGCAATTATGCTCAGTGCGTTGTGGCGCGCTCGAAAGTCGTAGATTCGAATTTCAGGCCCAATTCGCGCGCGACGCCAAGACATATTCAGTTCGGTGCGTGACGGGCGACGGGCGATTTCGGCGTATCTGTCTCGATACTTGGCGCTCGCTGAATCGCAGAAATTATCGGGATGGAACACTGGCACTGCAGGCATGTGCTCGGCAATCCATTCCAACACCGGGTAGGTACAGCACTCGACATGATTGGGCATCACCAAATGCCGGATCGAAAAATCCTCGCTCCATTCGGCGATGAGTGCGAGGTTTCTGGTTACCGTCTCCCAGTACCAGGGCGTCTTCGTTAGCGCCATTGCGCACCGGCCGGGCCCGAATTTGAAGTCGGGCAGCCAGACGTCGGTAAGGACGCGGAGAATCTTCATACTTTCGAGCGTTATAAAGAAGTTGCTATTCCACAGCATCGGCGCATTGAACTTGCCCTCATAGAGAGCCTTGCCAGGCACTTCGTCGAACCAGAACAAACGGTCGGCTTTGGTTCTACGCACCCGCTTAAGCTCTGCCTGCGTGGGCGTGAAGTCGCGGCCCAACAGGGCGATCGCATCGACGATGGCATGCAAGTGGATAACCACTTCGCCGCCTACCCAATTGATGTTGTGACAACCTTCGCGGCGCAGTGTCCACGCCCATCGCCGCGAGCGTGCGCGGGTCTGTCTCCTCGCCGTTGTCCTTGTCAGTCGAGATGTCGCCATTCTGGCAAAATGCACACCGCATGTTGCAGGAGGTGAAGAAGATCGTGCCCGAGCCTTCCGTGCCGCGGTAGAACAGCTCCTCGCCAGTGTGGTGGAAATACGAGCTGACCCGCGAAGCCGAGGCGAGTTTGCAGGCGCCGAATTTGGCACCCGCCACGCGGTCGACGCGGCAATTCCACGGGCAGAAATTGCAGTGGGCGAGCATGCGATAGGCAAGCTCGCGGCATAGTTCCAGCAGGCTCGACCCATCCGCTGTTGCCGGCAACGAGGCGCCTGCCCGGATCGCCTGCCAGCGTCTGACGAATATCGGTGTCAGGCGGTCAAGCTCGGCCCAGAGTGCCGCCTCGCTGGATGCTGCAGGGTCAATATGTGTGGCAAGCGTCGAAGCAATCCGGCATTTGGCCGGCCGTCGGTTTGCAGCGACCTCTAGATACCACGACAGGCTATCGCGGATCGCCGGATCGTCCCAGATTTTCAAATGCGCCAAGTCGCTCATGAAGCGGCTCCCTGCCGCTAAGCGCTCCGCTCTTAATTAGGCTTGTAACGCCTGCGGGGCAAACCCCCTCGCAAATTCGTAGTGAACTTTTGAAGGTATGCTCAGCCACTGCGGACTATGTCCGCTTTATCCCCAAAAGCGGTCAGCTGCATGATGTCTGCTAAGTGGTGCGCGCGAGTGTCGCCTATTTGATTTAGCTCAATTCTCAAACCGTCACGAAGCCGATAAGTTTCTTCGCTGCCGGATATTTGGCGGCGGGAGGACCTTCCGTGGTGAAGATTGTTCTGATGATTGGCGCCATCTTGATGGTGTGGTCATCAAATGCGACGGCGCAAGAACGGTTGGCGGTAGGGCATTGCCTAGCCGACCTCAGGAAACTGTGCCCAGGTATTCAACCGGGAAACAACCGCCTCCGGGCCTGCATGAGGGAGCACATCCGCGATGTCTCATTTCCATGCCTAGTGACACTTGCTAAGTTCGCTGAGGTTCGCCGGTCGCTCAACGAAGAGTGCAGCGCCCACATTCGGCAACAGTGTGCGAACGTCGAGCGTGGCGGGGGACGGTTTCGGGCCTGCCTGCGGTCTGCGGTCGCCAGCCTGAGCGATACTTGTAAAGATGCTCTTGCGCGAGCGGTCAGCCGCGTTCGCTCCTCGCGGATCTGGCAGTGAGACTATTATTGCGCCGTTGGCTGGTGCCAGAAGCCCCTCTGGGACGGGTGCGGACGAGGTATCAGATCTTTTTTGTTGATCCGCGTGTAACTTTCGCACATCGCGTGCCATTTCCATGCAGGTGATCAGCTCGGTGTAACTCGCTTCTCCTCCTGTCTTAGCCAAGGCAACGCAATGACTCTTGTCGGATGCCGAAAAAGTGGACCATTCTTTCTTTATCTGCTCACGAACTTCTTGCTCACTTTGCACACATTGCTGAAAACTGGTCTGCTGAAGACCTGCTTCTAACTCCCCCTGAGTGGCAATTCCGCGACAGACTGGATTCACATCGAGAGTTGGGATGTCATCGGATCGCGCTGCGGGGACCATATTGTAAACGCGATGATGCTTGGTCGCGGTCGATGCCGGAAAGCCGATGCTGAGAACCATTGCGGCGGAAAGCGCAATTTGGGTCTTGCTGAACATTTTCGGTATCTCCTGGTTGAGCTTTGCGGCCTACCCCCAGGAATGATGGCTTCCCACTTAACTCGCTCTTTCAGTAAAGGTTGCAACAATTCGACCGCAATTGATCTGAAATCAAAACCTGCAACCAGAGTCGGGCCGACGTCTGCTTTTATCTCCAATAGGTGTGGGGCCTCCAAAATTCGTTCGCCGGGCTGGTGCAAAATCCCGCTTCGCAAATTCGTACTGAACTTTCGAAGGTATGCTCAGCCACTGCGGGCAAGCCACATTTTGATCAGCATCAATGCCGACCAGACTTGAACG
>Ga0318508_1000028_pt1 | contig 16130 bp, 15 predicted proteins | sample GRESIP084b2f21_FD_203493 | JGI IMG/M metagenome (GOLD analysis project Ga0318508, IMG submission 203493) | Tropical soil microbial communities from Luquillo Experimental Forest, Puerto Rico - GRE.SIPMG.084b2f21 | ecosystem: Environmental > Terrestrial > Soil > Tropical forest > Bulk soil...
CCGGCCACACCTCGAATTGCATCGAGCTGGACGACCGTCGCCGATTTGTGCCAAAAGCGAACTCTTGCAGTGCAGCAATTGACAGTCATATCCAGCGCCGCACCCCCGCGACGTAGTTGTCATACATCGCCCCAAACTGGCGACGCATTTTTGCTTCTTCAAAGGGAATGTGGACCCAATTCGCGGTAACGAACAAGGCTATGGGCGCACCAAACATTGGCCACGCGCCGACCCAGATCGCTATGCCAAGGGTAAGTATAACGAGGCCCAGATACATGGGGTTGCGGGTAAATTGATACGGACCGCGCGTAATAAGCTTGCGATTGGCTGGTGAAGTGGGTTCGACCTCGGTGCCCTCGCGTCGGAAGAGAACAATAGCCCAAACAGGCAGAATCCACGAAATCGCGACCAACGAGATTCCGAGGGATACAAGCGGAAAGCCGGGCACATTGGGCCAGCCAAAAAACCAGCTGATCGCCGCAGCGGTGAGAACGTAGACTAGAGCCCAAATAGGCGGCGGAAATTTAAGCATCTCGATTGTGAGCAGGCGTCGCGGTAGATCCGCGAAACGTCCGCTTATTCCTCAACTGCAGACATTTGTCAGGGCATTAGCTTATAATCCCATTGGTAGCCCGCAGGGAGAAGAGCGGGAAGCCGATGGACGAGCGCGTTGAAGCCTTTTTGGCCGACGTTATGGCACTCGAGGGCGAAGAGGCGAACGCGATCCATCAGGGCGTACGTGGCGCCCTTGCCGATTACGAACAGCTGTTCCGAGCGCAAGAAGTCAATAAACGAATGAAAGAAAAGGCAGCTCAGGCATGCCACGCGCTATGCCGGGCTCGCGTGCTTGAGGAGATAAGGCTGCGAAAGGGAGCGCGGACCGCAGAGCACTTAAAGCTAGTCCTCAGTGTTATCGATGGGCCGCGCTTTCCGTGAAGGCGCTAATCGCAGAACAGGAGATTCGAGCGAACATTAGTTGAGCGCGTTGGAATGTCCGCTTTGTGCCAAAAGCGGACATTCAGACCTCTGTCCGACACACCTCTGTTCGATATAATTGATGTGAGCCTAAACTCGCGGGACATCGCCATGAAGCTGCCCCGTCGTAAATTTCTGCACTTGGCAACCGCTGCTGCGGCCCTTCCTTCCCTGGCTGGCATTGCAAACGCGCTCGGCTATCCGACGCGTCCAGTGCACATCGTCGTTGGCTTCCCTCCCGGTGGTGCACCCGACATCATCGCGCGGCTTATCGGTCAATGGTTGTCGGAGCGGCTCGGCCAACAATTCTTCGTCGATAGCCGGCCTGGTGCGGCCGGCAACATCGGCACCGAAATCGTGGCAAAGGCGCCCCCAGACGGCTATACGCTGCTCCTTGCCGTCTCAACGACCGCGGTCAACGCCGCGCTGTATACAAATCTAAATTTCAATTTCATCCGCGACGTCGCGCCGGTCGCGAGCATCGGCGGCACTCCCTTTGTGATGGTCTTCAACCCGTCGTTCCCGGCGAAAACAATCCCTGAGTTCATCGCCTATACCAAAGCAAATCCAGGCAAAGTCAACATGGGCTCCCAGGGAATCGGGACTACGCCCCATGTCTGCGGCGAACTATTCAAAATGATGACGGGCGTCGACTTTGTTCATGTGCCGTATCGCGTCAACTTGATGCCCGATCTCCTCGCCGGTCAGGTTCATTTCTATTTTGGCCCAATGCCCCAGGCGATCGAATACATCAAAGATGGTCGGCTCCGCGCCCTTGGAGTCACTACTGCAACGCGCGCGGAAGCACTGCCGGATGTTCCTGCTATCGGTGAATTCGTGCCGGGTTACACAGCGGTCGGTTGGTTTGGTATTTGCGTGCCTTCGGGCGCGCCGATCGCGATAGTTGATAAGCTCAATGCAGAGATCAGCGCTGGTGCGGCTGACCCAACCCTGAAAGCGCGCCTCATTGCCTTAGGCGTTGAGCCGATGGTGAGGACGCCCTCTGAATTCGGCAAATTTGTCGTCGACGAGATTGATAAGTGGACGAAGGTAATCGAGTTCGCGGGAATTCAAACACTATAGATTCGCGCAACATGTCCGCTTTACCCCAAAAGCGGACATTGATTGAGCGCGTTGGGATGTCCGCATTGTGTGCAGCCGATGATAGCTCGGTGACGCCCGGCTCATTTAAACCCATGGGCGGGGCTGGCGGCATAGTCTCATCGCGTTTGAAAATGGGTCGGCCGCTCGCTGTGATGCCCATCCTTAAGCGGGCCGCTTCGCCGATTGATCGGACGTGCAGGCTTAAGGTTCCGCCGCGATAGACATCGAGGCTGGCATTCCTGGGGTTTTCGAGCGACGCCGATATTTTCAGGCGGCTTTGTCGTCACCGCGCGGATCATTTTCTGGATTGTCGAAACCGCCGCGTCGCAGCACGCGCTCGATGACGTGAGCATGAGCGGGGCAATACCAGCCATTGGCAAACGCCTTCCAGTCCGTGAAGTGCGTCCAGCGATCCTTGGCGGGCTGTTTGGTAGTCGCTACGCAATCTCCATACGCACATTTGGTGATCTGCATTGCTTCCTCCTACGCGACCGTTTCACTGCTTACCGGAACGCTTACCGGAGAAATGTGGTTCTGCTTACCCGACGCTTACCGCTACTGGTCTCGGAGAGCTTTTCCTTTACTTAACCATTTGATTTCGTTGGTGGGCGCACAAGGACTCGAACCTTGGACCCGCTGATTAAGAGTCAGCTGCTCTACCAACTGAGCTATGCGCCCTAACCGCGGAGCGTGGTCAGGTACGTCCACCATGATTATCGGACCGACCGCGACGGCCGCGCGCGACAATCGCGGCTGGATATAGCGCCCGCGGGCCGACCGGACAAGTCCGGCACATAGGATACCGAAAACATTATTGGGCAATATCGAAACCGACCGTGATATTGGCCCGCAATGTCTGTTCGCCGCGTTCGATCGGCACCGGCTTCTCCTGCCGTTGCGCCAAAATGCCTGTTGGGCCAACCGGCATGTAATTAGACGTTTCCGTGATCCAAGCGACGCGCCGGAGGCGGACACCGGCGGCCCGCGCATAAAGCTCCGCCTTGCGCCGGGCATCGGCGAGCGCGGCCTCGCGCGCCTGATCGAGCGCCTTTTCGGAGTCGGAAACAAGAAAGACTATGTTGCCGACATCGGTCGCGCCCGCCTTGATCAAACGATCCAGAATGTCGCCGACTTGTGACACTTCGCGAAGTTTCACGTTGACCTGGTTGGAAACGCGATAACCGGTGAGCTTGGCGGGTTCAGAGGACGATTGCGACGTATAAACCGGCTCGATTGAAAATTGCGACGTCTGAATGTCTTTTTCCGCAATTCCAGACTCAAGAATTGCAGCGACAATGGCGGCCATCACTTTGGAATTCGCACCGCTCGCCTCTTTGACGGTTTTGGCGCTCGTCGTAACGCCGCCGCTGATTTGAACTTGGTCCGGCGCGACGGCGACGCGGCCCTCGCCAGTTACGACCATCCGCCCGTCGACCTGCGGCTTTTGCTCCGCGGTCTGCGCTCGAACGACCGCAATAGAAAGCGCCATGGTCAGCGAGGCGACGACCGGTAACATCGCGATATTTGTTTTGCGACCCGTAAGACCGGATACTGTCATTTCGGAATCCTTTTATTTGAATCAATGATCTCTGTCAGAAACTCGTTATTTAAAGCGGAACAATGGCCAGAGACTGCTGGGTCACTCGCACGCCAGACGGCTGGCGCAATTCACGCATGGTTCTGATCATGTTTTCAGGCGGGGTCGCTTCTAATCGACGGCGCTCACAGCGCTGTCTTGGCACCGACAACGAATGGCTATTTGCAATATTGTGACGGTTTGCTCAGCTCGCCAGCATTGACTGCTTCGGCAGCGCCGGAGTGAGCGCATCGTGGATCACGCGCCCGAGCGTCGAGATCTGATAGGGCTTGCGGAGCACGGGAAATTCCGGATCGGCCTCGAATACCCGGGTATATCCGGTGGTCAGCACCACCGGGATGTGCGGGTAACACTGCGCCAGCGTGCGCGCCAGCGCCAGTCCGTCGACTTGGCCAGGCAGCACCACGTCGCTGAACACGAGGTCGATATGCTCGCCCGCGGCAAGCGCATCGAGCGCCTCCGCCGCCGTTTCGACTTCGAGCGTGCGATAGCCGAGCTGCTCGAGCAGCGACACCGCGACCTTCCTCACCTCGGTATTATCTTCCACGACCAGAACCGTGCGTCGCTCAAGCACGGCATAGTCGACGTCGTCCTGTGGCGACGGCGTCGCCAACGCGGCGTGGCTGCGCGGCAGATAGACGGTTACTTTCGTGCCCTGGCCGAGTTCGCTACTGATCGCAACCGTGCCTTCGGACCGGCGGGCGAAGCCGTAAACCTGCGACAGTCCGAGCCCGGTTCCTTTGTCGGGCGCCTTGGTGGTGAAGAACGGCTCGACCACCCGGGAAACCAATTCCGGCGGAATGCCGCTGCCGGTGTCTGCGACGCTGAGCGCAACGAAATCGCCGCTGATGTCCTCGGCCAGATCGCCGGGAGCAACGTGAACATTTACGGCGGCGATGGTGAGGCGGCCGCCGTCAGGCATGGCATCGCGCGCATTGACCGCCAGATTCACCAGCGCGAGTTCGAGCTCCGACTTGTCAACAGAGATCGGCCAGGTCGATCGCGGAACGTCGATCTGGAACTGAATGTTGACGTGCATCGAACCGGCCAGCACGTCGCGGATGGCGTTGATCGCATCCGCCGGATTGATCACCGTCGGGCTTAGCGGCAGGGTTCGCGCGAACGACAGCAACTGCCGGGTCAAATTTTCGCCGCGCGCCGCCGCCATTTCGATGGCCTGCAAAGCGCGCACATCTTTAGCGTCGTGCAATCGTTTCTTCAGGCTCTGCGCGTGGCCGCTCACGATCATCAATAGATTGTTGAAGTCGTGGGCAATGCCGCCGGTCAATTGCCCGATCGCATCCATCTTCTGCAAATGCGCGGTCTGCCGCTGAGCGCGTTCGAGCGCCGCCGCTGACTCTTTTTCGGCCGTGACATGGCGGCCGGCGACATAAATCAGGCCCTTGCTCGCGGTCATGGTCCAGTGCAGCCAGCGCCACGACCCATCTTTGTGCCGGAAACGATTTTCCATGCGCGCGGTCGTGGCGCCGTGCGCGAGCTGCGCGCGAGCGGCGATCGACGACGGCGCGTCCTCGGGATGGCGCAATTCGCTCACGTGCATGGATTTGATTTCGTCTTCGGTCCAACCGAGCAGCCGGGTCCAGGCTGGATTGATGCTCAGGAGATAACCTTCGAAATTTGAGACTGCGAGGAGATCCTCGGAAACGTTCCAGATACGATCGCGCTCGAGCGTCCGCCGCTCGACCTCCTCTTCGAGTTTCTCGCTGAGGATGCGTAGTTCCGCTTGGATGCTTAAACGCGCCTGCTCGGCGCGCATGCGCTCGATGGCGAAACCCAGCTGCCGCGCCAACGTCAGCGCAAGCTCCATTTCCTCGCCATCGAACTCCCTCGGCGCGTCATAATAGACCATGAATTTGCCGACCAGACGGCCTTCGGCCATCAGCGGGATGAAAGCGAGCGCGCCGATCCCCTCGTGTTTGACGATCTCTTTAAGCGGTGCATTCAGTTCAGCCCGATCGACATCGGCCATGCAGATCGGCTCGGGAGCGGCATCATCGCGCTGCCAAGGCGAATGGCCGGTGGTCGCGCGCCGGTAGCCCTCGGACAAGCCGCGCCAGGCGACGAAGCGCATGACGCCATCGGCGTCGCAGCGCAGAATCGAGGCCCGGCTGCAATGCATCGCGTCCATGATGGCGTCCAACGCCGCTTCGTAGACATCCTTGATCGTCTCGGCGCGATAGAGCCGATTGGTGAAGCGGTAGAGCGCCGTCTGTTCGTCAGCGCGGCGCGCCATGATGGCTTCCGCGCGCTTGCGCGCAGTGACGTCGCGGGCAATCTTCGAGGCGCCGACGATCCTGCGATGATCATCCCGCATCGGCGAAACTGTGAGCGAGACATTGACCAGCCGGCCGTCCTTGCAACGACGCACCGTCTCGTAATGCTCGATGCGCTCGCCGCGGCGGATACGAGCGAGGATGCCCGGCTCTTCTGATCGCAGGTAATCCGGAATGATCGTGGTGATCGACTTGCCGATCATCTCTTCGGCGGAATAGCCGAACAGGCGTTCGGCGCCCGGATTCCAGCTGATGACGACGGCGTTCAGGTCCTTGCTGACGATTGCGTCATCCGAGGATTCGACGATGCTGGCGAGTTGCCGGCGCGCCTGTTCTCCGCTTCGCTGGTCGGTGACGTCAAGGAGCGAAGCAATCCATCCTTCGACCTTGCCGTCGGGATCGAGTTCGGGCCGATAGGCGATGGCGAGACTGCGCGTGCCTCTGCGCGGGAAATCGAGTTCACATTCGAAATCCACCGGCTCGCCCTGGAGAACCCGGTCGATATGCGGTTGTAGCGCGCGCAAACCACGCTCGCCGATCACCTCTTCGATCGTCTTGCCGATCACCGCATCGCGCTCGTGCTCGGTGAGATGGGCGTAAGCTTCGCTGACGAAGCGATACCGCAGGTCGCGGCCGCAGCGCACCAGCATGAATGGCGTGCGATTGATGACCGATTGCAGCTCGGCCTCGCTGGCGCGCAGCGCTTCCTCGGCGCGTTTGCGTTCAGTCAGCTCCTGAAAACTGCAAACCGCGCCATCTATCTGCCCTTCGGCGTCTTTCAATGGCGCGACATTCATCAATACCGGGACTCGAGAACCGTCCGGCCGCTCGATAAACAGTTCGGCGCCCCTGATCGGTACCCCGCTGCGCAGCGCTACGCCAACTGGGCTCGCTGCAAACGGAATTGGAATGCCTTCGGGCGTGTAGCGGCGGAAATTAACCTCGGAAAATTCGCTCCGGTCGCCGACCAGCGGGGCACGGCCCCAAAGCTCGACCGCGCGCTGGTTATAGCGTGCGAGCACGCCATCGCTGCGGCAAACGCACAGCCCGGTCGGAATCGCATCCAACGCGCTTTGGTCAATATCGGTGAAGGCTGCGAAGCCGTGTTTCGTCGAGGCGATCTTGGAGCCCTGACCACGCATCTTATTAACTACCCCGCCGCAGCAAACGGCTTGAAGCTCTGAAAAGTTCCCTTGCCTTCAAGGCGTTGCCGCCTCGTTGCCGGCTCATTGCCACCTTGGGCGGCTTGCCGATTGGCCGCCTCCGCGCACAATCCTCTCGAAGTTAAATCTCCTCCGGTCCCGCGCGCTAGTATAAAAAGACGCCGCAGGGCGGAGTCTCGCCCACCAGAGCCAAACTTACACGGCCGAACGAGCAGCGTCTGTTCGACACCGCTCTCCCGTAGAGTAAATGTGGTTTCCTGGTCCACCGCGAGGTCGAGGGGGCGCGGCTTACCTGCTATTGACGAGCTGCCAGGACCGCGGGATGAAGCCCGCGGCGCATTACCAGCCAAACCGATGGTCGAAGACGACAAAAGCAAGAAGTCCCACACATTGGCCGACCATGTTTACGGCCTAGACACGGCACATGTGCACGCGCGCGACGCCGACCATGATCACGACCATGATTTCGACGACGACGGCCCGCTCGAGGACAATCCATTATGGCGGCAAGATAATGTCGCGCTGAGCACGGTCGGCATTGATGTCGGTTCCTCCGGAACTCAGGTCATTTTCTCCCGCGTCCATTTACGGCGCTTGGCGGAGGATTTGACCAGCCGCTATTACGTTGTGGCACGCGAGACGCTGTTTCAGTCCGCGGTCGCACTGACGCCCTATCAGGACGAGCAACGCATCGATGACGCCGAGCTCGGCGAGGTCATCGACGATGCCTATGAGGCGGCCGGACTGACGCCGGAGAAGATCGATACCGGCGTCGTCATTCTCACCGGCGAAGCCTTGCGGCGCGAGAACGCCCAAGCGATTGCTGCGATCCTCTCCCAAAAAGGCGGCGAATTCGTCACCGCCACCGCTGGCCATCATATGGAGGCGATGCTAGCCGCCTATGGCTCGGGCGCCGCGCGCGTATCGAGCGACCAATCCGAGCGTATCCTTAATGTCGATATCGGCGGAGGGACCACCAAGCTCGGCCTGCTGGATAATGGCGAGGTGATCGCCACCGCTGCGATCCATATCGGCGGACGCTTGCAGGTGGTGGATGGCGAGCGGATCGTGCGGCTCGATCCGGCCGGGAAACACCACGCCGCGCGCGCCGGATTCTCCTGGCAACGCGGCGACCGCATTGGCGCCGCCGATTTGCAAAGAGTTGCCGATGCGATGGCCGACGCGCTCCTCGCCGCTATCGTTGCAAACCCTTTGCCGGATCACATCGCCCGTCTTTACCTGACCGATCCTATCGCCGATCTCGGCCATATCGACGGCGTGATGTTTTCTGGCGGCGTTGCCGAATACATTTATCAACGCGAAGATCGCGATTTCAGCGACCTCGGGCGGCCGCTCGGCCGCGCCATCCGCACGCGCATCGATAACGGAGCCCTGCCCTGGCCGGTGCTACCGGCGGGCGAATGCATTCGCGCCACCGCGCTCGGCGCTTCCGAATACAGCGTGCAGTTGTCCGGCAATACCAGTTATATCTCCGCGCCCGGCAAACTGCTCCCGCGGCGCAATCTGCAAGTGATCCTGCCGCCGTTTGTCTGCAGCGAGGCGATCGACCCCGACCAGATGGCGCGAGCGATCCGCAACCACATGCTGGCGTTCGATCTGGACAGCATCGACCGCGACATCGCTCTGGCACTCCGCTGGAGCGGGCTGCCGTCCTATCAGCGCCTCGTCGCTTTCGCCGAAGGCATCAAGCGTGGACTTATCCAGCGGATCGGCAAAAAGCTGCCGATCTACATCATGCTGGATGGCGATGTGGCGCAGACTCTTGGGCACCTGCTGCGCGATGAGCTCCATATCGAGTGCGAACTTCTCGTCATTGACGGCGTCGTGCTGTGGGATTTCGATTACATCGATCTCGGGCGCATCCGCATGCCGTCCTGTACCGTTCCGGTTACGATCAAGTCGCTCGTGTTCAGCGAGGACCCGCGCGGCCCACGGCCGCGGCAGCGCCTGCATCACCACGAGCACGATCATGCTCAAGACCACGAGCATCGACACGGGCATGGGTATAGTGACGGACACAGGCACGATCATGCCCACGGCTATGACCATCACCACAGCCATCAGCCCCACAAGCATGGCCGCTAGCAGCCAGTGACGTCGCGCTTTAGATATCTAAGCTTTATCCTTTACTCAGGTTTTTCGCTAATATTGCAGAACATGACAGATCAACAGGACTGACCATGGCGGACACTGCCAAGAAGGACGCCGTCGCTTCGGACGAACTCGCCAGCAAGTTCAAGAGCGAAAAGGAGACACCCTACACCCGTTGGGTTAAGGCGGAGGGGCTCGACATCATTCCGTCCTTCTACGTTCGCAACCTGCGAACCATTGCGCTCAAGCCGTGGGCACGCCGCGGCGGCAATGCCGTTTTTCTCAATCACGACGCCTCGCGGACGTCAAACGATTGCCACGTAATGGAAATCCCGCCAGGCAAAAGTCTTGTGCCGCACCGCCAGCTTTACGAAGAGATGATTCTCGTGCTCAGCGGCCGCGGTTCGACCACGGTGTGGAACGATGCCCGCGCCAGGATCACTTTCGAATGGAAAGAAGGCGCTTTGTTCGCGATCCCGCTGAATTGCCATCACCAGCATTTCAACGGCTCCGGCCGCGAACCGGCCCGCTACGTCGCTGTCACCAATGCGCCACCCGTCATCAATCTGTACGAGGATCTCGATTTCATCTTCAACACCAAATACGACTTCAAGGATCGCTTTGCCGGCGAGCCGGATTATTTTTCATCGAAAGGCGAGCAGAAAGGGCTTTTGCTGACGACGAATTTCGTGCCCGATGCGGTCAACATTGCGCTGATTACCGCGACCGAGCGCGGCGCCGGCGGCGGTCATATCCGTTTCAACATGGCCAAAGGCTCGATGAACAGTCACATTTCGCAGTTTCCGATCGGCACCTACAAAAAAGGGCACGCGCATGGACCGGGCGCGCATGTCATCGTGCTTTCCGGCGAGGGCTACTCATTGATGTGGCCGGAAGGCGGGGAGCCGCAGCGCTACGATTGGGAGATCGGCACGCTGATCGTGCCACCCAATATGTGGTTTCATCAGCACTTCAACGCCGGCAGCACGCCGGCGCGCTATCTCGCCTTCAAGCATGAGGGTGTTGCCATCCGCAACGCCCAAGGCGTGCCCAAGGCCTGGATCAGCCGGCGCGGCGGCGGCGATCAGATCGACTATATCGACGAGAAGCCCGAGATCCGGCGGATCTTCGCGGCCGAACTCGCCAAGCATGGCATTGCCTCGCGCATGGACGCTGCCTACGCCAAGGAAACGTCCGACCTGGGAATTAAAACGGCGTAAGCCTGCTTCTATTCGACATGAGCGAAGCGGCGGCATCCAGCGAAACCCCGTTGTGGCGATTTTCGCTGCATTTCTATCGACAAGCCGGCGTCGCGGATGCTTGCATCGCGTTGCAGGATGATTACGGCGTCGACGTCAATCTGCTGCTGTTTCTGCTGTGGCTGGCCACAGGCGGGCGGCAATTGTCGGTCGAAGACATAAAAGAACTCGACGAAGCGGTTCGCCCCTGGCGCGAACTCACTATCATTCCGATCCGCGAAGTTCGCCGCGGGCTCAAGGGTGTGCGGACCTTGGTCGAAACCGGCAAGCAGGAGGCGCTTCGCACTGAAATCAAAGCGATCGAGCTTGAGGCCGAACGCCTGCAGCATGAAGCGCTCTACAGTCGCAGCCTATCCCCCCTGCTCGGGCGTGAAGCCGAAACGGCGGCAGCGGCGCGTGCGAATATCGCGGCCTATGAGCAGACCCTCACGGCAGCTTTTCCGAAGCCAGCGGTGCATTGCCTCCTGGCGGCATTCGCGGCGATTAAGCATGACAACTTCGCGCCGCGCTGACCCTACTGGAACCGCCCATCGCCGCGTGGCAAAAGTCATCGGATAAGGCGTTTGATGGGGCGGGCATGGCCAAAGCTACCTCACGGCTGATTGTGGGCATTTCCGGTGCTTCGGGCACGATCTACGGCGTGCGGCTGCTTGAGCTTCTGCGCAAGGCCGAGGTAGAGACGCATCTGGTGATGAGCCGTTCGGCGGAAATGACGCTGGCCTACGAGACCGATTTCAAGCCCAAAGACGTGCGCGCGCTCGCGTCTGTGCACCACGCCGTCACCGATATCGGCGCGGCAATCTCGTCTGGTTCGTTCCCTACCATGGGGATGATCATCGCCCCATGCTCGATCCGCACCATGAGCGAAATCGCAAGCGGGGTGACGGCCTCGCTGTTGTCGCGAGCCGCCGATGTCGTCTTGAAGGAAAAACGCCGCCTCGTTCTGGCGGTCCGCGAGACACCGCTCCATGTTGGCCACCTGCGCAGCATGACGGTCCTTGCCGAGATCGGCGCCGTGATCGCACCGATTGTGCCAGCCTTCTATAACCGGCCGCGGACCGTTGACGATATCGTCAATCACACCTGCGGGCGGCTGCTCGACCTCTTCGGCATCGACATCGGGATCGTCAAACGCTGGAAGGGCGGGTCGGCGACGGATTAATCCGTCATTCCCGGGCCGAGCACCAACGGGGAGCCCGCAATCCATACTCACAGGCGCAAAGATTAGGTCCAAACACCATAATCATGGATTCCGGATAGCCGCTTCGCGGCTTCAAGAATGACGGCTAGTATGTTGCTGCAAGAGGAAAACCAAATGGACCAGAAACGCTATGAAATCGGCCTCGCGAAACGCCGCAAAGTGCTGGGCGAGGCCTACGTGGACCGCGCGCTGCAAAACGTCGACGATTTCAACCGCGACTTTCAGCGCTTGCTGACCGAATATTGCTGGGGCGAGACCTGGGGCGACGAAACCTTGCAGCCGCGCGAGCGTTCCATCCTCAATCTCGGTATGATCGCAGCGCTCGGCAAAATGGAAGAGTTCGCCACCCATGTCCGCGGCGCGCTCAACAATGGCCTGACGCCGAACGAGATCCGCGCCGCATTGACGCAGATCTTGATTTATTGCGGCGCGCCGATCGGCGTCGATTGCTTCCGCGTTGCGCGGCCGATCATCGCCGAGCACCAGAAGAGCAAATAGTCTTTATGCTCGAAAAGCGCGTAGGCAAGCCGGCGACCGCCAAAGCGAGCGGCCCTCCGCTCGACTTTCAGGAGCATTTGCAGCGTCTCGAAACCGAAGGCCTGCTCTGTCGCATCGATCGCGCCATCGACAAGGATAGCGAGCTGCATCCGCTGGTGCGCTGGCAATTCCAGGGTGGGCTGCGCGAGGACGAGCGACGCGCTTTTCTGTTCACCAATGTCGTCGACGGCGGTGGCCGCCGCTATGACGTCCCAGTGGCGGTCGGAGCCTTGGCCGCCTCGGCGCGCATCTACGCGGTCGGCATGGGCCGCCCTGTCGAAGAGATCGGCGAGGCTTGGCTGCGCGCCATCGCCAATCCGCTCCCGCCCATGCGGGTGAGTTCGGCGCCTTGCCAGGAATTCGTCATTAAAGGCGACGCGTTGCACAAACCGGACGGCGGGCTAAAAGCCCTGCCGGTGCCGATTTCGACGCCGGGCTTCGATGCCGCGCCCTATCTCACAGCGACATTGTGCGTCACGCGCGATCCGGAAACCGGCGTGCGCAACATGGGCACCTATCGGGCGCAGCTGAAAGCCACAGACCGGCTCGGCGTCCGCATGGCGGCGCGGCCGGGGGGCGCCGGCGGCTATCTGCATTGGCAAAAGTACCGCAAGCTCAAGCAGCCGATGCCGATCGCGATCGTCGTCGGCTGCGCGCCGGTTGTCATGTTCACCGGGCCGCAGAAATTGCCGATCGACTGCGACGAGATGGCGGTCGCGGGCGCGCTCGCGGGCGCGCCGATCCGTACCATCCAGGCCAGTACAGTCGATCTCGAAATTCCAGCCGACTCCGAATTCGTGGTCGAGGGCCTGATCGATCCCGAATTGCTCGAACCGGAAGGGCCGTTCGGTGAAAGCCACGGGCACGTTGCGCTCGAAAGCTACAATATGTCGATGCAAGTCACCGCGATCACGCACAAGCGTAGTCCGGTCTGGCTGTCGATCTTGAGCGAGGTAACGCCGAGCGAATCGAGCGTGATGAAGCGCGTCGCCTACGAACCGCGTTACCTCGCGCATCTGCGCGACACGCTGGCGATCAAGGGCGTGCGCCGGGTGGCCATGCACGAAACCTTGAGCAATTTGCGTAAGGTCTTATTCGTACAGTTCGCGCCCGGCCTGCCGCGCAGCGAAATCTGGCGGGCATTGCACGGCGCCGCGACGCTGCAAGCCGATATCGGCAAATACGTCATCGGGATTAGCGAGGATATCGATCCAGACAATCTCGACGCGGTATTCTGGTCATTCGCCTACCGCGCCAATCCGATCGAGGACGTGTTCATCGCGCCATACCGCTCGGCCGGTCATGGGCCGAAGTCCGAAGGCGGCGGCGAGGAATCGACAATGCTGATCGATGCCACACAGAAAACACCCGATCCGCCAATCTCGCTGCCCAAGCGCGAATTCATGGAACGCGCGCTGAAGATCTGGCGGGAACTCAATCTGCCGCCGATCACCCCGCGGCAACCGTGGCACGGCTATTCGCTTGGCGACTGGGACTCCGTTTGGGACAGTTTTGCCGAGCGCGCGGTGGCCGGCAAATGGGAGCAGATCGGCAAGGAAAGCTTCGCACGCCGGCGCGCCGGCCTGACGCCAGAAACGCCGGTCAAAGGCGTCGAGGAATGATGCGGCGGCGACCGGCCGTGCGAATATCGCGCCTGAGAATATGGCGCGCGAACATTACGTCCGCCGCTCGGCGAGCGCACCTCGGCCGAAGATCATGAAGCGAGTGAAATCGCGGCCGGCGCAAGCCGCACTGCCGGCGATGAACAGCCGTATGATCGACCTTAGCATCATCGTGCGCTTGAACCGGAATTGGTTCCGGAGCCGCCCGGGGGAGTCCCCAATTTCTGGCCGACAATGTTGTGGATGGGCATCGTTTGCGCGATCGCGGCGATCGTCGCCGCGTCAGTGGTGCTGTTATTCAATCCGAAGCAACCGCCACCGGCGTCAATTGCCGAGAACGGAACGTCGATCGGAGTGCCGGCTTTAACGGCTGAAAAAGCCGCGAGCGCCAGCGGAGCGCCGGTCGAGCCACCGCCGGACGCCCCGGGTGTTGCAGTGCGGCCGCAAGCGCTCGCGCCAACGACGCCGACCCAGCCAGGGGCAAATCTTGAGGCACCAGCGCCGCCAGTAAATGAAGCGCCGCTGCCACAACCACCGCCACGCGAGGCTCCGCCGGCTAGCGACACGTCGCGGTGCAAGCCGCGGCCGTCCCAGAGGCGGGCTCGGCGATTTCCACCGCTGTCAAGCAGAGTCTGGCCAAACCGGCCGCAACGCTCAACGACGAGGAGATCGGCACCCTGATCAAGCGCGGCCATACTTTTCTCAAGGATGGCGACTTCGCCGCAGCGCGGCCGTTGTTCGAACGCGCTGCCGACGCCGGCAGCGCGGAAGCGGCGCTGGCGCTCGGATCTACCTATGATCCTCTCGTCATCAAGCGGCTGGGTGCGATTGCGGTAAAGCCCGACATCGAGAATGCTCGAAAATGGTATCAAATCGCCGCGGATCGAGGCTCGGCTGCGGCAAAATTGCAGCTCGCTAATTAGCCTCCAAGTCATTGATACAAGGCCTTGATTCCGATCGGATTACCCCTCCACGCGTTGTGGCACCCCTGATTGCGTGGCCTGTGTTTGGCCCTTTGTTTGCTACGCGTTGCTCGCAAAATTTCCTCAATTGTTTGCTGTTTACAATACCCACAGGGGACTGGTGACTGCATAGCTTTTGGTTAACTATACGGTCGGGGCATCGGGGCAGAATGAGGAAATTAGCGCTCGTCTTGGTTTTTCTCACGTCCGTTTTTTGTGTTCCGGCTTCAGCCAAGACTTTCGTTGGCGTGTTGTGGCCGATGTTCGGGCCGCTTCCCGCAATCGGGCTTGTTGAGCTCGTTGCCGAGCTCAAATTGATGCCTGATGTCGAGGTCAACACTTACCTGCATCAAAACTGGCCGTCTTTGGTTGAGGACATCGAGCGCCAACCGCCGGGAACCCGGACTGTCGTCGTCGGCTACAGCTTAGGAGCGAACAGCTCAGTCTTTGTCGCCAACAAAGCGAAATACATAGACGTCATCATTGCGCTGCAACCGTCGATGCTGAGCTGGAATCCGGAAGTGACCGGGCGCGTCGGCAGGATAATCGAAGTCTACAATCCGAACCCCTATATGACCTTCGGCGGCATGGGATCCAAAAAGCTGATCGGCCCGAACATCGAGTATATCGAGAACAACGACTCGCATCCGGGCGCGCAGTTTAATTTGGAATTTCGCAGCCTGGTGAAAAGCGAAATCAACAGGGTCACTACCGAATCGACCTTGTTGGCCGCGCGAATTCCAGACCCGTCGAAAGCGAATAGCCCGCTTGGCGCAACTGCGCTTGCTTTTGCCAACGAGCGCTCGGGATCATCGAGCTCATCGGCTGCCAATCGCCCTGCAAAGCCGGCGGTCAAGCAACAACCTGCATCAACGTCAAGCAATGCAGCGACTCTCGCGGCAATCAGGCAGCAATCGGAACCCTCGCGCACGGCCGAGCCGACGAAGGTTGCGGAGGTCAAGCCGCAAGCGCCGGCTCATCAGCCACGCCAGAATACGATTGCTCTTATCGATAGCCTCACGAGCACGATCGATTCAGGGAATCTGTTCGTTCCACGGCAACTGACCGTTGCCGATATGATCGATTATGCGAACCGAAATTACGGCGTGTCGCGAACCGCCGAGGCCACCGCGACGAGCTACGAATATCACTAGCGCCGACGCACGCAGCACACTACACCGCGTCAGCATCACTCGATAATCTTATCGGCGCGCGCAACCAGGCCGGCCGGAACTTCATGGCCGATCGCTTTGGCGGCTTGTAAATTAATCACCAGTTCGAACTTGGTGGGCTGTTCGACCGGA
>Ga0318508_1000044_pt1 | contig 13815 bp, 18 predicted proteins | sample GRESIP084b2f21_FD_203493 | JGI IMG/M metagenome (GOLD analysis project Ga0318508, IMG submission 203493) | Tropical soil microbial communities from Luquillo Experimental Forest, Puerto Rico - GRE.SIPMG.084b2f21 | ecosystem: Environmental > Terrestrial > Soil > Tropical forest > Bulk soil...
ACCTTCTCCTTTACGCTCATCTGAATCGGAAATGACCGTGCCGTCCGTTTGGCTTTCGGCCTCCTCGCGACTGATCTTACTCAGGTTGTAGCGGGGATAAGGATTCGGCTTGGAGTACCAATCGCCAATTAAACCGCCATACCCATAAAGTGCCACAAGCGCCTTTGGTTTTGGCCGAACACGATACCCAGTTACAAGCGTAAGATAGCCCCCTGCAGATTCGCCAACCACCACAATGCGCCTGGGATCAAGATGAAATTGCTTAGCGCCGTCGCCAGCAAGCCAGCGAAACGCTTCCTCTATATCGCTAATGATGTCTGGAAGCTTCGTTTCGGGAGCCAATCGATAATCTATTGATACGACCGCGCAACCTTCCGCCTTTGCAAATGCTAGGAGAATGTCCTCGGGTTTTTCCAGGTCGCGGTCATCCATTATCAATGCGCCTCCGGCCTTTGCAAATGCTAGGAGGAGGCGAGTAATGTCCTCTGGCTTTTCCAGATCACGGTTGCCCGTTATCAATGCGCCTCCGTGAATCCAGACAATCGCCGGCCGAATTGTTGTATCCTGAGGACGATATACGTCCGCTAGAATCTTGTGGCCGTCGATTTCTCTATAAGCGACCGTAGTTTTTTTAAAACTTCCGAGCGTGAATATTTGAAAAATAAGATGTCTCATTTTTCCGCAATTCGCGGCACCGCCATGTTGAGAATTGTAATAGGCGCACCACGGATAGTCTCGCGCCTCAGTGGGTTTTGCGAGGCAAACGATAGCTACGAAAGCGCCCATGATGATTAGCAAAAGCCTCATAGCCACCTACCTAATGTTGCGGTGATGGTGCAGTAATATTGCGCTGCGCCGCCTTCGGTGCCAACGAGGTGAGAAGTTGATCAAATTTAGAAGTGGCGGGGATCAGTTGCATTTATGAGAGGGGGCAAGCAAGCAGCTGGTCGTTGTGGTCGCCCACCAAAGCAGTTGGGCTGTTCTTCGACAGACCGGGGCGGCGGGAAGCGGCGCGGCGGGGTCAATACGTTTTGGCTCTCTTCGTGAGGCACTGGGCCGCCCCGGTTTCGCCAACAAGGCGGGGCAATTTTTTCACCATCGGCTTAAAGGGAGCGTTCATGAAACTAGCACTCACTGTAGCGACATTAATTGCGCTAGGTGGTGGAACAGCTCATGCGCAGCAGGGACAGCTATCGCTTGGCCAGCGCGATCTTACCCCGGAAGAGCAGAAAGTGATCATCGATGCGGTTGCGCCCTCGCTACGCAATGCCGGGTCGGCAAAATACCATTGGGCAAAGTTCCCAGCAGTGGTCACCGAGGGCTCGGTCAATTACTGCGCGACCGTAGACGCTCAGAGTCCCTATGCCGCGTATAACGGCCGACAAGCCTACATCGTGGAAACACAGATGAGCGGCAACCGAGTGTCGTCAGCCGTCATCGGTCTAATCGCTGGCGGCAAGGACTTCGCAATCGTTACTAACATGTGCGCGAAATACGGCCTCGACCCGAGAAACGCCAGCTAGCCGAGACAGTGCAGAGGAGCCCCGTCGATAAAATGGCCGCGATCCGTCGCGCCTCATCGCGCGTGAGCAGCTTGGCCGGGGCCAAGCTATTTTTGTTTACTGTGCTGTAACGGCAACAGCCCCGCGGCAGGTCGCATGGTAGATTCTGCATGTTTTCGGGGGCTGTCATGAAGAAGCTGGCAACTTGCCTTATCGGCGTTGTTGGATTGATTGGAACGCCTGCTTTTGCGGCTGACATGGCCGTCAAGGCACCGCGGCCACTACCCGCACCGGCACCGGTCTTCAGCTGGACTGGGTGCTATCTCGGTGGTTACGCCGGCGGCGCATGGCATGAAAGCGATGGCGCTAGTTTCACCGATCTCGGCCAAAACGGTCTCGGCGCGGCGGGTTCTATCGCCAAGCCTCCTTTCATGTCTTATTCGGGCGGCGCTGTCGCGGCGAGGATCGTACCGCAACATTCGTGGAGCGCCGACCTGGACAGTACTTTCATTGGCGGCGGCACACTCGGCTGCAATTGGCAGCCCGTCGGCTCGCCCTTCGTGTTCGGCCTTGAAGGCGAAGGCGGCTACATGCGTCTAAGTGGCCAGGCCTTTGATCCCAGGACCATTGTCAGTACACAGACGACCCCTGATGTGCTGGGAAGCGCGAAGGTCGGCGATTGGTACGGCATGATTACGGGCCGGTTGGGATACGCCTGGGACCGTACTCTGCTCTACGTCAAAGGCGGCGCTGCTTTCGTTCCGACCCAGGCTTCGGTTGTCGATCGGTGCCAAAACACTGCCGCTGGATGCGGCAACTGGCTCATTGCGACCTCAGGCAGCGACACCGCCACCACTTGGACGGTCGGCGGCGGACTCGAATGGGCGTTCGCCCAAAGCTGGAGTGTCAAGGCCGAGTACATGTTCATCGCGCTTGGCGACCATAGTGGATTCCAGACCTGCGGCCCTGTAACAACCCCCGCCGGGACCACCCTGCCAGGCGGACCGTTTTGCTTCAACAACACCTTCAGCGGCATCCATACCGCGAAGATCGGTCTGAATTACAGGTTCGGAACCGGCTACTGATCACTCGATTGCAGAGACTGATCGCTTTCGCGCAATCCTTTGGTAAGCAACTTTGTCGATCACGACAAAGCACGCTTGTAATTCCTCGACGGACCAGGGCGGCGGGAAGCGGCGTGTGGGGTTAGCCACTATTGCTTATTCTTGGCCGCCGCTGGTGGAGCTGGGCGGAGCATGGCGGAACACCTAAACACGCGGATTGGGTGTTATTCGAAGATTCTAATCACCCACGCGCTGCAAGCGATCAGAACATCCATAGCCTTTAATGAAAATTCGGTGAGACGACTCATCGCGTTTTCTGGCAGGGGCATTATGTGAGTTATCGCCGCAAGGTAAAAAACGGTGACAGTGAGCATAAGGCCCACAACAACGTCGAACATATTTTTGGTGATGATTTTGAGCATAGCTTACCCCCGATCCAGGTGAGGGAGCATTAAATTGGGCCTTTATTTCGACAAGGGTACGCTCACGCAACGACATGCGTGTTTAATAGGAACGTCGTCAGGAAGAGTCGAGTCGCGGCTTCAATCCGTTCCCGACTAACTAGCCCGGATGTTAGCAGTAACGTTCTTCTATTAGAACGTGGGTTCTGCTAACTGCTTCTGCAGTTACAGCAAGGCCACACGGCTTACATTCGAATGTCTCCAGCGATAATTCCGCGTGGAATGCTGTCCGCGCAAGCTGCATAGTCTCGCCGCAGCACGGACAGGCGACGTACTCGTATTCGCGCATTTTCGATTGTCCCCGCACCCATGCCCGCCAGCGGCGGGTACTGTATACAAAATTTAGCCAATTTGGCGGCGACATCGTCGGCGAGTGCTTGGGGAATAGCGGAACGCTACCGACATTCGTTCGCGCAGCTTGGCGATATTCGCCGCGATCCGCCGCGCAATGCTAGTGCCGCTCAAAGACTTAATAACACAGCCTTTCTTGCGGCACCTTTAAGCAACGTTCCGGTGGTGCACATGGGCCAGACCCCGTGCAAATGTGCCTGCAAAATGGCGGATGAACCGGCGAACAGTCGCCACTATTCTGGTGGGGGACTGCATCATACCTCTGCGGACGAGCATGGGCGATGCGATGATGAACCGGCCGCTCATTGCCCGTCTGGAGACGGTTCTGCGCCATCGCCGGAGAAACACCCGCAAACAACGCAGTAAGAAGCGTGATAATCTTCAAGGTGGTCATCTTCATGCTCTGCTTTCATCTTTGGTGAGCGCTTCGCCGCCGATCTCCGCCCGGGTTCATCCTCGATAGACTACGCCAGCTTTTGCCCGGCGCTGTCCTTCACGACAAAGCACGCTTGTAATTCCTCAACGGACCAGGGCGGCGGGAAGCGTCGTATCTTCATGTTGGGTCGCCTGATAAAGTGGGCTGTTGATCGAGCGCCGCGAAGGTGATTGACGCGAAGGGGTGCTTAGGGTCTCGCATTATGCGTTTGGGCCTCTACTTGGCAACGATGCTGGCGGCGTCCAGCTTGGCGGCCTCCGAGACACCGCTGACGATCAACAAACTCCTAGAGCAAGGATGGGAGATCGCGGGCTATGCGAGCGGCTATGATAATCGTACGTCGCTGATCCTGTTCCGCCATTCGGGCGTAAACATGCTTGTCCAGTGCGGCATCCTCTACGATGTGACGCGCACCCCGCGCACAGTCGTCAATTGCTACGAGCTGCGGTAAGGCGCCTATCGCGCGCCAGCATCGCCGACGAAATGCACGAGGCGGCGCGTGCTCGGCGATTAACGAGCCGGCTCCCGCTGCTACGCCTTCCGCACCAGCTCCGGCAGCTTGGCGATATTCGCCGCGATCCGCCGCGCGGGTGGATATGACAAGCCGCCTTCGTGATTTGCGTGGCAATATGCGTGTTTTACTTCCGCGTCACCGAATATCGGATGTTGGCCTGGCTGCCCTGCCAGTAAAAACTGTAATCAATCACGACAATGCCGCCATCCGGCAGTGGCAAGGTCGCGTTGCACGTGACCTGCGTTTTGCTGCTCGATACGGTTTTGATTGGTTCATATCGGCTAGGCTCAAGCCTGAGCTGCTTGAGGATGTCGGCAAGCGTGCGCTTGGCACGCTCCGAATCGCATTCGGGTAGGAAAAACCGGTCGTGCAGGCCGTAGTAAAGCAGGCCAACTACGATGGCGATAAGCGGAATCGCGATCAGGCGAACCAAGCGGGAGCGCGGGGGTCGGGGCGTCAGTTGCGGAGTTATATCGCCGCTCCTGGGCGAGGGGCTTATCGGTTCACTCATTGCAGCAGCCCCCGCCGCACTAGTCTATAATTTTGGGGACCTACCTAACAACTCCGGCAGCTTGGCGATATTCGCCGCAATCCTTCACGCCTCGTCGCGGGTGGGCAACTTGGCCGCCGATCGCCGCCACGGTTCATTCTCAAAATAGACAAAGCAGGCGTCCAATTCCTCGATAGACCAAGGCGGCGGGAAGCAAGTGCAAATAGCTCTCTCTATCGATGCTATTTAAAGATGCATTCGCCGACATTCCCCGCCTGTTCCCTGGCCTGCAAGCACTCCTCAAGTGTTTGGTAGCGTGTGCCTGTTAAATCACCGGGGCGATAATAGACAGCATAGTTGGGTTCTGCCGGGGCCGGGGCCGGCGTCGTTGGCGAAGCCGTCGCGTCATCCGCAACCTCAACGTCAGACACGTAGTCGGGCGGGCCTTCGCTCTGCTGGGGATAGAAATACCAGAATCCGCCCACATCCCACCACCAACCGTCCCGACCGTTGCGTGTCGTGTGATGCCAGCGACCATCCCTCCACGCGAGTTGACCATGATAGTCGCGACCGCCGAATGTTTGCGTGCGCACCGTGGTTTGCTGCTCCGGCGCACGTATTGTTTGCTCCCTTGGCGCGCCTATGGATCGCTCCTGCGGCAGTGGGATTCTCTCCTCGAATCGATCACGCTCCCCGCGTTGGCCGAAGGCGGAAAATGACGGCGCAGCTAGCATCAACGCCAATGCAACGAATATCGGATAGGTTGGCTCTTTCATCACCTTCCTCCATAGCGACGACGCGCTACCTAATAATTTTCCCCCTCCGCTTCGTCACATAACTTTGATTCAGGTCAATAACTGAGCAATAGTTGCTAAGTAACTTTGCCGCCAAATAGACGCCGGATTTCGGAATTCCAGAAGCATCCAACCGACATGATGGATTATTGTATCTCGCACCCAGACACGAAACTCATGGATGCCATGAAAAACGCTCTCGGTGCTGATAAGTAGACGGTACCAATGGTGTCTCCAATATGAGGGGCCAAATTTGGAGGCTGTAATGACTGCAGCTGGCACCTACCTTGCGAGATCGATTGGTCTCTTGATTTTGCCGGCATTCATCGTCGCTTACTTTGCGATTATTCCCTCCGCACCGGCCCAGCAGCAGCCTGGGCTCGAAGTCATCGCCGAATATAATGGGACTGTGGCTGCAGCCCGCGAAGCCGAAGTGGCTCCTCGCCTTGAAGGACTCTTGAGCAAGATCGACTTCTCTGCCGGTCAGCTGGTGAAGCAAGGTGACCTTCTGTTTGAGTTCGCGCCGAAGTATAACGAACTCAAACTCGCGCTTGCTCAGGCGACCCTTAAACAGGCTGAGGCCGAGTTGCAGCTCGCCGAGGTGAAGCTGAAAAACAAGCAAACCTTGCGAGCTCGGAACGTGACATCCGAGATGGAATTTCTGGAAAGCCAAGCGCAGCGGGATATCGCAGCGGCGAAAGTCGAGGAAGCTCGCGCTAACGTAGGGCTCGCTGAAGAGGACCTGAAGAATACGAAACTCTATGCACCAATATCCGGCATCATCAGTCGCCCCTTGATCAAGGAGGGCGCGTACATCACCAACGAGGTGCGCGATCAGAGCTTGGCCACGATTGCTCAACTAGATCCGATCAATGTGATCGGTCAACCGCCGGTCGACAAGTATTTTCAGCACGCCGAGAAACTCACAAGTATCGAGCAGGCGGCTGAGCGGCGTGAATTTGGCCTGATACTGCCGACCGGCGATAAGTATCCGCTCAAGGGCCATCTCATCGGCGGAGCCTACGAGTTCAACCCTGCAACGCAGACGACTGAGGTTATCGTAGAGTTTCCTAATCCAGACTATTTGTTGAGGCCTGGCCTGAACGTAACCCTTCAATCATCGATTCGCGAAAATTAAGCTGTTTCACATAGCAATAGGCCAACGTAACTGAAAACCACAACCCGTGCGGCGGAAGGGGGCATTCTGTCCGTCGAAAATGAAAGACTTTGAAGCCCGAACATTGTTGCTCAAGCTCGCGAACGACTACCACAAGCTCGCCGACCGAGCCGAGGATCGCGCGGCGCGCGACGTGCCGGGACAGCAATTTCGCCGCCGATCGCGAAATAGACATAGGCCAGCTTTTGTCGCGCTGCTGGGCGAGTTGCGTCCCCAGCGTGTCCCCAAAAGCCTGCTGCATGATCACCCCTAAAGGACGTTTCTGCCATAAACCTTTGATTTTGCTGGTGCGGACGGCGGGACTCGAACCCGCACAGCCTCTCGGCTAAGGGATTTTAAGTCCCTTGCGTCTACCATTTCGCCACGTCCGCGGAGGCGGAGATACGCCCACATCAGTCATCCAGAGGCGCGCGCCGCCACAGACGCCTCAGGTTGCTGACAACTGTAATTGCCGAGTATTAAAACAATAAATAGATCGATTACTGCTGCTTCTTTCTCGCCGCCGCATCCGCTGGCGCCGGCCGCACATTGGCCCAAGGATCAGCGGCTTTCTGGTCGGGAATCTTACTGGTCGCGGCCTTGTACTCGGCATCAAGCCGCTTTTGCCGTTCTATTTCTTCCGACGTTAGCGGGCGTTTCTGATCGCCTTGCAGCGACAGCTTGGGTGTTACCTGCGCAGGCGCGCTCGTCGCCGGCAGAACCAGCGCTGCTGCCGCTAACAGGCCGCAAGACAGTGGCCGCACTCTTGAATGTTTTTTCTTTTGCCCGAATAGCGTGCCCATCGCACCGACTCTCCCTCACGTTATCTTGCGCGGTTAATCTTTGAACACGTGACCCCAAAGTTCATCCCAGTCGGCGCCCGAAATATCGGTCACGCGACCGTCCTTTTCAAAGAATTTATTAGGCACCTGGAACATCGCCAGCATCAACCCGCCTTCCGGCGTCCAGGCGACGTGACGACTGCCGGCCTCGCGCCAGACGAATTCGCCGGGACCTACCGTGAGGCCCTGCGCGGGCCCTTCCTTGTCGACGAGCTTGCCTTCGAGCACATAAGTCTGCTCGATCTTGACGTGCTCATGGTTCGGCAGCGTGGCGCCAGGGGCGAATTTCATCAGCGCGGTGACAAGGCCTGTACTTTTGTCGAGAAGAAGGCCTTTGACCTCGCAGCCCGAAAAGCGCGTTTTCTTCCACTCCATCTGCGCGGGACGCACCACATGCGAGTGCGTGTCTGGCGTATCGTGCCTTGTTTTCGGCATCACGGCATCCATTACCGCTCCCATGGCAGTCCTCCTCTAATTCGCAACCGCCATCATAACCGATCGCTTGGCCTCGTTCTATAACGCCCCATCATGGATCGGCGGCTGAAATGCAAGCCCGGTGTCCCAGGGAAAATAGATCCAGGTGTCCTGCGACACTTCGGTAATGAACGTGTCGACCATGGGGCGGCCCATGGGCTTGGCGTAGACGGTCGCAAAATGAGCGCGCGGCAGGATCCCGCGAACCACTTTCGCGGTCTGGCCAGTATCGACCAGGTCGTCGACGATGAGTACGCCGGCGCCCTCCCCGCCGCCGCGCGCAATCACGCTCGTGGCCACATCCTTGAGCACTGTAAGGTCGGCCTGCCGGGTGTGGTCGTAACTTGCGATACAGACTGTCTCGATCACCCGGATGCCGAGTTCCCGCGCCACGATGCCAGCCGGCACCAGCCCGCCGCGGGTGATGCAGACGATCGCTTCGAATGGACCGGCGCCGCTCAGCCGCCACGCCAGCGCGCGCGAATCGCGATGAAACTGATCCCACGAGACGGGGAAGATTTTTGTGGGATCGATGGGCCTGTCCGGTTCGCGCCGCTGCATCGGCATTCGCTTCGCTTTACTCGCCGATTGAGATGTCGGGGCAACTTCCCTACTCTCGCCCGGCGCCGGGGAACAGCAAAATTTGAAGCGGCCTGTCCGATGCCGCGCCAGCGAATTTATTTACAACCCTTTGATCCAATCAATGACCTGCCGCCTACCCGCGACCGCCGTGGTGAGATGGCCGGCAAAGATTTCGAGATATTTGCTCTTGGCATTTTTGGCGAGCGCGTCGAAGGCGTATTCAGGTCCGCGGCGGTCGATCGGATCGAGCTTGCCGACGACCCAGAGCAACGGCACAGGCGAGGCTGCGGCACCGATAATCGCGGCATTTTTTGGAATCACCGCAGGCCCGTCCGGGTCGAACCAGCTCAGATAAACCACCGGCGTTGCAGTCGTGGTGAGTGGAATGCCCTGCGCCATATCCGGAAAGCTGTGCGGCACGTTGCCTTGGCCCGCAGCGATCAAGCTTTGGGCGCGCGCCACGCCGTCGCTGACAAAACTGCGCATGTTATCGACCTCGGGCAGATGGCCGGGAGCGAGTGCGACCACCCCCGCGAGCCCCGGATGGCGCGCCGCATAACCGATCGCAGCATTGGCACCGAGCGAATGGCCGAGCAACACAATGCGATTGGCGCCCTCGGCCTTGACGCTAGCGATGGCGGCATCGATCTCGGTCATGGCCTGATCGAAAGTCGCGTCATAGCGGCGGTGAAAAGACCACGGCATTTCGGGGGCGGCCACCACCGCGCCCTCTTCCTTCAGCTCGCCAATGATCCCGCCATTCATTCCGCCGGGCCAGCCGGCCTTGCCATGCAGATAAACGACGCCCAATCCATGCAGGGTCTGCGCCGGCTCGGGGCTGCCGATCGTGGAGACGAGCAGCGAAGCGGCCGCTGCTAGGACGGCGGCGAGAACGAGTGTGATGACGCGGCGCTGATTCATGCACCCGATATCATGGCGACAAAAAAGACAAATGTTTGCAGGCCGAGCGAAGACGACGGCGCGAACGGCCCTACGCCTTGGCAAGTCCCGCCTTGACGCGGGCTAACATTGCTTCGACGGCTTGCCTAGCCGCGACGAGCTTCTGCGGATCGCGCGAGCGTACCACCACATTGGTGTTGGCTAGATTCTTTTCGTCGACGAAAGGATACGAACCGATCACCACATCACCGTGCTTTTGCGCGATGGCGCCGAGTTCGGTGCCGATATCGCCTTCGCGGCAATCGGCGCGGATGGATTCCGACAGCATCTTGGCGCCAGTCGTTAGTTGCGGCGCGACGTATTCGAGCATGGCCTGCATGACGCTCGGAATTCCGGCCATCACGATCACATTGCTGATCCAGAATCCCGGAGCCGCAGAGATCTTGTTAAGAACCAAGGCGGCGCCTTGGGGCACGCGCGTCATCCGCATGCGGGCCTCGTTCATCACCCCGCCGGTTTGGGCCACCCGCTCGCGCATAAGCTCGACGGCGCGCGGATGATGTTCAAGCGGAAGCCCGAACGCCTTCGCCACGCATTCGGCGGTAATATCATCATGCGTCGGGCCGATGCCTCCGGTTGTGAAGAGATAAGTGTAACGCGCGCGCAGCGCGTTCACCGCGCCGATGATTTCCGGCTCCTCATCGGGGACGATGCGGACTTCCTTCAGGTCGATGCCGATGCCGGTGAGAAATTCGGCGATGTAGCCGATATTCTTGTCCTTGGTCCGACCGGATAGAATTTCATCGCCGATCACCAATACCGCGGCGGTGACGACGCCGTCGGTTTTTGCAGGCTCCGAGGCCATGCTGTCCATCATCCCGCCGTTTTCGTGCCGGTGCTTCCTCTAGCGCGACCGCGCGCGCGGCTCAAGCGCGCCTGGCATTAAAGCGGTGTGGCGTTTAGGAGGTTATGGCGTTGACGCGCCCTCAAGGTCGTTGCGGCGGCATGCCCGGATAGCTGAGAATATCGCTTTGTTTCTGCAAAAATTCCTGACGATCGATTTCGCCGCGGGCATAACGGCGCGCGAGGAGTTCAAGCACGCCGCCTTCGCGCGGGTCCCGTAAGCCGGTGAGCCTAGGCATGTGTTTGCGCCACCTTGGGGAGTAGTCGCCTGCTATCCGTAACTCACCTACCGGCGACCTGCGCCTCGGACAGCTATTCGTTGCAAGCGATCACGGAACGCATTCTCGGCATCATTTGCGCGCCATTCGCGTCCATCGCGGCATCGTAGATGCAGGCTCGGTTGCTTCCGTCGTTCTTGGCGCGATAGAGCGCCATATCGGCGTAACGCAGGATGTCGCTGGCGTCCTCGACGTAGCTGTCGATCAACGCGATGCCGATCGAGGCGCCGATATTGATGCTATGTCCGTTGAAGACGCGCTTTAGCAAGCCGGTCGCCGCCGCGGAAATCGATGCGCGGCTGGCAAGCCCGGAGGCCTACCGAGTCCCCAGCCCCGATCAAGAGATCGCGCTAGCCGGCTGAGCTCGGTCTCATTTCGGGCGCCGTGAAACGGCGCACCCGAGCGTTATAACCCCCAGATCATTTCGCAGACTTGTGACTATGGATTACGGACAATCGCTGCGCGATTTCCGGATTGATAAATCGGGGATTGCCGCAGCGCATTGCCTTCGCCACTATCCGGCCGGACGAAATCGCAAGCATTGCAGGGAGGATGGCGATGGCCGGTCGGAAAGTTGCATTAGTGACGGGCGCCGGGACCGGCGTCGGCCGCGCGGTGACATTGGCGCTGATGCGCGAAGGCTACGCGGTGGTGCTCGCCGGCAGGCGCAAGGAGCTTCTGGAAACGGTAGCGAAAGAAGGTGCCCAGACGCCTGGCGAAGCGTTGATCGTGCCGACGGACGTTGCCGATCCTGCATCGATCAAAGCGCTATTCGTAAAAACCAAGGCCACCTATGGAAGGCTCGACCTCCTTTTCAACAATGCCGGCATCGGCGCGCCGGCAATGCCGATCGAAGAGCTGCCGCTCGATAAATGGCAAGCGGTGGTCGCCACCAATTTCACCGGCGTGTTCCTCTGCACTCAGGAAGCTATCAAGATCATGAAGGCCCAAAACCCGCGCGGCGGCCGCATCATCAATAATGGTTCGATTTCGGCGCATACGCCGCGCCCGCATTCGGCGGCCTATACCGCGACCAAACATGCGGTCACCGGGCTCACCAAACAAACCGCGCTCGACTGTCGCGGTCATGACATCTGTTGCGGCCAGATCGATATCGGCAATGCCGCGACCCCGCTCACCGAGCGCATGGTGCAGGGTGAAGGCGTGCTGCAATCCGACGGCCGCAAGATGATCGAGTCGCGCATGGCGGCCGAAGATGTCGGCCGCGCCGTCGTCTACATGGCCGGCCTGCCGCTCGATACCAACGTGCTGTTCATGACGGTGATGGCGAATTTGATGCCCTATGTCGGGCGCGGCTAGTTCTAATGCCGAGCGAGTGCACGGTTGGCATGATTTTTACATGCTGCTCGGTACCGCTTCCGCAGCGCTGGTAGCGCTGTTGTTTGTTGCGGTCTCGATCGGCGCGAGCTGGTCCGCATTGCATTGGTCGCGATCGCCGGACTCGGCTACTCCACGGTAGTGCTGGTTGGCCTCGCCCGCGCATCGGTCAAAGACACTGCCGACCGGTTCGGCCTCTGCCCGCTTGCCGCCTATCTCGCGGTTCTCGCCGCGGCGGGTTTCATGATTTCGCTTCCGGCACTCGGCGCCGACATTCTGGCGGCCGCCGCGCTCGTTCTCCTTGCAGTCAATATCCGCAATACCGGGGATCTGATGCTGGCCTTCGCGCGTCAGATCGCAAGTCGTAGCCTGGACACGTGATCGCTTGGCATCAGATCAATGCCAAAAGGAATCCGTGACCCGCAACCAGTCGATGGCAGGACGACTTAAGGGCTACGGGCATTAGTCAAGTGAGCGCGCTTGCGGTTTGGTCGCGGCGCTCGGCGAAGCTCCTCGACGCTCAAAGCGTCTTCAAGAACGCATGCCCGCGTAAGCCGAATATTCGCGTTAAGTGCGCTTCGCCGACAATATTAAAAGCGCAGGTATTGTCGCGGCTTAGCCAAAAAAGCGACAGTTTGTGGTGTGGATCACATGTTTGAATATGCCGGTGCACTTAACTTAGTCCCGAATAATCGGATGCAGCTATGCATCATTCAATGTATAGCGCTGACCGGCAGACCCATTTGAAGATCGTGGTCGTTGGACTTTTGTGCGCCTGTTTTGTTTTGATTATGGGCGTCTGCGCGCATATCGGACAAATCGATCTGGGTGTCGCGCCACTTGTTAAGGCAGGTGGGCCCAGTGTGGTAAGTGGGCAACTGCCTGTTATCCAATGAGCCTTTAGGGCGAAGGCATAACTCTGTTCAATCCGCCCTGCTCACTTTGATCTTGGTGCCGGCGCGCACTTTGCCAAGCGCCTTCACATCGCCGAGCGCCCGCGCCCAGATATTGCAGGGACTGGCGAGCCTTGTCTCGTCGCCTTTGGAGATCGGCGTGCGGCCAAAACCGATGGCGATTGCATTACCGTCGGGCCAATAGGCGATCTCGCCCGGCGTCACTACGGCGCGGGCATCCTTCTCGCGCGCGAACTGCACCGGAGTTTCGAAATAGACCTCTTCGCCCCATGTGAGCGCGGAAGCCGTAATCGGCAGCGCCGCAGCGATCGCTTTGGCGGTGGGCGTATCGAGAAGTTCGGCTTCTAGCGTAAGCAAGCCGAAGTCGAAGCGGATGCGTGTCATGGGTTTCCTTTCAATCTGACCGAGATCAACGTTTTTAGCTTGCGCTCAATGTTGCAAATCCCACCGAGACTTCTCCCAATAGATCGTGCCGAAGCGCAACGAAGTCGTGTCGCTTGGCCTGAAGTCGATCGTGTCGGGCACGCTAACGACATGCCTGCTCGGCGCGATCGTCGGAGTGCTGACGCGACGGTTCCGGCGAAACCGTCGCGCCCCAACGAGAAACTTTCTACGAAACAACCCAGCCCCGGAGCGGAATCGCTAATGCAGTCGAAACTCGCCGTCGATGGCGCGAAGATCGGCCGGCTTGATCAGACGCGCATGGGCGACCGTGACCGAGTGCAACGGCCCTTCAAGGGTCTCCAGCCAGAAGTTGAGGAATTTGTTGAGCGCCGGGAAAGCCGGGCAGAGGTCGTAATCCTGCCAGACATAGGT
>Ga0318508_1000053_pt1 | contig 13362 bp, 17 predicted proteins | sample GRESIP084b2f21_FD_203493 | JGI IMG/M metagenome (GOLD analysis project Ga0318508, IMG submission 203493) | Tropical soil microbial communities from Luquillo Experimental Forest, Puerto Rico - GRE.SIPMG.084b2f21 | ecosystem: Environmental > Terrestrial > Soil > Tropical forest > Bulk soil...
GCGAGGTCAGCACTTTGAGGCCGTGATCGGTGAGCCGCTTTCCGACGGCGGCGCCCATCATGCCGGGGGCGATGACGGCGACGAGAGGAGTCATGGGTCGTTCTCCGATTGGAGGCGGCGCTGCGCGCAATCTGCTGACATCGTGGCGCCTTGGCAAGGCGGTCTTTGCCTCGCCCTGCGCAGCGGCCATGCGCGCGTGTCATGCCGCGCCGGGGACCTGGGCACGGCTTGGCAATGGCGGGCATTTCGGCTTTGCTCCGGCGGGATCGAAAACAACCCGCCGCCCAGTCGAAAAGCAGGAAACGCCCGTGCCCGATGATCTCGCCGAGGTCCGCTACCAGGTCGCGCTCGCCAACCGCATGCTGGCAAACGAAGGCGTGCTTGATGCGTTCGGTCATGTCAGCGTGCGCCATCCGACCGATCCAGGCCGCTATCTGCTCGCGCGCTCGCGCTCGCTGGGACTGATCGAGGCGGCCGACATCCTGGAGTTCACGCTCGATTCCGAGCCGGTCGCGCCGCCGACGGTGCAGTTCTACGCCGAGCGGGTGATCCACGGCTGCATCTATCAGGCGCGGCCGGACGTGATGGCGGTCTGCCACCATCACGCCCCCGCGGTGATGCCGTTCTGCATTACCGGGGTTCCCCTCACTCCGGTGATCCACGTGGCCGCGATCATGGGCGAGACCGTGCCGTTCTGGATCAGCGTGACGAGTTCGGCGATACCAATCTGCTGGTGGTCAAGCCGGAAGAAGGCCGCTCGCTCGCGCGCGCTCTCGGCCCTCATTCCGCGGTGCTGATGCGGCGGCATGGCGCGACTGTGGTCGGCGCCAATGTGCGCGAGCTGGTTTTCCGCTCGATCGCCCTGTGCCAGAACGCCGAATACCAGATGCGCGCGCTGGCGCTGGGGAGTTTCGGCGCGTTGACGCCGGGCGAGACCAAGCTCGCCGCGGCCATCAACCTGTCGCCTGGTCCGCTGTCGCGCGTCTGGGAGTATTGGAGCGCGCGCGCAGAGCGCTCGGCGTTGACCGATCGCCGCATGGTTTTCGACCGCGTCGATTGATATAGTATTTTTGCCTTGTCGCGGGCGGATCGGCGGCGACGTTTCTGCCGATGGCGCGAAGAAAGCTCCCGCGACGAGCATGACAGCAGATCAAGAGGCGAGGCGGTGAGTCTCTGGATAACGGAAGCCGAGGTGGTGCGCCTCATGGACATGAAGGGGGCGATCGCCGCATTGGACCGCGCGCTGGCGCTGGAAGCTGCCGGTAAGGCCGAGAACATGGTGAAGACGCACGCCATCTGGGGCGGACACCATACGCTGCACGCGATCGGCGCCACCTTTGCCGATGAAGGTTTTGTCGGCACCAAGACCTGGGCGCATGCCAATGGTGCGGCGCCGCTGCTCATTCTGTTCGACAGCCACAACGGCTCGCTCAAAGCGATCATTGAAGCCTTCGCGCTCGGGCAGCTGCGCACGGGCGCGATCAGCGGGCTGGCGACGAAATATCTGGCGGCTGAGGGCGCCTCCGACATGGCGCTGATCGGCACCGGCAAGCAGGCCATGACGCAGCTCGCCGCCGTGGCCGCCGTGCGCCCGCTGCGGCGGGTGCGCGCCTTCAGCCGCGATGGCGCTGCGAGGGCCGAGTTCGTCGGGCGCGCCAAGAGGGCGCTGGGATTGAACGTCGAGGAGGCATCCTCGGTCGCTCAAGCGGTCGAGGGAGCCGCGATCGTCACGCTGGTCACGCGCGCGACCAAGCCGATCCTCGCCTCCGGCATGCTTGCAGCAGGCACGCACGTGAACGCCGTAGGCGCGATCTCACCCGAGCGCACCGAGTTCGAGCCGGCGCTGCTTTCCCGTTGCGCGGCGGTGGTGGCCGACAGCGTGCCGCAGGTGCAAAACCTCTCGAGCGAGTTCATGCAATATTACGGGCGGGACGAATCGAAATGGCGCGCCGTGCGTGCGCTGTCTGCCGTGGTGGCCGAAGGCCGCGGCCGACCGGCGGGCGCCGACCTCACCTTGTTCAAGGCCATGGGCATGGGCATTTCGGATCTCGCGCTCGGTATCGAAATCTTGCGTCGGGCGACCGAGCAGCGCCTCGGCCGCGAATTCCCGCACCCTCAACCTGTCAAACTGTTCGCCTGAAGGAGGCTTCCCATGAACGAGACCGTCCGTTTCATCGATCAATCGGGTGCCCGACCCGGCACGATGGATCTCTGGCCAGCGATCGTCATTCCGAAGGAGACGATCGATGCCGAGGTCGAGCGCCTGGCGGGTCTGCCGCGTCCTGCCAACGGCCGCCGGCGCTCGATCATCGCGCATCCGCGCGCGCAGAGCGGAAACGGCCTCGCACCCGGCATCGAGGTTGCGCTCGATGTCTTGTTGCCGGGCGAGCGGACCGTGCCCTACCGGCAGAATTCGACCCAGGTCAACTTCGTTATTCGCGGCCGCGGCCATTCGATCGTAGGCGGCAAGCGCTTTGAAGTGAATCTGTACGACGTCTGGAATACGCCCTCCATGCATATCTATTGGCATGGCAACGACAGCAAAGATATCCAAGTTCGACTCACCTACTCGAACGCCGCGTTGCTCGAACTGATGAACATCCATTACGTGGAGGAGAACCCGCCGTCGATCGAGCCGGTCAAGCACGAGCAGCAAAGCGAGGACGACAAACGTCGCCGCATCTCGCCCTACGGAACGATCAAGCTCGACGACGAGGGCGCGTGTCTCATGCCCTACGAGGTGCTGATCAACCCGCCGGCTGTGGAGTCGAAGGCGCTGCACTGGCCGTGGGAGCAGGTCAAACATCATCTCGACAAGCTGCAGGCGCTCGGCAAGGACTATATCGGGCGGCGGCTCTATATGCTCTACAATCCGATGACCGGGCGCACCAACGGTTGCACACCGTCGTTCTTCGCCACGATGACAATACGCCCGCCCAAGATCGTCGACCGGCCGCACCGCCACACCTCGGCCGCCATCAATTACTACTTCCACGGCACCGGGCGCTCGACCGTCGGCGGCGAGGTGCTCGAGTGGAAGGCGGGCGATCTCATGCTGTCCGCCCCCGGCTGGGCGGTGCACAACCATGCCTCCTACGATGATTTCGTCTACGAGCTGACGGTCCAGGATCAGCCGCTGAACATCGCCATGGAAAGCCTGCTGTGGCAGGAGAGCCTCAAGCTGCCGCTAGCGGTTCTCGGCGTGCAGGAGGGCTTCGGCACCAATCGAGCGGTAGGCTGAGCGGGAGAGCCGCAGCGCGGCTGCCGGCCCCGCAATTAGGTCGTGAACTCATTAATCCGCAGCCACAGCCTTATTGACGCAAGCTGGATGAATGCGAGGTAGTTCGCCGCGAGCTTGTCGTAGCGGGTGGCCACACGGCGAAAGTGCTTGATCTTGTTGAAGTACCGCTCGACCAAATTTCGGGCCCTGTAAAGATACGGGCTGAAGCACAGTGCTTCTGTCCGATTTCTTTTAGGTGGGATATTCGCCCAGGCGCCACGGCCGCGGACAAAGGCTCTGATCCAGTCGGCGTCGTATCCACGGTCAGCCAGCAGCATTGATCCCGACCTCAGGCGGGACAAGAGCGCCGCGGCAAGCCTATTGTCATGCGCTTCGCCCGTTGTGAGCGCGATCCGCACCGGCAAGCCGCTGCTATCGACCACCGCATGTATCTTGCTGGTCAGACCGCCTCGCGACCGGCCCATGGACTGACTCCTGTTGCGGGCGATGCAAGCGGCGTGCTGATGAACGCGCACAATGGACGTGTCGATCATTTGGACCGCTGCATCATGAGGAGCAGCCAGTGCGTCCATGATCCGGCTCCAAACGCGAGCCCGACGCCAGCGAACGAAGCGGTTGTAGCAAGTGGTATAAGGACCGAACTCCTGGGGCAGATCCCGCCACGGTGCTCCGGATCGCAAGACCCAGAAGATGCCATTGAGGACACGACGGTCGTTCACCCGAGGTACGCCGCGCGGCTTATTCGGCAGCATTGGCTTGATGGCTGCCCACTCACGGTCGGTGAGTTCGTAGCGCATGAATCGAGCCTCGCTTGAGAGCACAGTCTTGGGAGCCAGTCCCAACGTTGCCCAGCCAATCGACATGCACCCGAAAGCGCCTTCGTTATGCTCATTTGAGTTTTGTCGGTCCTGACCGGACATCTATTGAAGGAGGCGAAGCACTTATTTGGTAATGCGCGGCCGCTGCGATGCCTTTGGTCGAGACTCGCTCGGCGCAGCCGGAGAAATCGCGAAGGTAACCCACGCGGTGTAGCCTTCCGGCCGGTTCTCGGTGGCAAGATCCTTGTACGCTTTCAGATTAAGATAGCCCTGATAGCCTTCGCTGACCGGGAACATGAAACCGATCTGGGGTCCGATGCCGACGACACGGCCTTCGAAATTGCCGAGCCGTGCGCCGGCGCCGTGGTCGCCCGTGAGCTGCTGGAAATAATAGCCGGCAATACCGACTAAGACGTTCTTATTCAGGAAATGCGATGCCGCCCAATCGATATGTGAATCGATGCCGTTCTGGTACTGGTTATACGGATTGATGAAGTTGTAGGTGAAACCGCCGACGATCGAAAATTCATTTCCCGTCTTCGTATCGAGGTAGGTGTAGCCGGTGCCGGCATCCACCGCCACATATCCTAAGCTCAAATTGGCGAGACGACCGGCCTCATACGTGCCGCTCGGGATGTTTCCCAACGTGTAGAACATCGTGTTGTGAACACCGTTATTCCATTTCAGCGTTCCCAGGTAGTAAACGTCACCGAAGTCCGTCCGTTCATCGTGGGCGGTGCCGGAAATCGTGCGGCCGCGCGGACCGGTGAGCGTTGCGTCAATATCAATCCCCGCATTCCCGGGCGTAGCGAATACGCCAAATGCGGCTTGGCCGCCGAGAACCGGTGTCGCGAAGGTGTAGGTCGGCCCGGTGGCGAATCCGTCTGCACGCGCCTGGAGGCCGGCGACGAGCGAGCCGCCGATGACGAAATTCTTGCTACCGTTGGCCGACACGTCGAGATGGACATACATCGTCGTCCACGACCATCCCGGTTGGCCGGGCACGGCGGCGAGGCTGCCCATCAGTCCTGGTAACCAAAAGCTCAAGCCTCCCGCGTCGGCCATCGCGGCAGTCGGCGCCGCGACAGCTGTGATGAGCGCGAGCGCGCCAGCCAAAGCGCGTTTGTATCGTGTGTAGGCAAATCGCTGCATACGCCCCCCAAACAGCAGCATCGACGTAACATTAGATGGCCATTCCGTTGCCACTGCGGCACAGAACCGGCCAAGGAGAATTTCCCGACACTGTCGCAAATCGGCCACGCATCGGTTCGTTTGAGTCCAATGGAACCCGCTCGTTCCATGCGGTACTCGGCAAATTTCGCCTCGCGGCAGCGGAATAAGTCATCACGGCATTTTTCCTTCGCAATTGGGACGGGCTGGTGCATAAGTCCCGACGGCGAACGTTGATCTCTGGGCGGAGTAAAGCCCGATGATTGAAGGTTACGTTGCAGCGCCGCGGAGTCGCTCCACGCACGCTGCGCCGGCTCTGTCGAACATGATCTGGATTCCGGGCGGCACGTTCCGCATGGGATCGGACAAACATTATCCGGAAGAGGCGCCGGCCCATCGCGTCACCGTGGACGCATTTTGGATTGACCGCACGCCGGTGACGAACCGCGAGTTCCGCAAATTCGTCAACGCGACCGGCCACGTCACCTTCGCCGAGATCGCGCCCGATTCGAGGGACTATCCCAACGCGCTGCCGCACATGCTCAAGGCCGGCTCGCTGGTGTTCACGCCGCCCAAGCACACGGTGGATCTGCGCGATTGGAGCCAGTGGTGGAATTTCAAGTTCGGCGCCAACTGGCGCCGGCCTTATGGACCGCGCAGCTCGATCAGCAGGATGGACGATCATCCGGTCGTGCACATCGCCTATCGCGACGCCAAGGCCTACGCGAAGTGGGCGGGCAAGGAATTGCCGACAGAGGCGGAGTGGGAGTTTGCGGCGCGTGGCGGCATCGACGGCGCCGAGTTCGCCTGGGGCGACGAGTTCGCGCCCGGCAATCGTCAGATGGCGAACACGTGGCAAGGCGCGTTCCCGCACGAAAACCTTGCGCTGGACGGCTTCGAGCGCACCTCGCCGGTGACGGTATTTCCGCCGAACGGCTACGGCGTCCACGACATGATCGGCAACGTCTGGGAATGGACCGTCGACTGGTATTCGCAAAAGCACGAAGCCGACGTGCCGAAGGCGTGTTGCATTCCGGAAAACCCGCGCGGCGGACCTGAGGCCGGGAGTTACGATCCGGCTCAGCCCGACATCAAGATTCCGCGCAAAGTGATCAAGGGCGGATCGCACCTGTGCGCGCCGAACTACTGCCGTCGCTACCGCCCGGCCGCGCGGCACGCGCAGCCGGTGGACACGTCCACGAGCCATGTCGGCTTTCGCTGCGTCATTCGAGAAGGGAGCAAGCCATGAGTTCGAACAAGGATCCAGACGCGACTAACAGCAAAACGAAGAATGGCACTCTCAACCGCCGCAAGATTCTGCTCGGCGGCACGACGCTCGCAGCCGCGTCCGCGCTGAGCGCCGGCGCGCCAGTCAAGATGGCGCAGGCACAGGCGCAGCCCACGCCAACCGGCCGGCGGCCGAACATCCTCGTCATCTTCGGCGACGACATCGGCCAGACCAACATCAGCGCCTACTCATTCGGCCTGATGGGATACCGAACGCCGAACATCGACCGCATCGCGCGCGAAGGCATGATGTTCACGGATTATTACGCCGAGCAAAGCTGCACGGCGGGGCGCTCGTCGTTCATCACCGGCCAAGCGACGCTGCGCACCGGCCTTTCGAAGGTCGGCATCCCGGGCGCGACCGTGGGCCTTCAAGCGAGAGATGCGACGATCGCCGAATTGCTTAAGCCGCTCGGCTACGCCACCGGCCAGTTCGGCAAGAACCACCTCGGCGACCGCAACGAATATCTGCCGACGGTGCACGGCTTCGACGAATTCTACGGCAATCTCTATCACCTCAACGCGGAAGAAGATCCGGAGAACTGGTTCTATCCGCGCGATCCCCAATTCCGGGAGAGATTCGGTCCGCGCGGCGTGCTGCGCTGCAAGGCGTCGGATCGTGACGACCCGACCGAGCAGCCGCGCTGGGGCAGGGTCGGCAGGCAGACCATCGAGGACACCGGCCCGCTCACCAAGAAGCGCATGGAGACGATCGACGACGAAACGTCGGCCGCGGCAATCGACTTCATGCAACGCCACGCCCGGGCGAACACGCCGTTCTTCTGTTGGTTTAACTCGACCCGCATGCACTTCCGCACCCATGTGCGGGCAGAACACCGCGACAAGCCGGGCTTTGCCTCGCGAACCGAGTACGCCGACGGCATGATCGAGCACGACGCGACCATCGGCCAGGTTCTCAAGGCGCTGGACGATCTCGGCATCGCCAACGACACCATTGTGCTCTACACCACCGACAACGGGCCGCACCAGAATTCGTGGCCCGATGCCGGCACGACGCCGTTCCGCAGCGAAAAGAACACCAACTGGGAAGGCGCCTTCCGCGTCCCGTGCCTGATCCGTTGGCCGGGCCGCATTCAAACCGGCTCGATCTCGAACGAGATCGTCAGCGGGCTCGACTGGCTGCCGACGCTGATAGCGGCGGCGGGCGATCCAGATATCAAGGACAAGCTGCTCAGGGGCCACCAGGCCAGCGGTAAGACCTTCAAGGTCCATCTCGACGGCTACAACCAGCTTCCCTATCTCACCGGCCAGCAGCCGAACAGCGCACGCAAAGAGTTCATCTACTTCAACGACGACGGCGATCTCGTGGCCATGCGCTATGAGAACTGGAAGGTCGTGTTCGAGGAGCAGCGGGCGGCGGGAACCATGCGGATTTGGGCCGAGCCGTTCACCAAGCTGCGCATCCCGAAAATCTTCAACCTGCGGTCGGACCCGTATGAGCGCGCCGACACCACCTCGAACACCTACTACGATTGGCTGATGTCGGACGGGGCCGGCGTCATCGTGTCTGGCCCGGCCGTCGTCGGCCAATTCCTCGCGACCTTCAAGGAGTTTCCGCCGAGCCAGCGCCCGTCGAGCTTCAGCATCGATCAACTCGTCGAGAAGACGCAGCGGAGCTTCGATTCGTTGGCTGCTCAATAACACGTCGCGCGGGCGAGCACCGTCGGCGGGACGGTGAGGCCGAGTGACTCGGCAGTCTTGAGGTTAATGACTAGCTCGTACTTGTTCGGAGCCTGAATAGGAAGCTCGCCCGGACTGGTGCCCTTCAGGACTCCGGTGAGAAAGGCCGCAAGATCGCTGGTGGCCGAGGGGATCGTGAGGGCGTTCGACATGGTTCTAAGCCGTTGCGTTATGAATCAATCGGATTCCCAGATGGCTCTCTTACAGCCTAAATTCTATTCTAGTCAGCTTGGAGGTGCTTCCATGATGCGCAGATAGCGGAGCGCAATCATTGCTACCCGCACGCGCGACCGTTCCGCCTTGGCCTCACAACCGTTCCGCCTTGGCCTCACGCGAGTAGTAGCCGTGCTTCCCGTGAACCCCCGAGTTGCGGAAACTCGCAGCTAGAGCCTTTGCGGTGCGCCTAGATTAGAAGGGAGCAGCAAATAACCGCATTGGATAAGGCGGACAGAATGACAACAGATCCAAAATTCCAGCCATTGGTCGATGACCTCAAAAATTGGCTAGAACTTGAGAAGCAAAAGGAAATCGCGAAAGCTGCTGGGCTCAACAGTGTGATGGACGCCTTCCGTCCCACCGCTAATTACCTTGAGCAGTTGGGCAAGGAACTCAAAAACAACGTCGATCAAACGATATCGATAGGACTGATCGGCCGGTGGAAGGAAGGTCCGGATCAGAAATTCAGTGTCCGCTACGAAGTAAACTTTAAAGGCCAAGTTTGCCACGCGCTCATCTTCACTGTGCAAGGCAGGCAAATAAGGATCGACGACCATGTCTTTGTGGTCGGTGATCAGACTGCGTTAGAAGAGACACTGGGAAAAACGATCGTGGAAGCGATCAAACGCGAAGCCTCACGCCGCTAGGGCGGGCCATGCGACGAACATCTTTTCAGGACCGAGTCAGACCCGGAACGGACCTCAGTACAGCAGCAGTTTGACTGAAGAGTTAGCCCCAGTAGCGCCCACTGCCGCCGATGACAACGACGAGCAGGCCGAGCGGCAGGTTGACGGCGATGATCTGGCGGATGCGGTTGAGGCTGGCGCCGGCGCTCGGCCAGTCCTCGACATCGACGGCGCGTTTGAACGCCAGCCACGGGCCGTGGAACAGCCAGACGAACAGCGCGATCATCAGCCAGCCGATCATCTGCATCAGGTGGATGTACAGGCCGGCACCGGCAAAGCCGCCGAAGGTCGTGAACACCATCCAGTAGCCGCTGACGAGCAGCAGCAGGATCGCCACCCACACCCAGGGAAAGAATTTCTGGAAGGTGACCCGCATCAGCTGCAGGCGCTGCGGCGGCTCGAGCGTGCCGAGCGCCGGGCGCAGGCAGACATAGATCGCGAACATGCCGCCGACCCAGACAACGGCGCCGAATATGTGCAGGGCGAGGGCGACGGCGGTCATGAGCGGGGTCCCGGTTCGAGGAACGAGAGGTTACGTGCCGGCCTATGCGAGGCTTGGCAAGCGGTGCTCAGGGAAAATCCCGCGAGGTGATGCGGACGTGGCTGTCGCGAGAGTGTCGGCGCGGGTTTCGAGCCGGCAAGTGGCGCTGTCCACGGGGTATACGCCCTTCCCCGGGTTTGCCCCAACACACATACCCAATTACTGAATCACAACTTCTCGATCAGTGGCTCGCCGTATCGCGCCCTTTGAATGAGAGGGGTTAGGAACGACAGGAGCGTCCGCTCGTCGTCGGCTGCTCGACTGAAACCGGATCGGACGCCGGAAAGGTGTTCTTGAGGGCTTCGTCGAGTGCCTCTTCCTGATTCCTACGCTTGTCGCTATCGCCATTGTCTTGATGAGGTTTGCGTTTCGGATCGGCAATCATTTCCGTTTCTCCGACCGCGCTGCTAAAGATTTTCGCGGCTATGACACAAATTTCGGTGCGTTGATCGTCAAGCGCTACCCTTTCGCGTTATCCGGTTGCCGCAAACGCTCTCATGGCGCCACGTCCATCGGCAGTTTCTCCTACCACGGGAGAGGTTGGAAGCTATTGCGCCAGCACAGGTGCTGGAGTTTCCATCACGGCGACGCGGTGCTTCACCGCCTTCTGCACCTTCTCGAACGCACACACGCTTATCTGGCGCACGCGCTCGCGCGAGACGCCGAACTCGTCGGCAAGCTCGTTGAGCGTGATCGGTTCTTCGGCGAGCCGACGCGCCTCGAATATGCGCCGCTCCCGGTCGTTGAGCGCGGAGAGCGCCGAGGCAAGCGCCTTGTGGCGGTTCTCGAACTCCTCGCTCGCGGCGAGTGTCGTCTCCTGGTCGGCTTGCTCGTCGACCAACCGGTCCTCCCATTCGCTGGAATTACCTTCCTCGCGGATCGGGGCGTTGAGCGAGGAGTCGCCGCCGAGCCGGCGGTTCATGTGGATCACGTCCGTTTGGGTGACGCCGAGCTGCCGGGCGATGATCTTCACCTGGTCCGGTCGCATGTCGCCCTCGTCAAGCACAGAAATCTTGCTCTTGGCCTTGCGCAGGTTGAAGAACACCTTCTTCTGGTTTGCCGTGGTGCCCATCTTCACCAGGGACCACGAGCGCAGGATGTATTCCTGGATCGCCGCCTTGATCCACCACACGGCATAGGTGGCGAACCGGAAGCCCTTGTCCGGCTCGAAGCGTTTGATCGCCTGCATCAGACCGACGTTGCCCTCCGAGATCAGTTCGGAGATCGGCAGGCCGTAGCCGCGATGGCCCCTGGCGATCCTGACAACGAGGCGCAGATGACTGTTGACGAGGAGGTGCGCCGCCTCGTGGTCGCCATGCTCGCGCCAGCGCTTGGCGAGCATGTACTCTTCGTGCGGTTCCAGCATCGGGACCCGCCGGATTTCCTCAAGATAGCGGGTGACGCCGGATTCGGTCGTCACGCTCCAATCAGCACTCCCCAGACGACCCATGATCTCCACCCATCGCGGGTAACTTCGCCTCCTAACTAGTTTCGAAACAAAATTATCGGCAATGCGCCTCATTGTCAATTTGATTTCGAAACACTATTACTTGGTCTGAGAGGTGACCATGTCCGCACGCGAAACAGCAGAACTCCTGCTGCTGGTAGGGCGGCTTGTGCAAGCCGAGGGCTATGACGGCGAACTCAGTCCCGCCCAATGGATGGCGCTCCGCTACTTCGCCCGCGCCAATCCGTTCTCCCGGACCCCGTCGGCATTCGCGGCGTTTCAAGCGACAACCCGTGGCACCGCGTCACAAGCCATCAAGGCACTTGAGGCAAGTGGGTACTTGGTCCGACAGCGATCCAAAGCGGACGGGCGAAGCGTCAGCCTGCGACTGACCAACAAGGGTAACAAAGCACTTGCGCGCGATCCGTTCGAAGTTCTGGTGCGCGCCGTGGACTCGCTCGACGTGAAAGAGCGAACCGCGATGCACCACGCCCTGCATCAAGCGCTGACCATGGTAACTGCGAGTGGGGCGCATCGGCGCTTCGGGGTTTGCCAGGATTGCACGTACTTCGGTGGAGAGAAGTGCTGCAACCCAACTATCGCGAGTCCCTCGACCTCCGAACGTCAACCGTTCGGCGTCCCGATCCAGCCAGCGGACGCAGGTCTCCTCTGCGTCCATTTTCAGCCAACGAGCGAGCACCGCGATAGCGGACACCATGAATGAGTTCACCACTGCGATCTTTTGGAAGGATGGTGCCGTCGAGCCCGACGCAATGCTGGTCGATAGCAATCAGGCAACTTTCGAATAGACCATTGACTTTAAACCTGGGCACCGCGAACCGTCTCTGCGGCGTACTGACGACCCCCGGAGTAGGCGATGACCTACGTCGTCAATGAAAGCTGCATCAAATGTAAATACATGGACTGCGTGGAGGTATGTCCCGTCGACTGCTTCTACGAAGGCGAGAACATGCTCGTCATCCACCCGGACGAATGCATCGATTGCGGTGTTTGCGAGCCGGAATGCCCGATCGACGCAATCAAGCCGGACACCGAGGCCGGACTCGAAAAATGGCTCGGCATCAATGCCGAATATGCGCGGGTCTGGCCGAACATCACCGTAAAGCGTGAGCCGCCGCCAGATGCAAAGGAGTGGGAGGACAAGCCTGACAAGATCAACTTGTTATCGCTCAACCCTGGCACAGGTGATTGAGGCGGGGATATCCGCCACAGCGCAGTCCCGACCGGCACCTGCCCGTGTCAGCAGGTCACGTGAAAAAGCCCGATCTTCTTCTCATGCGACCTGTTGAACACACGGATCGCCTCGGGGGTGGGCTGCAAAAGAACCTTGCAGCCTTTTTTCGCGAAATAAGCCTCAGCTTCCGGCGATAGGTGCACATTGCCCATCTGGCCCGAGCCGAGAATGAGCTGCTCGCATCCCCTCTCGAAGATGAACTTCGCTTCATCCATCGAGAGGACGTGCGAGGTGCCGTAGTACTTCTTCGACAGCTTCTTCTTCCGCTTCACCACTTCGCCGGAGAGGCGAATGATCACGTCGTGTTCAAAGGTCTGTCCGTCAATGGTGATGGTTCCGAACGTCGTGCCTTCGATCTCCATAGCCTGACCCTTGTTCTATTCCCCATCCTCCGGGATACGCTCAACGGGATGCGCGCAATTGCTCTCACTGCACCGGCGCCGTTCGTGGATCAGCGTGAGGGAAGCTCAGTGGCTTCTGTTGCAGTTTTCTTTTTTTGCTTCATGGGCGAAGTGCGAGGAAAGTTGGGAGTGTGACAAGTTCCCACGCGCCCGAACGTCGTTTGAACGCGCGCTTTATGTCCAAACGACACCCTTTGCATCTGTAGGTGACATCCTCAAAGCCGTCGGCGAGGAAGATCGGCATGACTTCCGTTATTGTCATCTCGCTTTTGCAATTCGGACAGATTTCCATAGTCGGCACTACGGAACATGCCAGCTTGATGCTCATGATGTTTCCTTTCGCCCGACGAAATGTCGGGGCGAGCGAAGAGGCTCACCCTGGAGTGGGTGCCTGTCAGTCTGAAAAGCAAGAGTTGAGAACTGGCCCGGTCGCTTTGCGACAGCGGCTCGATCGTCAACATTGTGCGCCTATTATCTGCAAGAGTCGAGAAAAAATGACCGCCGCCGTTCGAGCATGTCGCCGCGCTGGTACACGTCTGCAATTACTGGCCTTCCGATCGCGACCACCGCGCCCGGCCGCCTGCCGTGTTGCCTCAAGG
>Ga0318508_1000065_pt1 | contig 12527 bp, 15 predicted proteins | sample GRESIP084b2f21_FD_203493 | JGI IMG/M metagenome (GOLD analysis project Ga0318508, IMG submission 203493) | Tropical soil microbial communities from Luquillo Experimental Forest, Puerto Rico - GRE.SIPMG.084b2f21 | ecosystem: Environmental > Terrestrial > Soil > Tropical forest > Bulk soil...
GTAAAGGGCTGCCAAGGACAAGAGCGCCGCTGCCGCGCTGGCTCAGTTTGCCGTTACAATAAAGTTCGACCCCGAATGTGGCCAATTCGTATTGCCGCTCTGTCTTGCGCGGCGCAATTGCGTGGCGTGGTCCGATCATCAGTGCGCCGTGGACAGCATTTGCGGCGACCGTATCTGGAGCCGCGAATTTACAGTCAGGAAAAATCGACTGTACAATCTCATAGCCCAGCGCAATCAGCTTCGTTCATGCCCGGCAATGGCGGTGCCTTCAGGCCGAACATGATTTCCGGCTCTATGCAAGGCTCTGTGAAGTCTTTAACGTGCATAACCTTCGTATGTGCGAGTTCATACGTGGTGCAATTGGTGGCATAGCCCCAAACCGGCGACTGGACACCGTACACTTTCCAAATTTCGCGGTTTGTAAATCCGATCTTGCGACCAGTTATCTTTTCGCCGCGGGCCTCGAAGGCGGCGCGGAGCAGTGCTGTGACGCGATAGGCTTCGGCGAGCGTCAATCCACCAGGCCGAGAGGAGAAGGTATGCTGCGATGTCTGCTTTTGACCTAAAGCGGACATGAGCGGCTCATGATTGCTGCCGTGCAAACTGCTCTCTGAACCCCATTTCGCTGGTCGCAAATCCCTGGTGTAATCCCCTAATCGTAACATGCGTCGGCCTAGTCCTGAGCCAAGGGGCAGGCAATGCGACGACGTGATTTCGTCCAAGGAATTGCTGGTTCAGCGACCGTCTGGCCGCTCGCTGCATACGCGCAGAGCGCCACCGGAAGAATCCAGCGAATTGGCATTATTGACGATTCACCGAGCTGGGATCCGTTCCGGCAGCAGTTACGCGAATTGCACTATATGCAAGGCCAAAATCTCGCCTACGTGTATCTGCGCACCGATAGCAGTCCAGGCCAATTGGATGCTGCTGCGGCGGCGCTAGCGCAACTACCTGTGAATGTCATCGCGGCATTTGGCACACCACGGGCCAAGGCCGCACAACGCGCCACAAAAATCATTCCCATTGTCGCAATCTCGATCAGCGATCCGGTAAAAGCAGGGCTGGTGACGAGCCTCGCGCATCCTGGCGGCAACATCACCGGAAACACCATTCTCGGGCCGGACATCGTCACCAAGAAACTGCAAATCCTTAAGGATGCAGTTCCCGGAGCGGCGCGCGTCGCTTACCTTTGGAACCCTGACAACCCGGCCACTGGCGAAATTTTGGAGGACCTGCGCAACGCAGCTCCTCTATTCCACATAACGCTTATTTCCCTGGAAGCGCGAACTGAGGTGGATTTCGACCGTGTCTTTGCTCAGATGTCGTCCGATCGTCCCGACGCAGTGCTGACGACAAGCGATCCGGCACATCAGGCACACATGCCTGCGGTCATCGACTTCCTTCTGAAGAATCGCATCGCGGGGTTGTGCCAGGTGCGGGAGCATGTCGTCGCGGGCGGGCTAATGTCTTATGGCGTGAGCCTCTCCGACTTGTTTCGGATGGGGGCGCTCTACACCGATAAGATATTGCGCGGCACCAAACCTGAAGACTTGCCTATCGCACAGCCGGTCACGTTCGAGTTCGTTATCAACCTGAAAACGGCAAAGGCGATTGGTCTTGACATTCCTGCAACGGTCATCGCGCGCGCCGACGAGGTAATCGAATGAGGCGGCGCGAGCTCATCTCGCTTGTCGGCGGCGTGGCGGCAGCGTGGCCGCTTGCGGCGCGCGCGCAACAGCCAGCAAGGCCGCTCATTGGTTTTCTCAACAGCGCATCACCCAGCGCGTACGCGCCAATGGTCGCGGCGTTTCAAGATGGGCTGAATCAAACGGGCTTTCTGGATGGTCGCGATGTAGCCATCGAATACCATTGGGCAGAAGGCGATTATGATTTGCTACCATGGTTCGCAGCCACGTTGGTGAACCACAAGGTAGCAGTGATAATCTCAGGGGGCGGCCCCGCGGCACTGGCAGCTAAGAGTGCGACTACAACGATCCCGATCATCTTCTCGTCAAGGGCCGACCCGGTCCAGATAGGCCTTATTACCGCTCTAAAGCAGGCCGGCAGTAATATTACGGGCATCGTGAGCATGTCCGACGGTTTCGTTGCTAAGCAAATCAAGCTTATGCATGCAGTCGCACCAAGCGCCACACTGATCGCAGTGTTGGTGAACCCCAGTAATCCAAATAACCCCAAAGAAATCAGCGAGGCGCGAGGCGCTCAGGCACTGCTTGGGATCAAAACTACCGTTCTTCAGGCAAGGACCAGCCGAGAAATTGACGCGGCTTTTGCCAAGTTGGCTGAACTGAAAGTTGACACGCTCGTCATCGGTGCAGATCCATATTTCGATAGCCAGCTGGATAAGTTTGCTGCACTCGCGGCACGCTTTGGTATGCCGACGATTCATCCATTGCGCGAGTTCGTCACGTTCGGCGGGTTGATGAGCTACGGACCTGATCTTGCCAACGCCTATCGCCTCGCTGGCATTTACACCGGTCGTATCCTGAATGGCGAAAAAACAGTCGATCTGCCGGTTCAACAGTCCACGAAAGTCGAGCTCGCGGTCAACCTCAAAACCGCCAAAACGTTTAACTTGACCGTTCCTCAATCGGTGCTCGGCACCGCCGACGAGGTGATCGAATGAGGCGGCGCGAGTTCATTACGCTTATCGGTGGCGCGACAACCGTGTGGCCGTTCGCAGCGCTCGCGCAGCAGCAGACAAGCCGTGTGCGTCGTGTGGGCGTACTGATCCCCTATTCGCGGGTCGATAAAGATTCGCAAATTCAATACAGCGCATTCATTAGTGCTTTGCATCAACTCGGATGGACCAATGGGCAAAATTTGGAGATCGATGCGTTATGGACCAACGGCGACGAAAGCAGGATCGCCCAACTGGCAAAGGAATTGGTAGCACGCGAACCGGCCGTGATTCTTGCGCGTGCGACCCCTGTTACGACCGCGCTGCGAAAAGAGACGCGTACGATTCCTATCGTATTTGTCGTGGTATCCGATCCGGTTGGCGCTGGACTCGTTGACAGCATGGCTCGACCTGGAGGCAACATCACCGGGTTCACAAATACCGAAGCCTCCTTAGGTGGAAAGTGGCTACAACTCCTCGAGAACCTGGCGCCCAGCACGAAGCGGGTCGCCGTTGTTTTCGGTCGTGCGACTTCGCCTGGCGGAGGAAACTATTACTTACGCCTCATTGAAGGAACAGCGGAATCGTTTGGCGTCAGCGTGATTGCTGCTCCTGTTTAAGGTGCCGATGACGTCCAGCAGGCGATCGCCGCCCTCACGGTCGATTCGGATACCGGGTTGATCATTACGCCGGACGCCACAACAACAGGGCAACGCAAGCTGATCGTTGATGCAGTCGCAGCGCATCGTATTCCCGCCATCTACCCATATCGCTTCATGTCTGAAGAGGGCGGCTTAGCTTCTTATGGCGTTGACCTCACCGATCTCTATCGGCGAGCGGCAGGCTATGTCGATCGCATTCTTCGCGGCGAAAACCCAAGCGAACTTCCGGTTCAGGCCCCGACCAAGTTTGAGTTTGTTATCAATCTCACGACTGCCAAAACGCTTGGGCTGACGATCCCCGCTTCATTGATGTCGCTCGCCGATGAACTAATCGAATAAGGAATTTTTGCTGCACTGCATGAGTCTGCTTTCGGCACAAAGCGGACATCCCAACGCGCTCGATGAATGTCCGCTTTTGGGAGTATAGCGGACAGTGCTTCACGTCGCCTTGATGTCCGTTATTGACCCAAAGCAGACATTAAAGCGATCTGCGACCACTGTTGCCGGCTACAGCATCATTAGTGGACATCGCCCGATCAATTAAATACGAATTCGGCCGCTTGGGGGTGGAAGGCACCTCATCGTCCTGGCGCAATCCGTACACAGACTGATGCTGACGGAAGCCGCGCAATTCGAATTGGCCAATCTCAAAGACCGGTGCCGCAACTTTCACGGCGAAAGCATCAGTCATGAGCAGTGGCCGGCCGACATCCTTGCAGAGCAGTTCTAGTCGGCTGAGGATGTTGATGTCGCGCCCGACGGCGGTGAAGTCGAGACGATCGCCAGAGCCAATATTGCCATATGCGGCATCGCCATAGTGCAGAGCGATATCGATGAAAATATGCCGCTGGATCTCAGGCGGTAAAGCTTGGAGCGCGGCCAGCGTTGTCTGCGCCGCAGCCAAGGCCGACGCGCAGGCTCGCGCTGGATCATCGCCAGCGACCGGAAAGATCGCGATGACCGCGTCACCGATATACTTTAGGACGTCGCCTCCGCTCCTGGTGACGCTCGGGACCACCAGATCGAAAAAGGCATTAAGAAGTTCAATGATCCTTTCCTCCGGAAGCTCATCTGTAAGTCGGCTGAAACCGCGCAGGTCGGCAAGCAGCATCGCCGCCTTGATGTGGTGGACGTTGCCGCGCTGGACGGCGCCCGCCATAATCCGCGCGCACGGATCTTGACCGACATAAGTGGCAAGAAGTTCACCATAAATCCGCCGTCCCGCCGTCACTTCGAGAACTGGGGCAAAGGCCGGCACCAGATCGCGAAAAAGTTCAACATCCGCTTCCGTAAATCCGCTGGGGGCGTCGCTTCCCCACGATATCGGGTTGATGATTCGATTCGAAAAAGTAAGAGGCGCCATCACATAATGCGTAATGCCTTGCGCCCGCAGCGTTGCGAGGATCGGAAAGCGCTGGTCGGTGGCTTCGCTAAGAACAGCATCAAGCCATTGTCCGGTCTCGATGACATGTTGAACGGGACTATTCTGGTAATCTGACGTAGACTCGATACCGTGCCGCGACGTTCGGATCTCGGTACTCTGTCCACGCCGCCAGATACGCGATACTCCCCGGAATTCTGGATGGAGCGTACGGACATGCGCCGTGGCGCGGGCTATCGGTGCCCCCAGCCCGGTGAGCTTCTCGCAGAGCATCTCAAGAAGGCAACCGGTATCGGGCGCAAAACGCCCCTCTTCGGTTAACCAGCGCAGCAGCTCGGCCTTGCGATCGGCAGGCGGGGAATCGAGAGCGTTGGTCACATATCACCCAAAGTTTCCCAGCGCTGACAGCGCGCGAGTCATCCGAGGCTTACCAGCGTGATTGTCCCCTAGCGATACGGTCGGTCGCTCAAGCAGGATAGTTCCTGCACCACACGCCCATATCGCGCCCAATGCTGAATTAAGCCCAAGATCGGTGATAACATGGATTTGGTCCTGCGTTGGCAATACAAATGTGGGTTTGTATGATTGCGCTGCAATGCGATTTACCGCCCTGCAGCTAAGCATCAAACGCATGGCCAATGGCTAATTGAATAGGTCTTTGGAATTGGGGTGGTGAAACCGTGGCCAGCGCGCGTGATGACAAGGTAATCAAACAAAGCGGTGGAATGGCTGCTTTTGGCACAAAGCGGACATGCCCGACGCACTCACGAATGTCGGCTTTCGGGGGAAAAGCGGACATTCAGCTGACCCGTTGCAATGTGCGCTTATGACCCGAAGCCGACATTAGCGACGGCGTTTTGGTGTAGCGCACAAGAACTTTATCCACATATGCGCCGATTGAGGGGCGGGCAAAGTCAGCTAGCCTTTCCCATCCCGTTGACCAGTGCGATCATGACTGCGAAGCCGCCTTCGGTGAGTACACGATGGAAGAAAATCAAAAAGAGCTTCCAGTGATCGCAAGGTTTGAGGTGCGTCGGCGAGCTTATCTCGCGCCCGATGGTACGATCCTCCGCGATCTTCCAGATTTTGCGACCGATCAGAACTTGGTTGTCGCCATGTACCGCGGCATGGCACTGGCCCGCGCCTTTGATCTGAAGGCAGTATCCCTGCAACGCACCGGCCGGCTCGGGACCTATGCCACGTCGCTCGGCCAAGAGGCAGTCGCGGTCGGCATTGCGAGCGCCATGCGCCCGGAAGATGTGCTTCTTCCCAGCTACCGCGATAATGCCGCGTTGCTCTGGCGTGGGGTCACAATGGACGACATCCTTCTGTTTTGGGGCGGCGACGAGCGCGGTAGCCGCTGGTCCGGACCAGTGGATGATTTTCCATTTTGCATTCCGGTCGGTTCGCAGGCGCCACACGCAGCCGGCGTCGCCTACGCCTTCAAATACCGCAAACAAGCGCGGGCCGCAGTCTGCATTCTTGGCGACGGCGCGACCTCGAAGGGCGACGTGTGGGAAGCGATGAATTTCGCCGGCGTCTGCAGGCTGCCTGTCCTATTCTTGGTCAACAACAATCAGTGGGCGATCTCGGTGCCGCTCCGGCTGCAGACGGCGTCGCAGACGCTTGCGCAGAAGGCTATCGCCGCAGGTTTCCCCGGAGAACAAGTCGACGGCAACGATGTCATTGCTGTGCGCGCGGCAGCCGATGAGGCGATTGCCTCCGCTCGTGCAGGAGAAGGACCTCGCCTAATAGAGGCTGTCACTTATCGGCTTGGTGATCACACCACCGCCGACGACGCGTCGCGTTATCGCTCGACGGAAGAAGTTCAGCAGCGCTGGAAGGAGGAGCCGATCGCCAGGTTGCGAAACTATCTCGTCAGTCGAATGAATTGGAGCAAAGCGGACGAGGAAAAAATCACCACCGAGTGCGAGCAAAAAGTGACGGCGGCCATCGAGCACTATTTGGCGACCAGTCCGCGTCTGCCGGAAACGATGTTCGACCATCTCTACGCCAGATTGCCAAGCGCCTATGCCGGCCAGCGTAGGGAAATCGAGGACCTCAATGCCTGAGGTGACGCTGGTCGACGCTATCAATTTGGCGCTCGCTCGGGCGCTGACGGATCATCCTGATGTTGTGGTCTTTGGTGAAGATGTCGGTGTCAATGGCGGCGTGTTCCGCGCAACGGCTGGCTTGCAGCAGCGTTTCGGTGCCGAGCGCGTTTTCGACGCGCCGCTGTCGGAAGCTTTGATCGGGGGACTCTGCGTGGGCATGGCGGCGCAGGGGCTCAAACCTGTTGGCGAGATCCAGTTCATGGGATTCCTTTATCCCTGCATTGATCAACTGGTGAACCACGCGTCCAGGCTCCGCAACCGAACTCAGGGGCGGCTTTCTTGCCCGATGGTTTTGCGAACGCCACATGGCGCGGGCATTCGCGCCCCCGAACATCATTCGGAAGCAACTGAGGCAATGCTCGCTCACATCCCAGGCTTGCGCGTGGTGGTCCCGTCAGCGCCAGAACGCGCCTATGGTCTCTTACTCGCTGCGATCCGCGATCCCGATCCGGTGGTTTTTCTTGAACCTACGCGAATCTACCGAGCGGTGAAGGGTGATGTCGAGGATACAGGCGAAGGTTTGCCGCTGGATATCGCTTTTGTTATTCGCGAGGGACACGACGTGACACTGATCAGCTGGGGAGCGATGGTCAAGGACACATTGGAAGCGGCGGACGAAGTGGCTGCCGAAGGCATAGACGCGGAAGTGATCGATCTGGCAACCCTCAAGCCCTATGACGAGCAAACAATTCTTGATTCGATCGCCAAGACTGGACGCTGTGTCATCGTGCACGAGGCGGCGCGTACCGGCGGATTTGGCGCGGAGATTGCCGCGCTGATTGCCGAGCGCGGGCTATTATCGCTGCTGGCCCCAGTGATGCGCGTGACCGGATACGATACGGTGATACCTCTGCCGCGGCTCGAGCGGCAATACATGCCATCAGTAGCGCGCATTGTTGCTGCCGTCCGTAAGACTTGTAAGTTTTCTTAACTTGAACCGAATCTCATGCCGCGTCAGTTCACATTGCCCGATCTTGGGGAGGGTCTCGAAGAGGCTGAAATCGTGGCTTGGCTGGTGAACGAAGGCGATCATGTCGTGGCCAATCAGCCGCTGGTGTCGGTGGAGACCGACAAGGCTGTTGTGGAGATACCTTCTCCTTGGAGCGGAACCATCGCGCGGCGATTCGGCGCAAAGGGCGAACTGATCAAGGTCGGCGCCGCGCTGGTTGAGTACAGCGAGGGCGTCGGTGCGGACACCGGCACAATCGTCGGCGAAGTTCAGCGCAGCGAACCGACGCGCGAGGTCGAGGCGCCAGGTCGCACGAAAGGGTTGCAGGTGCTCCCCGCGATTCGGGCCCTGGCGCGCAAGCTCGATGTTGATCTCAACCTCGTGCAAGGCAGCGGCGCCGGCGGAATGATCACGCGCGCCGATGTCGAGCGCGCCGCTCGCAGCTTGACAGAAGCGGGGCCTGCGGAGCAGCTCAAAGGCATGCGGCGCGCGATGGCGCAGCGAATGGCATTGGCGCACGCGCAAGTGGTTCCGACGACGGTCATTGACGAGGCCGATATCGACGCGTGGTCGAAGGAAACCGATATCACAATCCGGCTCGTGCAAGCGATGGCAGCCGCATGCAAAGCGGAACCGTCGCTTAATGCCTGGTACAACGCCGAAGCAGGCGAGCGTCGCTTGCTGAGCCGCGTCGATGTCGGCATCGCCGTTGACCTTGAAGGCGGGCTCTTGGTGCCGGTGCTGCGCAATGTCGGCGAGCGCGACAGCGCGGATTTGCGCACAGGCCTCAATCGGATGCGAGCAGACGCCGCAGCGCGCTCGATTCCGCCGGAAGAACTGCGCGGCGCTACAATAACTCTTTCAAATTTTGGAATGATTGGCGGCCGCTTTGCGAGCCTTGTTGTTGTTCCGCCCCAGGTGGCCATCGTCGGTGCCGGCCGCGCTGAGCGGCGTGTGGTCGTCAACAATGATCAGCAAGTCATCCACCGCATGCTGCCTCTGTCCCTCACCTTCGATCATCGCGCCGTCACCGGAGGTGAAGCAGCGCGCTTTCTCGCCGCGCTCAAATCGAGTCTGGAAAAGCCCTGATAGCTGCCATAGTAGAAACGGCCGCCAGAAAACTGCCCTTTTTGCTGCATCGCACCTGGTCCGCTTTTGGCACAAAGCGGACATTGCGCGGATACGCTGCGATGTCTGCTTTTGACCCAAAGCGGACATCGGCTGGACATTCAGAAACGTCCACTTTTGATCCATCACCGACATTGGCCAGAAGATTGCCACGTGGGCAGCTTGCCAGATGCTCCGGCCAGAGCATCGAAAAGCTCAGTCATCTTGCCTCATGAAGCCATCGAAGAAGGCCGCAAGCTCCGTGTAGGCATCGAACGGCAAGATGTGGGCAACATACTGGTCCGGTCGCACGACGACCATGCAGCCGCCGTCTCGATCGATACCGCGCATATCGAAAATGTCGTCGCCGCTTTTCAGGTCGGGACAGAACATCTTCTCGTAGTCACGAAGCGCATAGCGGCCCTTCCGGGGCAAGAGAAACGATGGCATAGCCTCGATTGCAAGTTCGCGATGGCCCTGCTGGAAGATTGCCCGGACATCGATCACGCTGTCGATGTCTGCACCGTTCGGAGTGTATTTCCTGACGGGAGACTCCTGTGACCGGGCAAGGAAATCGCAGAGTAAATTGATGTCGGAGCGCGCCGCGGTCGGGTCTTCCGCGCCGGAAAAGGCGAACACGCGCCAGCGTCCGTCGGCCTTGACTGTGTGGCCAAGGTGAACCGGCTTGGCGTCCGCCAACCGGATGACCGGAGCGGAATGGAAGCGCATGCCGATCACTAGGCCTTTGGCGAGATATTGATATTTCGGCTCGGCGGAGATGATCGAAGGCCGGTATCTGGTCTCCGTCCCCGCGGTAAAGCGCCCCTGCTTGACGAAGTATTTCTGAAATTCGGTTAGATCGACACCTTCGCTGCCGGCATCCGCCGCGGCCTTCGGTGGATCGCTAAACAACTTGGCAAATTTGCGATCGAAGTCGATCAGCTCCTTGGCTACGGCCTGACGTTCAGCTGAGTAGGTATGGAGGAACTGCGGCGGGCACCGCCCCCGGAGGACGGATGCCAGTTTCCAGCCAAGATTGAAGCTGTCCTGCATGGACACATTCATGCCCTGTCCAGCTTTCGGGCTGTGCGTATGGCAGGCATCGCCGGCTATGAAGACACGCGGTGAGCGCGTACCGACCTCCTCCTCCGGCACGTCGTCAAACTTGTCGCAAAGTCTCTGGCCGATCTCGTAGACCGACCACCATGCGATCTCCTTCACCTCAAGGGCGTAGGGATGCAGGATTCGCTGCGCCGCCGCGATCACATAATCGACAGTGATGTTCCGGCTCGCGATCCGTTCGTCTTCCTTGAGCTTGTCGAGCTCCACATAGATGCGGACCAGGTAGCCGCCCTCCCGGGGGATGATCAGGACGCTGCCTTCGTTGGCCGACTGTATCGCCGTCTTGAGGCGGATGTCGGGGAAATTGGTGACCGCCAGCACGTCCATGACGCCCCAGGCCTGATTGGCCGAATCACCGTAAAGCGCCCGCCCGAGGCACCGGCGCACAACGCTACGCGCACCATCACACCCAACCACATAACGGGCCTTCACGGTTTCCACCTGGCCCACGTGCTCGGGATCGGTTCGCTCGAGGTTGACCGTCACTGGGTGCGTGGGCGTGCTGACGCTGGAGGAAGCTGCAGGATCGATCTGAAGATCGATCACGCGCCGCGCATAGTCCGGCTCCAGCCGGTTCGGTGCATTGCGCATGACTTGCAGGTAGAAATCATGCACACGCGCCTGGTTCAGGATCACATGTGGAAATTCGGAAAGCCCGTCTTCAACATCCTGGAGCCTGCCACTGCGGACGATGTTGCTTCGCTGGGTATCGTCGGGCTTCCAAAACGTGGTCTCATTGACCCAGTACGCCTCCTTTAACAGGCGCTCGCTAAATCCAAAACTGTGGAACATTTCCACTGTGCGGCAGGCGATCCCGTCGGCTTGACCAAGAAACAGCGGACCGGACTTCTGCTCGACGATCCGTGTATTGATTTCCGGAAATGCTGCCAGTTGTGCCGCCAGTGTCAGACCTGCTGGCCCGCAGCCGATGATCAGGACGTCGACTTCCGCGGGAAGACGCCCCGACGATTGCGGATCATTGTAATGATCAGCCGGTTCGAAAATCTCCGGGTCGCCCGGTCGGAATCCGTTGAGATGAAATTCCATAGGTGTCGACCTCGTTCAAACGCCTTCGATTGTCGTTTCGAACTAAGGAACTATCGCTGCGGGTTTGGATTATCAATCCGCGCGGGCTTGGCCACACCGACGGTCATTCACCCAAGATGCCGGCCCCGCAATAATTGGCCCAGGAGCCAACCCCTCTGGGGCCATGATCTTTTCCGACGATTGACAGAGCTACAGACGCGACGACGGGCGATCTGACGGTCATTGAACGGATGGATTGGCGCTGGAGTCCGTGTCCGCTTTCGGGGGCAAAGCGGACATCACGATCGTGCCGAACAATGTCCGCTTTTGGGGGTAAAGCGGACATCACGTGGACATGCCCCGATGTCTGCTTTTGACCCAAAGCGGACATGAGCCAGCCGCCCGTGATGCACTGCACAGTCGTAGCTTACCGATGTGGTAGACTGTAGCTCCTAGGGCTGGCCATGAAGCGACGCGAATTTATCTCGCTCATCGGCGGCGCTGCCGCCATGGTGCCGCTCGTTGCGCGCGCGCAGCAGGCAGCGGTGCCGGTCATTGCGCCGCACTGGTCGCAATCGATCGGAACAGCTGGTCGCGATTCATCGGTGAGTGGTCGCGATTGTCGGAATGCACAACTTTTTAGCGGGATATATTTCACCAAGAACTGATGTCCATCAGATGCGCGAAAATCTGTCGCTATTGAGCTTTTGGGGGCTTGTTTTCTCGCTGATAGCTGTAACGCTTTTTGTGGTCATTTACTCGTACCAAAAAAGTAAATATGCCAATCGAGAAATTGTAGAGGATCTGCGCCAACGCTCAGTGGACGTTTATTTGGCAGCAAAGACACCTGAAGCTGAGAGTGATTCAAAGAGATTCCGAGAGGCCAGCAATGAAATAGAGCGGCTGCGTGCTGAGACTAGGGTTTTGTTTTGGCTCATCATTGCGATGAACACGGCCGTAATAATTATCTTTATCCTCGCTTACCAATATTTCTAAGAAATACTGTATTCACCGAGTGTTATCATTCTGGCGCCATTCCGAAAATGGCCATGAGCTTCGCATGACAGATAGCGATATCCGGGCAGCATTGAGCCAACACTGAGCTGCTCCTCGCTGACGAGGTGATCAAATAACGACGTTCCGTACCGCAGTGCAGAATGTCTGCGTTTGGCACAAAGCGGACATCACTGTTGCGCGGACGAATGTCTGCTTTGGTCTCAAAAGCGGACATCGAGCGAATGGTATATTTGATTGACGGCGATGATTTTGCTTCGCGGCTGGAGCGCTGCATCGAGCCCAGCAATTGTGCAAAGCTAATAGAGGGGAGGGTGATTGAACGTGACCATTAATCATCAGGTCGATGAAGAGATGACCCTCAGAGACGAAGTCTCCCACGAGGCGTTGAAGGCCGCTGCTCTCGCCGCACCCGGAGGGTTTCCAACACTTTTATCCGGAGGGTTTCCAACACTTTTATATGGTACTTATTGCTTCACTTGTCCGGCCAGCGCGATGTGCTGCGAAGCTACTC
>Ga0318508_1000073_pt1 | contig 11960 bp, 9 predicted proteins | sample GRESIP084b2f21_FD_203493 | JGI IMG/M metagenome (GOLD analysis project Ga0318508, IMG submission 203493) | Tropical soil microbial communities from Luquillo Experimental Forest, Puerto Rico - GRE.SIPMG.084b2f21 | ecosystem: Environmental > Terrestrial > Soil > Tropical forest > Bulk soil | place...
TAAGCGGCGCTTTATAGGATCGGCGGCGTCGAGGAGCGGCGCGAGCAGCACTGGGTCACCTACACGGTGTCCATGCTGTTCTTCCACGTCGGCGGATTTTTGATTCTCTACGCCCTGATGCGACTGCAAGCGACGCTGCCGTTCAATCCGGCCGAGCAGTCCGCGGTGGCGCAGGACCTCTCGTTCAACACAGCGGTGAGCTTCATCACCAACACCAACTGGCAGAACTACGGCGGCGAAAGCACGCTGTCCTATCTCGTGCAGATGCTGGGCCTGACACATCAGAACTTCCTTTCGGCGGCGACCGGCATCGTGCTGGCGGTGGCGCTGATCCGCGGCTTCGCGCGCGCCTCCATGCGCACCATCGGCAATTTCTGGGTCGATATCACGCGCTGCACGCTCTACATCCTGCTACCGATCTGCATCGTCTACGCGCTGTTCCTCGTCTGGCAGGGCATTCCGCAAACGCTCGGCCCCTATGTCGAGGCGGCCACGCTCGAAGGCGCCAAGCAGACCATCGCCGTGGGGCCGGTGGCCTCGCAGATCGCGATCAAGATGCTCGGCACCAACGGCGGCGGCTTCTTCAACGCCAATGCCTCGCATCCGTTCGAGAACCCGACCGCGCTGTCGAACTACGTGCAGATGATCTCGATCTTCGCGATCGGCGCCGCGCTCACCAACGTGTTCGGCCGCATGGTCGGCAATCAGCGCCAGGGCTGGGCCATCCTCGCGGTGATGGGCGTGCTGTTCATCGCCGGCGTCATCGTCTGCTACTGGGCCGAAGCCCATGGCAACGACGCCTTCACGGCGATGGGGCTCACCGGGGGCAATATGGAGGGCAAGGAGGTGCGCTTCGGCATCGTCGCGTCCTCGCTGTTTGCGGTGATCACGACCGCCGCCTCATGCGGCGCCGTCAACGCCATGCACGACTCCTTCACCGCGCTCGGCGGCATGATCCCGCTGATCAACATCCAACTCGGCGAGATCATCGTCGGCGGCGTGGGCGCCGGCATGTACGGCATGCTGCTGTTCGTCATCATCGCGATCTTCGTCGCCGGCCTGATGGTCGGCCGCACGCCCGAATACGTCGGCAAAAAGATCGAGGCCAAGGAGGTGAAGATGGCGATGCTCGCCATCCTGATCCTGCCGCTGATGTATCTCGGCTGGACCGCGGTCGCCACCGTCGTTCCTGTCGCGGTTGCCGCAACCAACAATCCGGGGCCGCACGGCTTCACCGAGATCCTGTACGCCTACACCTCGCAGACCGGCAACAACGGATCGGCGTTCGCGGGGCTGAGCGGAAACATCCTCTTCTACAACCTCACCGGCGCCGTCGCGATGCTGGTCGGCCGGTTCTGGATGATCATCCCGGCCATGGCCATCGCCGGCTCGCTCGCGGAAAAGAAGTCGATCCCGCCGTCGGCCGGCACCTTCCCGACCACCGGCGGCCTGTTCGTCGGTCTTGTGGTGGGCGTGATCGTGATCATCGGCGGCTTGACCTTCTTCCCCGCGCTCGCGCTCGGTCCCATCGTCGAGCATTTCGCGATGGCCGCGGGCACGTTGTTCGCATCGAATTGATCCGGAGCAGGGTCCATGGAAACCTCCAATATCCGCAAGCGCATGCCGGTCTCGGCACTGTTCGATTCCAAGATCGTGGTGCCGGCGATCGGCTCCGCCTTCGTCAAGCTCAATCCGGTGAGCCTGATGAAGAATCCGGTCATGTTCGTGCTCGAGGTCGTCACGGCGCTGACCACCGTCATCTTGATCCGCGACCTCGTCACCGGCGGCGAGCATATCGGATTCGAATTCCAGATCGTGCTGTGGCTGTGGTTCACGGTGCTGTTCGCCAACTTCGCAGAGGCCGTGGCCGAGGGCCGCGGCAAGGCGCAGGCGGCGTCGCTGCGACGGCAGCGCACGGAGACGCAAGCCAAGCTGCTGACCGGGCCTGACCGAAGCAACTACAAGCGCGTCCCCAGCACCGGCTTGAAGGTGGGCGACGTGGTTCTGGTCGAGGCCGGCGACACCATTCCCTCGGATGGCGAGGTGATCGAAGGCATCGCGTCGGTGAACGAGGCGGCGATCACCGGCGAGTCGGCGCCGGTCATCCGTGAGTCCGGCGGCGACCGCTCAGCCGTCACTGGCGGCACCCAGGTGCTGTCCGACTGGATCAAGGTGCGTATTACGGCGGCGCTCGGGTCGACTTTTCTCGACCGCATGATCAAGCTGGTGGAAGGGGCGGAGCGGCAGAAGACGCCGAACGAGATCGCCCTCGATATTCTGCTCGTCGGCCTCACCATCATCTTCGTGTTCGCGACGGTCACCATCCCAAGTTACGCGACCTATGCCGGCGGCGTCATTTCGGTGGTGATTCTGGTGGCACTGTTCGTGACCTTGATCCCGACCACGATCGGCGCGCTCCTCTCGGCCATCGGCATTGCCGGTATGGATCGCCTGGTGCGTTTCAACGTGCTGGCGATGTCGGGCCGCGCGGTCGAGGCGGCAGGCGACGTCGATACGCTCCTGCTCGACAAGACCGGCACCATCACGCTCGGCAACCGCCAAGCCACCGAGTTCAAGCCGCTACGCGGCATCAGCGAGCAGGAGCTGGCGGATGCCGCGCAGCTCGCCTCGCTCGCTGACGAGACCCCGGAGGGGCGGTCCATCGTCGTGCTCGCCAAGGAGAAATACGGCATCCGCGGCCGCGACCTTGCCGAGCTGCGGGCCAACTTCATCCCGTTCACCGCCCAGAGCCGCATGAGCGGCGTCGAGGTGGGCGGTTCCTGGGTACGCAAGGGCGCGGTCGACGCGATCCTGAACTATCTCAACGCGCCGACGACTGCGATTACCTCGGCTGGGACGGTCCGATCGCTGCAACCGGTGATCAGCGCCGATGCCGTGCGCGAAGTGCAAGCGATTGCCGACACGATCGCCAAGTCCGGCGGCACCCCGCTCGCCGTTGCGAAGGATGGCCGGCTGCTGGGTATCGTTCACCTCAAGGACATCGTCAAAGGCGGCATTCGCGAGCGCTTCGCCGAATTGCGCCGCATGGGCATCCGCACCGTCATGATCACTGGCGACAACCCCATGACCGCGGCGGCGATCGCCGCCGAGGCGGGGGTCGACGATTTCCTCGCGCAGGCCACGCCCGAGGACAAGCTCAAGCTCATCCGCGCTGAACAGGCCAAGGGCAAGCTCGTCGCCATGTGCGGCGACGGCACCAACGATGCCCCGGCGCTCGCCCAGGCCGACGTCGGCGTCGCCATGAATACCGGCACGCAGGCCGCGCGCGAGGCCGGCAACATGGTCGATCTCGACTCCAATCCGACCAAGCTGATCGAGGTGGTGGAGATCGGCAAACAGCTGCTGATGACGCGAGGATCCCTCACCACCTTCTCGATCGCCAACGACGTGGCGAAGTATTTCGCCATCATCCCCGCGATGTTCGTCGCGTTCTATCCGCAGCTGCAGGCGCTCAATATCATGAACCTGGCCACCCCGCAGAGCGCGATTCTCTCGGCGATCATCTTCAACGCACTGATCATCATCGCGCTGATCCCGCTCGCGCTCAAAGGCGTGCGTTACCGTCCGATCGGCGCCGGCCCGCTGCTGCGGCGCAACCTGCTGATCTACGGCGTCGGCGGCGTCATCATTCCATTCATTGGCATCAAGGCGATCGACCTCGTGGTCACCGCCTTGCACCTCGCCTGAGGAGGAAATCCATGTTGAAGGAAATCCGTCCCGCAATCGTGTTGGTCGTCGCGCTGACCATCATCACCGGTCTCGTCTACCCGCTCGTGATGACGGGCATTGCGGGCGCTGTTTTCCCCTATCAGGCGCAAGGGAGCCTGATCGAGCAGGACGGCAAGGTCGTCGGATCGGCGCTGATCGGGCAGCAGTTCACCAGCGACAAATATTTCCATGGCCGGCCGTCGGCGACCGTTGCTCCCGACCCGAACGATTCGAGCAAGACCGTGCCTGCGCCCTACAACGCGGCCAATTCCGGCGGCTCGAACCTGGGTCCGACCAACAAGGCGCTGATCGAACGCGTGCAAGGAGACGTCGACAAGCTCAAGCAGGAGAACCCTTCGGCCGCGGTCCCCATCGATCTGGTCACGACCTCGGGCGGCGGACTCGATCCGCACATCTCTCCCGAAGCGGCCTTTTTCCAGGTGCCTCGGGTTGCGAAAGCGCGCAATCTGTCCGAAGATCGCGTGCGGCAGATCGTCGAGCAGCATATCGAGGGGCGCACCCTCGGCCTCCTTGGCGAGCCGCGGGTGAACGTGCTGGCGCTCAACTTGGCGCTCGATGGCGCGGCGGTCCGGTAAGGTGAGCTGGCCTTACATGGCAGAGAACTTGAGCCTTGATGGCGGAGCAGCGGAGCCACTCTGACCAGCGACCCTCGCCGGAGGCCCTACTCGAGGCCGCCCGGCGGGAAGAACGCCGATCCGGCCGGCTCAAGATCTTCGTCGGCGCCGCGCCCGGCGTCGGCAAAACCTACGAAATGCTGCAGCAGGCGCGCGCCAGGAAGCAGGACGGCTACGATATCGTCGTCGGCGTCGTCGAAACTCACGGGCGCAAGGAAACGCAGGCCCTGCTCGAGGGGCTCGAGGTCGTTCCCCGCAAGCGGCTCGAATACAGGGGACAGTCGCTCGAGGAGATGGATCTCGACGCCGTCATCGCCCGGCACCCGCAGATCGTCTTGGTCGACGAGCTCGCCCACACCAACGTGCCCGGCAGCCGCCATCCCAAGCGTTACCTCGACGTCGAAGAGCTGCTCAGACACGGAATCGACGTTTACACCACCGTCAACATCCAGCACATCGAGAGCCTCAACGACGTGGTCGCGCAGATCACGCATGTGCGCGTGCGCGAGACCGTGCCGGATTCGGTCTTCGATCGCGCCGACGCCATCGAGCTCGTCGATCTCACCCCCGACGATCTGATCGAGCGCCTGAAAGAGGGCAAGGTCTACGTGCCCAAGCAGGCCGAGCGTGCGCTCGAGCATTACTTCTCTCCCGGCAACCTGACGGCGCTGCGCGAGCTCGCGCTACGGCGAACGGCGGAGCGCGTGGACGAGCAGCTGCTCACGCATATGCAGGCCCATGCGATTCCCGGGCCTTGGGCCGCGGGCGAGCGCATCCTGGTCTGCATCAGCGAGGACCCGCGGGCGGCCGGCCTCGTGCGCTATGCCAAGCGCCTGGCGGACCGGCTGCACGCCCCCTTCACCGCGCTGTGCGTGGAGACGCGGCGCAGCCTGCAGTGGAGCGAGGTCGAGCGCGACCGCGTCGCCGATACCTTGCGGCTGGCCGAGGCGCTGGGCGGCGAGGCGATCACCGTTCCGGGCGGCGACCGCGGCATCGCCGATGACGTGATCAGCTTCGCCCACGCCAACAACGTCACGCAGATCATCGTCGGCAAGTCGACGCGGTCGCGATGGTTTGAGATCCTGCACGGCTCCGTGGTGCATGACTTGGTGCGGCGTTCCGGCAATATCAGCGTTCATGTCATCGCGGGGGAACAGCTCGCGCGCGATCCGATCCCCAAGAAAACCGTACGCCCGGCCGAGGACGCCACCCCTTTCGATCCGCGGCCCTATGGGGTCGCGCTGGCGGCGGTGGCCGTTGCGCTGGGCGTCGGCGAGTTGATCGAGCCTTTCCTTGGAATCGAAAACGTCGATCTCGTCTTTTTGACCGCCGTGGTGGCGGTAGCCGTACGTTACGGGCTTTGGCCCTCGCTGCTCGCGACCGTCGCTTCCTCGCTCTGCTACAATTTCTTCTTTCTGCCCCCGATCTATACCTTCACGATCACCGATCCGACCAACGTCGCTGCCTTCGTTTTCTTCACCATCGTCGCGGTCGTGGTGTCGCATTTTGCCGCGCGCGGTCGAACCCGAACCGTGGCCGCGCATGAACGCGTGCGCGCGGTGGAGCTGCTCTACGCATTCAGCCGCAAGCTCGCCGGCGTCGGTACGCTCGACGATGTGCTGTGGGCGACGGCCTATCAGACCGCGCTCATGCTCAAAGTCAGGGTCGTGCTGCTGCTGCCCGAGAACGGCTCGATCGCGGTCAAGGCCGGCTATCCCCCGGAGGATACGCTGGACGACGCCGATATCGCGGCCGCCAAGTGGGCGTGGGAGAACGATCGCTCGGCCGGGCGCGGCTCCGACACGCTTCCTGGCGCCAAGCGCTTGTTTCTGCCCATGCGAACGGGGCGCGGCGCCATCGGCGTCATCGGCATCGACAGCGACAAGCCCGGCCCGCTGCTCACCCCCGATCAGCGCCGTCTGCTCGACGCCTTGATCGATCAGTCCGCGCTCGCGATCGAACGCGTCTATCTGGTCGAGGATGTCGATCGCGCCAAGCGCACGATCGAAACGGACCGGTTGCGATCCGCGCTGCTCACGTCGATCTCGCACGATCTCAGGACCCCGCTGGCGGCCGTGCTGGCGGCGGCCGGGACGTTGCGCGACCTCGCGACGGCGCTCACCGACGCCGAAAAAGCCGACCTGCTCGCAACCGTCATCGACGAATCGGAGCGACTCAATCGCTTCATTGCCAATCTGCTCGACATGACGAAGCTGGAGGCGGGTGCCATCGTGCCGAATGCCGCGCCGCATGATCTCGACGAGATCGTCGGCAGCGCGCTGCGCCGCGCCGGCAAGATTCTCGCCCGCCATCGCGTCGAATTGGACCTGGCGCCGGCCCTGCCCATGGTGGCGGTCGATCCTGTGCTGTTCGAGCAGGCGCTGTTCAATTTGCTGGACAATGCCGCCAAGTATTCCCCCGCGGGCACCACCATCCGCGTCCCCAGCTGGCGCGAGCAGGACGCGGTCTGCTTGCAGGTGCTGGATGAAGGCGAGGGCATTCCGTCCGCGGAGCTGGAGCACATCTTCGACAAGTTCTATCGGGTGGAGAAGGGGGATCAGGTGCGCGCCGGCACCGGGCTCGGGCTCGCAATCTCCCGCGGTTTCATCGAAGCCATGCATGGGACGATCAGCGCGGCGAATCGCAGCGATCGCAGCGGCGCCGTGTTCGCGATCAGGCTGCCGATTCCGCCCGCGGCCGAGCGATTGGACACCGCGGCATGAGCGCCGCCCCACTCAAAATCCTGGTGGTCGACGACGAGCCGCCGATCCGCAAGCTGCTGCGCATGGGGCTGAGCACGCAGGGCTATGAAATCCTGGAAGCGCCGAACGGCAAGGCCTCGCTCGAGCTGTTGGCGCAGAAGCCCAATCTGGTCATTCTCGATCTCGGGCTTCCCGACATGCAGGGGCTCGAACTGCTGCGCATGATACGCGCCCGCAACGAGGGTGTGCCGATCGTGGTGCTGTCCAGCCGGGGCGACGAGGTCAGCAAGGTCCAAGCACTCGACCTCGGCGCCGACGACTACGTCACCAAGCCATTCGGCATGGACGAGCTTCTCGCCCGCATGCGCGCGGCTCTGCGCCACCAGCTCCAGGTGCACGGCGAGCGGCCGGTCTTCCGGACCGGCGATCTCGCGGTCGATTTGGTGCGGCGTATCGTGAAGGTGGGCGACAAGGAGGTGAAGCTCTCCCCCAAGGAGTACGAGCTTTTGCGCGTGCTGGTGCAGCACGCCGGCAAGGTGCTCACCCACAAGTTCCTGCTCGGCGAATTGTGGGATGACCTCACCGACGCGCAGTACCTGCGGGTCTATGTGCGGCAGCTCAGGCAGAAGATCGAAACCGATCCTGAGCGCCCGCATTATATTCTGACGGAGACCGGCATCGGCTACCGCCTGCGGGCGCCGGACTAGAAAAACCGATCGCGGCCCATATTTGCTTCGAGTGGGTCAACCACCGCGACGCTTGCGTCGCCGAACGGAACGCCGATGAACATCACGGACTTTCTCTCGCCCCAACACGCGATCGTCGACCTGCGGGCCGCAGACAAAGCTCAGCTGTTGCGTGAGCTTGCGCGCCGCGCCGCCACGGCGCTGGGGTTGCCCGCCGATCAGGTGTCGGACGCGCTCCTGAAGCGGGAAGCATTGGGATCGACCGGAACCGGCGGCGGCATTGCCATCCCGCACGCACGCTTGGCGGGCGTGGCCAAGCCGTTCGGGATGCTGGTCAGCCTCGCCAAGGCGATTGACTTCGACGCAATCGACGGCCGGCTGGTCGACATCGTATGCCTGCTGCTACTGCCGACAAATTCGCAGGGCGAGCAACTCAATGCGCTGGCGTGCGCGGCGCGGATATTGCGCGACGCGGACGCGCTTCGAAGCATCCGCCGCGCGGGCGATGACGCTGCGCTCTACCGCGCGGCCGCAGGCGAGGCCGCGAAGCCGAAGCCGGCTTAACGATCCAGGATATACGCCCCGGATCGCGCAGCGTGTCGAGCGCGATCGGAGTGCGTGCCATGTCTCGAGCGCAAGGCACGGGACTGGTCAGGCGGCCGGAAAGCGCGTTTACTTCAAAGCGTGCCTACGCAGGTTGGTTGAGGCAATCCGCGCAGGCGTGACGGCGTTCGCAAGCCGTGTGCCGGCGCGGGCAGGAGGTGTATCATGAGCACCACCACGGCGCGTCGGCCGCGTGCTCCTGCTGCATCCGCGGCTACGCCAGGAATTTTGCCGGTGACATGATGCCCCGGTCCATTGCACAGCGTCGGCATGGGTCAGCGGGTGCGCGGCGCAAGCGCCAGCCGCAGCTGCCGGCTACTGCGACGTCCGAAGACAAGATCGACGAAAGCCTGGAAGAGAGCTTTCCCGCCAGTGATCCGCCGAGCTGGACGCTCCTCACTCGCATCGGCTCGCCGCGGCGAAAACCTCGAACTTTGGACGATCCCGAGACCTAAAACGCGTTCTAGATCGAGCCGCAGTGCACTCGACGCCCTGGTCGGCTCGTTCGCAATCAGAACAGGCGGAGCATCCCCAAGAGCCATTCCTCACCCTTGTCCCAAATAGGAGATTCGCCATGACCACCCGCAAGCTCGACAAAAAGCAGTGGCGCACGTTCTTCGATCGCGTCTCCACCACGCTCGAAGGCAAAGAGGCCGAAATCGAGATCGCTTCGCTGCGCCTTGGCGATCAGGTCGAAGCGGAGTGGCTACCTCTGCTCGGCATTGCCTACGATCCCAACGACGACCTCGTCGAGGTGGCGCTCGAGGGATTGGATCATCTGATTCTCAAGCCGCGCGACATCTATGTGGAGGATGCACCCGGGGGATTGGTGGCGCTCGAAATCGTCGACGCGGACGACGTCAAGCAAATCGTGAAGCTTCGCGATCCGTTGATGCTGCCGGCCCCATCGCAGATGAGGTAGCGCGTTCGGGCGAGCCCTTACCGCTGCGCTCGAGCACCCGGAGGCCCAGCATGTCGCGAGCATCCATCGTCTTCGCCGCCGTCCTGGCCGTGACTGCGACCGCGAGGGAGGAGGCTGCCGCGGAGCTTCTGTCGTCGCGGCCGATCACCGTCGTTATTCCGTTCACCCCGGGGGCAAGCTCCGACACGCTGCAGCGCATCGTCGACAGGAAGGTCACCGAGAACACCGGTCAGACGCTCGTCGTCGAGTCACGCCCGGGCGGCAGCGGCGTCATCGCCGCGACGGTGGTCAAGCAGGCGCCGCCCGATGGCCATACTCTGCTCCAGGCGAATGCCGGCACCCACGCGACCAACGCCTCCCTTTACCCGACGCTGCCCTACGACCCGATCAAGGATTTCCGGCCGATCACGCTGATGTGGAGCTTTCCCCAGTTGCTTGCGGTCCCGTTCGACAGCCCCGTGAAGTCGGCCGCCGACCTTGTCGCACTCGCCAAAGCGAAGCCAGGGGGCTTGAGCTTCGCCTCCCAGGGCACCGGCTCCGGCGGACATCTGCTCGGCGAGATGTTCAAGTTGAGGACCGGAGCAAACATGGTACACGTTCCCTACCGCGGCGCCGCGCCTGCCGCGACCGATCTCGCCGCCGGCCGGGTCGACTTCTTCTTTGTCTCCTATTCGTCGTTGCTGCCGTTTCTGCAGGGCGGCAAGGTGCGCGCTATCGCGGTGACGTCGCCGCAGCGCCTGCCCGTGCTGCCGGATGCCCCGACGATGACGGAATCCGGCTTCGCCGGTGTGGCGCTCGACGTTTGGTTCGGCCTCGTCGCACCGGCTGGAACGTCCGACGCCGTCATCGACAAGCTCAATGCCGCCTTCGTGCGGGCGGTGCGGGATCCGAATGTCGTCAAGCAGATGACGGAGCAGGGCGCCGAGGTGGTCGCCACCACGCCGGCAGAGTTCGCGGCGTTCATCGCGTCCGAAACCGAGCGTTTCGGCAAGGTGGTGCGAGCGGTCGGCGCGAAGGTTGAGTGATTACACCGACGACGAGCAATCTGATGCCGAGGCAATCAACTCGTTCGCGGCGGACGGACTGCGGCGCTCGCGTGGTGAGACGCGCCCGCACCTGCCTCAAAAGGTCGCCGGCACGAAATAGTTGACGACCGCGAGCACGACCAGAAGGACGAGCCCGATCCCGAGGCTAAAGCCGATGAGATTCTTCTCGACTGGCAACAGCGGCTCGGGCGCAGCTCGTTGAAGTTCGGTGCGGATATCAGGTTGCGACATGGGTATGCTCCTCGCAACGATCAGCCGGCCAGCGGCGGCTTGACGCCGCTGAAGAACAGCCAGGAAATTATCAGGCCGACCCAGATCACGAAGCCGAACAGGCTGATGATGTAGACAGCGGCGAGCTTGCCGATACCCTCCTGCCACAGCTTCTTGAAGTTGGAGAGAACGCCGATCGAGAAGAACGTCAGGATGAAAAAGATCACCCTGAACGTGTTCGCTTCGCCGATCGCGACGGGGACCTTCGAGGCGACATCCGCTGGAGTACCGAGCGCAAGGTAGAGACCGACCACGAACGTCAGCACGAAGCCGAGGATGAACTTCGGAAAGCGCTGCCAGATCTCCACGATTTTCGCCTTGTCCGACGTCACATTGATATGGTTGGTCCAGATATAGCCGAGCACGAACGCCCAGATGCCGATGAAAATGTCGATGAACACTTTCACCGTGGCAGTGGTGCCGAGAATCCAGCCCGGTTGATAGGTCACGCCCTCCGCCGCTGACTTCGCCAGGATCAACGACTCGGTGATGCCGCCGCCCGCCACCGCCGCGCCGTCGGTTTTGACCGCAAGGCCGATCCAGGCGCCGGCGACCAGCGGCTCCTGCCACAGGAACGTCTGCGCCAGGAACGGCAGGATCAAGACTTCGACCACCGCGAAGATGACGACGAGCGAGGAGACCAGCACCGGTATGATCGGGCGTGCGCGGATGGCGCCGCCGGTGGCGATCGCCGCCGACACGCCGCAGATCGAGATGCCCGACGCCAGCGGCGCCGCCCATTCGCGGTTGAAGCCGAACCACTTGCGGGCGACGAAATACACCACTGCCCAGTAGATGAGATAAGCCTCGATGATCGCGGCGATGCCGCGCAACAGCAGCGAGCTCGCAAGATTGAGTTTGCCGGCGGCGGTCACGGCGAAGAAGCCGCCGAGGATCACGATCGCGATCTTGATGTAGAGTTCCGGCCTCACCGCTTCCTTGATCGTCTCGGCGAAGCGCGGAAACACGTTGGCGATGATTAGGCCGGCGAGGAGCGTGACCGCCGCGAAGCTGGCGTAGCTGCCGACGACCCAACTGGCATACGCGATCCAGAACACGGCCGTGAAGGCGAGTGCGAACTTTCTCACGTCCGCCTTCAATGCCATCGCCGCCGCACTCAGCACCGCGAGCAGCGCCACATAGGTGGCGAGCAAGGCGCCGGCGCCGCCGAGGGGAGCGTAGGTCTTCGACGCCGTGCCGAGCGCCTGCCCGAGATTGCTCCACACCGATGTCGTGACCGCCCAGCCGATCAAGTCGACGTTGGCGAGCACCGCGAGCGCCAGAACAAAGATGACGAGACCGATGATGACCGAGAGCCAGTCCTCGCTGAGCCGCGGCGGGGTTTCGGTCGCGCTCCAGGCCGCCCG
>Ga0318508_1000079_pt1 | contig 11499 bp, 8 predicted proteins | sample GRESIP084b2f21_FD_203493 | JGI IMG/M metagenome (GOLD analysis project Ga0318508, IMG submission 203493) | Tropical soil microbial communities from Luquillo Experimental Forest, Puerto Rico - GRE.SIPMG.084b2f21 | ecosystem: Environmental > Terrestrial > Soil > Tropical forest > Bulk soil | place...
CCTCTTCCCCAAGGTCAACAGCATCTCGCCCCGCAGACGATACAGTTCAGCTTCAAAAAACTTTTCGCTTGTTACTTCTGCTGTTTGAATTGCCTCGTCAAGCAAATCGAGGCCAACCTCAGGCTGGCCGAGGCTCGCGTGGGCAGAGGCGACATGGCCAAGATACATCGTGCGCCTCTCGGCCGCCACAATAGCGTTGCGCATAAGCTCGATCCCGCGTTGGGGATCACCGCTTCGGGCCAGCAACGCTCCCTGAGTGAAACGTGCCCTGTGCGCGGGATCTGCGACCCCATGCTTGGCGCAGTGGGCTATCGCTTCATCAGCATGAGCTGCGGCCCGTTGTAGATCACCACCTAAAGTTCCGAGGAACGCCACTTGGCTTAGAGTCATGGATATCGTAAACGCGAGTCCTATCGCTCGTGCACGAGACACAGCTTGTTCCGCTGCAGCAGCGGACTGCTCCGGATAGCCGAGGAGCAAGAGTGTAGAGGCGAGAAATGCCAACGCCGTAACTTGGTCGTCGGTGCCGAACCTCCGATAACTGGCGATCGTCTCCTGGTTGGCAGCGCAGAGGGCGAGGGCCTGCTCCAGGTGAAGGCGCGCGTCAACGAAAGCGCCCATGAAGTTTAACGTCTGGCCCGTGAACCGGTTGCCCAGTGCTGACACCCCGGGGTGCTCATGATGTGCGCCTAGCGCCAGGCATTGCCGTGCCACCTCGAGCGCGGCGATATGCTCAGCCCGCATGCTGTGAGCTAGGTAGGCGCCCCAGAGGACAGTCATCTGTTCCGTCAGAGTGCTATCATTGCCCAGCAGGTCACGGGCGTGTGAGAAAACCCTCCAGGGTTCCGGCCTGGCAAAGCCCTCGGTTGCCGCCATCGCCGGCCCGAGTGCCAGGTAAAAATCGAGTTCTTTGCGGACGCGCTGGGGCGAGGGGGCTTGGGATTGCGTCAGCTCTATCCCCTGTCTGAGATGCTTGACGGCCTCAACGTTCGCTGAGCGGCTGAGTGCGAGATTGCCAGCCCTGAGCCAGTAATTGATGGCAGAATCGACAAGGCCGGCTTCGGTGAAGTGGCGTGCCACGATTTCCGGCTCGCTCGCCACGACGTCGGGAAATCTCTCCTCGAGTGTGCGCGCAATCTGACTGTGCAATTGCTGCCGGCGGCTCTTGAGCAGGCTCTCATAGGCCGCGTCCCGCACCAGCGCGTGCTTAAAGCTGTAGACGGCTTCCGGCGGCTCGCCACGGCGGAACACGAGCTCCGCCTCCTCGAGCTGAGCGAGCGCGTCCTTCAATGCCGTCTCGTCGCGTCTGACCACCGCGCGCAGCAGAGAATAAGAGAACTCGCGCCCGATGGCAGCGCCAATCTGGCCGATCTCCTTCACCGGAGCCAGGCGGTCGAGCCGCGCCATCAACGAGTCTTGAAGGGTCGCCGGAATAGCGAGTGGCGGCAGGGGTCCATTGAGCCGATACCCCTCGGCGTCCTCGACCAGGATGCCGGCTTCCAGCACCGCCTTGGTCAGTTCCTCGACGAACAGCGGGTTGCCGTCGGTCTTGACCACGATCTGTTCTGTCACTTCGGCGGGCAGCGCGCGGCCGCCCGTCACCCGCGCGACCATGCTTTCAACGTCGTTGCGGTCGAGGCGACCGAGCGTCAAGGTACCGACGTTGGGGAGACCAACCCAGGGCGGCTCGAACTCCGGTCGGAAGGTGAATAGTGCAAGGACCGGTAGTTGGCGCACCCGCTCGACCGTCAGATCGAGTAGCTCGAGGGAGGTGGCATCCGCCCAGTGCACGTCCTCGAACGAGAGCAGGATCGGTTGCCGGCGGGCGAGACCCTCGAATTGATCGAGCAATGCCGCGAGCGTCCGGCGACGCTGCTGCGTGGGGCTGAGCGCCAGCGGCGGGTAGCGCTCGCCGGACGGGATCGACAGCAGTGCAGCAAAAAGCGGCGCTACAGCTTCAACCCGCGATGCGCCTATGGCGAGGAGCGCTTCCAGCTTGTCAAGACGTTGCTCGGACGTATCGTCTGCCTTGAACGCCGCCGCTCGCTCCAACTGGGCGATGAACGGACGAAGCGCGCTGTTGCTGTGGTAGGGCGAGCATTGGTAACGCAAGCGCGTGTGCGGCTCGCCGACGATGCGCTCGGCCAGAGCTGCCGCAAGGCGGGACTTGCCGATCCCCGGCTCGCCCGAGATCAGCACGATCTGCCCTTCGCCCTTCCAGGCGAGGCGTTGGCGTTCCAGCAGGAAATCGATCTCGTCCTCGCGGCCGATGAAATCGGTCAGACCTGCCGCACGGACCGCCTCGAAGCGGCTCTCGGAAGCCGACACGCCCTCGACCGCCCACGCCGCGATCGGCTCGGCAATACCCCTGACCTCGTGCCGGCCGAGGTCGCGCAGACGGAACAGATCGCCGATTAGCCGACGCGTGGAGGCGGCGACAACGATCGTCCCGGGCTCGCCCAATGCCTGAAGGCGGGCTGCAAGGTTCGGCGTCTCCCCCACCACGGCGTGCTCGCGCAACGCACCCTCGCGGCTGAGGTCGCCGATCACCACCACACCGGTCGCGATGCCAATGCGAACCGCGAGCGGTTCCGCGGCGCGTGTCTCGAGTCGGCCAACAGCGGCAATGATATCGAGCCCCGCCCGTACGGTTCGCTCGGCATCGTCTTCGTGCGCGATTGGATAGCCGAAATAGGCCAATATTCCGTCGCCCCGAACTCGGCGAGGAAGCCGTCGTAAGTTAGCGTAATACGGGCGCAGGCGGCGTGATAGGCGTCAATCACGGCGCGCATGTCCTCCGGATCGAGTCGGGCCGACAGGGCAGTCGAGCCCACCAGATCGCAGATCATCACGGTGAGGTGACGGCGCTCGGCCTCGCCCTGCTGAGCTGGTTCAGCCACGGCTTGGGGCATCGCGAACGCGGCCCCGCCGAGTTCCGCGATCGCCGCCAGTATCTTCCTCCGATGCCCAAGCGAGACCCCGAGCTTTTCGAGGTCCTGATCGGTCAGGTAGCGCAGGACCGAGAAATCGATATCATTCTCGGCGAAGCGCTGGGCGTATGCTCCCAGACCGATCGAATTGAGCCAGATTGCGGTCTGCTGCATCACCGTGACCGATAATCCCCGAGCGGAGATCACGCTCGTTATTTTCGCAAACGGTCGCACGCCTGACTAGTGTTTGGACTACCCAATCAAATAGGCGAGTGCCGAAGCGACGTTCCTCCCTGCATAGCGCTCCGCGAAATCCTTGTCTTCACGTAGCAGCTTGCCTGTCACTCTAAAATTTGCCCATGCGTAGGCAAATCCTGACCGCGTAGCCACGCGGCATGGACGCTGGCTGCGCCATGACCTGGAGACGATGAACAAGCGCGCTGGAAGCCAAGAGCACGAAATCGCAGATCGAGCGAGCAATGCGGGGGCACGTACTGGCCAATGCAGAGCTCATCGTGCTCTATGGCTCCGTGCTCCGCACGCCGGTCGAGGGCGCAATAAGCATCTGCGACGCCGCCCCTTGGTCAGGATCGACGAGATCCGTTTTTTTCGGCCGGCCGGCGACACCAGCAATACCCCAGGTGAGCTCCCGGCGGCCGAGGTAATATCCGCGTATGAGCCCGGAAAATCGCACAAGGCTTGCCGATCGAGTCGCCAAGTGCAGGCTCATATCGCTTCAAGCGCCCGCGAATTGGCAGCAAGCCAATCAAAGTCATGACGGCGAACGCGGCGCCGGCCAGGAAGGTACCTCGTGGCCCGGCGATATCCCAAAGACCGCCAGCGATCACGCTCGCGAGGAGCAAGGCGACTCCCGTGATCAGGTTGAAGACGCCAAACGCGGTTCCGCGTAACTCGACGGGAGCCGTATCCGCGACGAGCGCAGCAAGCAGGCCCTGGGTGAAACCCATATGCAGTCCCCAAAGAACTGCCCCCACAGCGACCGCCGTCATTCCGGTGGAGAATGCGAGGACGAGATCGGCCACCAACAACATGAGCAAGCCGAAAACCAGGATCATTGTCCGGCTCGCACGGTCCGAAATCGCCCCCACGGGATAGGCGGACAACGCATAGGCTACGTTCATGATGACCAGTACGACCGGAACAAGCATGAGCGGCAAGCCGACCGATTGAGCCCGCAGCACCAAAAATGCCTCGCTGAATCGCGCCAATGTGAAGACGCTGGCGATAGCGACGACCCACCAAACGGTGACACTAAGACGAGCAAGCTCGCCGCGACTCAACGGCATGCGAACCTCGCGCAACCCTGCGGGACGGTCGGGCTCGCGGACAGCAACGGCAATCAGAGCGAAAGATAGAACTGCAGGAATGACTGCGATCCAGAAGACAGCCACGAAATGATCGGCTGTCAGCCACATCAGGCCAATGGCCAAGAGCGGGCCGGTAAAGGCTCCAACGGTATCCAGCGATTGTCGCAGTCCGAAACTCGCTCCGCGAAGGTGGGGCGGACTGATATCGGCGATCAGCGCGACGCGCGGCGCACGCCACGAATGCCCTTGCCGAGGCGATCAACAAATCTCGCAGCGATGAGCCATTCCACCGAAGGGGACATCGCGAAGATCGGTTTTGTGAAGGCCGCAAGGCCGTAGCCGAGCGCGGCCAGCAGCTTCCGCTTGCCCAACCAATCGCTGAGTGCTCCCGAAAAAACTTTCACGATCGAGGCGGTCGCTTCCGCGATCCCTTCGATGAACCCGACGGCGAGCGTCGACGTCCCGAGCACGGTGACCAGATAGACGGGCAGCAAGGCGTGAATCATCTCGGACGAAACATCCATCAGCAAGGAGACGAAGCCGAGAGCCCAGATGACGGTCGGGATTTCTCGCCACGGCGCCATGGATGCCCGTTCTACGGACTGTCTGGTGTCGAGAATCATCCTGAAAGCTTATTCGAGCGCTGGGTTGGGCGATTTTCATCCTGGGCATCGAACACCTGTTGAGCATAGGCGTCGAGCAGAGCCTCGCATTGCGCGAGCCGCTTGCCGGCTTCATCCGCGAGCGACGCACCGTGGAAGTCGAGCTTACGAATCTTCTCGAGCCAGCTTCGGAGTTTCTTCAGGTCCTCATCGTTCTCCTCCAGCTCGGCATAGCTGAACTTACCGGCAGCGGATTCGCGCCCGATCTCGGTCTCGAACCCGGCACAGCGCTCCAGAAATTCCTGATAGGCCTCGTCCCGATCGCTATTGAACCGAGCGATTACCTTCTCCTCCTGCGCGCGATCTAGCGCGACAGTTGTCAACAGCACGGCCTCGCCTTCCATTTCGGTGATCTCGTTCTCGATGATTTTCAGTCGCCGCAAATTGTGATCCGTCTTCGGAAGCAGGCAGACGCCGTTTTGCAGGTAGACTGCCCCAAGTCCCTTGACCTTCCGCCAGAGCGCGATGCGCTTCTTGGCCGGCTCCGGCGGGACCTTGTAGGTCAGCAGCAACCACGACTTGACAACCATAGCGTCGTTTCTAATGTTACAGCCGTAACATTTCAATGGCGATCCGGAGCCCGCGCTATGCACGCTGGCCAGGCATCCAGACCATTGCAGTTGCTACGTGTTTTGGCGACGGTGCTGGTCATTGCCGGCACCGCGGTTGCGCTGATCTGGGGTTTTCTTGAAGCCCGCAATGGGATGGCGGGCGAGCCGGAGGGGGAACGTGCGGTGAGGGCACCGCTCAGGGTTTCCAAGTTGAACGGTGAACCCGTCATCACACTTGATGCCAGCACGCAGCGACGCAATGGCATCGAGACCGCGATGCTGGCGCCGGCGTCATATCAGGAGGAGGTCCGTGCCTATGGCATGGTCCTCGATCTGACGCGACTGACTGATCTCAGCAACAGCTATGCCACCGCTAAAGCTCAACTCCAGACCGCAGAGGCGAAGCTGGGAGCATCACGGGCCGATGTCGAGCGCTCTCGCATGCTCTATCAAGGGCGACAGGCCATTTCGCAAAAGCAGCTACAGGCGGCCGAAGCCGTCTTCGGCACCGACGATGCTGCGGTCGCCGCCGCAGGGGCCCGGCTACGCACCCTGATCGCGAGTGCGCACCAAGAGTGGGGCCCGGTGCTGAGCAAATCGCTCATTGACGATTCGCCGCTAGTCAACCGTCTGATCGAGCGGCAGGACTTCCTGGTGCAGATTACACTCCCGCCCGGTGTCTCAATCGCGAAGCCGCCGGTCAGCGCATCCATCGAAGCTGCCAAGGGCGTGCGCGCTCCCATCTCATACGTTTCTGCTGCAACTCGCACCGACCCGAGAATCCAGAGCGCCAGCTTCTTTTACATCATCCCGGCAGAGAGCGGCGTCTTGCCAGGGATGAACGTCTTGGCCTTTCTGCCGACCGGCACGATGGTCGAGGGCGTTGTAGTGCCCACAACCGCGATCGTCTGGTGGCAAGACCGCGCCTGGGTGTATCGCCGTGGCGGTCCGGAGACGTTTGCGCGCGTTGGCATCGCGACCGATCGGCCGGCGCCGGGCGAAGGCTTTGCCGTCAACAATCTGCCGAAGGACACGGAGATCGTCACGCGCGGCGCGCAATTGCTGCTGTCCGAGGAGTTCCGCGCTCAGATCCAGGTCGGCGGCGACCAGAGGTGAACCTTACCTTGCCGTCGGGGCCGCAGGCCGCATTGATTCATTTTGCGATCCGCTTTCGCGGCATCGTGATCGCGCTCGCTTGCCTGCTTCTCTTTTACGGCGGATATTCACTGCGCGGCGCCAAGTACGATGTGTTCCCTGAGTTTGCACCACCTCAGGTCAGCATCCAGACCGAGGCAGTTGGGCTGACGCCGGAGCAGGTCGAGGTGCTCGTTACTCGGCCGATCGAGAACGCCATCAACGGCGTCGCCGGCGTGCAAAAATTGCGCTCGACCTCGATTCAGGGTCTCTCCGTTGTAACAGTCTTTTTTGACGCATCGAGCGACATCTACCGCGATCGACAGGTCGTCGCCGAGCGCCTCGCCGCCGCTGCCCAGCAGCTCCCACAAGGCGTCCAGCCGCCCGTGATGACGCCCCTGACATCATCAACCAGCCGGGTGCTGGTCATCGGCCTCATATCGCCTATTCGCTCGCTCATGGAGCTGCGCACCGCTGCCGATTGGACCGTCCGCCCACGATTGCTCGCCGTCCCAGGCGTGGCAAGTGTGACGGTGTTCGGCGGCGATAGGCGCTCGATTCAAATTCAGGTCATCCCTGACGAGCTCGTCCGATACGACCTCGGCCTCAACGACGTCTTGACCGCAGCACGACGGGCAACTGGCGTGCGCGGCGCCGGTTTCATCGACACCACGAACCAGCGCGTTGTCTTCCAAACCGAGGGGCAGTCCCTCACACCCGATGGCATCGCGCGCACGGTGCTGCTGAGTCGGGGCGCCGCGACCGTTAAACTGGGGAACGTGGCACATGTGCTTGAAGCGCCCGAGCCGCCTATCGGCGCTGCTACGATCGAAGGCAGGCCCGGCGTGATCATCAATGTCGCAGAGCAGTATGGCGCCGACACGGTCGAGGTGACGAACAAGGTGGAGGCGGCACTCGAAGAGTTGCGGCCGGGTCTGGAGGCCGGTGCCATTACCCTCCACGCCGATCTGTTCCGGCCGGCCAATTTCATCAACACGGCGACAAGCAATGTGCAAGGATCACTGATCTTCGGCGCTACCCTTGTGATCGTGGTTCTGTGTCTTTTTCTGTTCGACCTGCGGAGCGCCGCGATTTCCTGCAGCGCAATCCCTCTGTCGCTCTTGGCCGCGATCGCCGTCCTCGAGTGGTCCGGCGCCACGCTCAATACGATGACTCTGGGCGGTCTCGCGATTGCCATCGGCGTGGTGGTCGACGACGCGGTCGTCGATGTCGAGAACATCGTTCGACGCCTGCGGGAGAACCGCCGGCTCCCGCAGCCCCGACCCATGGCGCGCGTTGTGCTGGACGCCTGCCTCGAAGTCAGAGGTGCCGTCGTGTACGCGACCTTCGCCGTGGTCCTGGTCGTGCTCCCCGTCATGGCCCTGTCCGGTATTGCCGGCCGGCTGTTCGCGCCGCTCGGCCTCTCTTATGCGCTCGCCGTCGCGGCTTCGCTGGTGGTGGCACTCACGGTGACGCCCGCGCTCTCGATGGTGCTGCTTGCCGGTCGCCATGCACCGACCTCCGATCCGCCGATCGTCAAGTGGGTGCGCGCGGGCTACGAGAATCTTCTTCGAACGATCTCGCGACGACCGCGGATGCTCATTGGCGCGACAGCCGCATTCACGATTGCCGGTTGTGCGGCGCTGCCGTTTTTTGGCGGCAGTTTCATTCCCGCCCTCAAGGAAGGGCACTTCGTTGTCCACATGTCGGCGGTGCCAGGCACTTCGATTGACGAATCGCTGCGCATCGGTGCCCACGTCGCCGATGCGTTACGGGAGCTGCCCGCGGTACGCTCCGTCGCTCAGCGCGTCGGACGAGCAGAACAATCGGAGGACACCTTCGGGACCCATTACAGCGAGTTCGAGGTGGATTTGAAGCCCGGACTATCGGGAGGCGCGGCTGAGGAAGCCCAAGCGGATATCCGCAGAGTATTCGTGGGCTTTGTTGGAGTGAACGCCTCGGTCATGACTTTTCTCACGGAACGCATCGAAGAGACGCTCTCAGGCTATACTGCCGCGGTAGCGATCAACATCTTCAGCAATGATCTCGACGTCCTCGATGAGAAGGCGCGGGAAATTGCCCGCGTCCTCGGCGACGTTCCGGGCGCGACCGAGGTGCAGATCCAGTCGCCGCCGGGGCTGCCACAACTCACTATACGGTTGCGCAAGTTGGACCTGGAGCGCTGGGGGTTCGACGCTGTTGAGGTGCTCGAGCTGGTTCGCGCAGCCTATCAGGGCGAGGTCGTCGGACAGACCTATGACGGCAATCAGGTCTACAAAGTTGTCACCATTCTCGATGGCGCGAGTCGCGACAACATCTCGAAGGTCGGCGACCTGCCCTTGCGGAGCCCCGGCGGCACCTACGTCACCCTCAAACACATCGCCGACGTTTATGAGGCCACCGGACGCTACCAAGTGTTGCACGAAGGCGCACGGCGCCTGCAGACTGTGACAGCCAACGCCGTCGGAACGGATATCGCCTCCTTCGTTCAGGCAGCGAAATCCGCCATCTCCGCAAGGGTGCCGCTGCCCGCCGGAACCTATGTCCAGTTTGCAGGCAGCGCTGAGGCGCAGTCGCAGTCGCGCCGTGATCTTGCCGTCAACTCGCTGATCGCCGGCGTCGGCGTCGTCCTCCTCCTTTCCTTCGTGACCCGCAACTGGCGCAACCTGCTCTTGATCCTCGCCAACCTGCCGTTCGCTCTGGTTGGCGGCGTGCTCGCCGTATTTGCGACGGGTGGAGTGCTGTCCTTGGGCGGGTTGGTAGGCTTCGTCACCCTGCTCGGTATCACGTTGCGCAACTCGATTCTCATGATCGCTCACTATGAGCATTTGGTTGAATGCGAGCGCATGCCCTGGGAGGCGCAGACCGCCATCCAGGGCGCGGCGGACCGGCTCGCTCCCATCCTCATGACGTCGATTGTGACCGGTCTCGGCGTGCTGCCGCTTGCCACCGGCATAGGCGATCCAGGGCGCGAAATTGATGGTCCCATGGCAATGGTGATCCTCGGCGGACTCCTGAGTTCGATGGCGCTCAACCTTTTTGTACTTCCGACACTTTCGCTTCGCTATGGTCGCTTTGAGCCAGCACGCGACGAATTCGGGCAGGCAACGGCAACGCAAGCGAATTAGCTGGCGCTGAACAACAAATAGGGAAGCCGCGCCGGCCGCGTCTTTTAGTGTCAGACGGGCATAACTGGCGCGGGCCCACCTCTGAATGCGATGTGCTAGACTAGTCTAGCACTACTTTAGCGGATTCACTCAGGCCGCCGCTCGTTGCAAATCCATTTTCGACAATGCGGGCATCGCTGCGGCGGTAGTCGAGCGAAGAGTTCGAGATGGCGTGGCGTACGGCCGGCAAGGTCGGTTGAGGCGGCGGCCCGTCGATTCTTTTTTTCCCGTCTTGCTGTTGCGAGCCGGCGATGTTGGAGGAAAGCGTAAGCGATCATCGTCATGAGGGCATGACGGTGCAGACCCTGCCAGGATCGTCCCTCGAAGTGGTCAAGACCGAGTTCTTCTTTCATCTGCTGGTGAGCCTGCTCGCAAATCCATCGCGCCTTGATGGTGGCGGCTAAGGTGCGCAGGTCAGTCTTCGCCGGCAGATTGGCGAGATAGTATTTTTTCTCTCCCGACATCCTGTGTTCGCCGATGAGCCAAGCCTCGTCCCCGGGCAGATGTTGCTGGCCCTTGTCCCTGATCCACTGCGGTGGTCGGTCTGCGACCCGCACGCGGGCCGCAGCAAAACGAGCCTTGAGCTTTCCTTTCGTGCCGCTGCGCCAACTGATGGTGCGCCATTTGGCATTGGCCAGCATGTCTTCGGCCGGTATCGATAGAATGTCGGGAACGTGCCGCTGACGGGGACGGCCGCGTACACCAGCGTGACCGGCACTTCGCCTCGCGCAAGCGTCAGCGATACCAGGGTCTGGCAGTTGGAGGTCTTATAATTACCCAACGCCGAAGCATATTGTGCAGCGATACCTACCGAATGCGTGCCTTTCTTGGGTATCGCAGTGTCATCGATCACCAGAACGGCATCGTTGCCGCCGACGAGCCTATCCGCTTGGACCAGCAGCTCGGTTTCCACCGGCGCCGCATCCCAGACCCCAGCCGCAACGAAGTGGTGCAATTGATCGCATTCGCCGAGCGCAAGCCGCTTGGCCATCGCCTGAATGCTCTTGCGATCGACAGGACCGATCAGCCCCGACACGTAAAGCGGGCACATCTGTCGCCGCGCCTCGTGTCCCAACCGATCCAGAAACGGCTTGAGAAAGTGTCCAAGCTCTTCTTTCCAATCCGACGTCCTGCCAGCCACGGTCGGCCCCTCCAAAAGCCGACCACCCATGAGTCACAGAAAAACTGATTGGGAATCCTGTGCCCCTAAAAATCTGCCAAAGTAGCGCTAGGCAGCCTTGAATCGAAACTCGAGATCACGAGAATTCGGGATTGCAAAGACAAGATCTGCCGAGAACAGGATGTATTTTATTTCAAGCTTTGGCGATCAGGACTTGCTTCAATTGAATAGGTAGTTGATCCCCACCTTCACCATCTGGATGTTGCGATTGCTGACGGTGAAAGTGTCGTTGGCGAGGAATGGAGATCCAGCCGGAACAGTAAATGTCTGGCTGCCTAGTCCCAGATAATCGTACTCGAGCTTCGCCGACCAGCGGATTGCGAAAGCCCATTCGATGCCCGCGCCCACCAGCCAACCGCTATTGGTGTTCCTGTTGGAGCCAGTGATCGCCGCACCGGGTGTCACGTTAGTGACGGTGAAGTTGTCGTTGCCGACCCAACCGCCGCCGACCTTGCCATAGGACAGCCAGTGGCCATTCGCCACGCCGAACCGGGCAGCCACTGTTGTGGTCCAGTTATTGTTAGGGGTGACCTGGATGGTTCCGAGC
>Ga0318508_1000080_pt1 | contig 11390 bp, 10 predicted proteins | sample GRESIP084b2f21_FD_203493 | JGI IMG/M metagenome (GOLD analysis project Ga0318508, IMG submission 203493) | Tropical soil microbial communities from Luquillo Experimental Forest, Puerto Rico - GRE.SIPMG.084b2f21 | ecosystem: Environmental > Terrestrial > Soil > Tropical forest > Bulk soil...
GCTGGAGAGCTATCTCGGCGTCACCGCCGCCGGATCGCGCCGCAGGGGCAGACATTGACCCGGCCGCGTCGCCCTCCAGGGATGATGGGATTTGTCCCACCTCGGCGGGCGGGACAATTCGCCCGTCGTTTTGTGGTTGACGCCGCCGTCGCCGGCGTGCCTTTGCTCGCGGTCGATTGCCCCTAGGAGCCGGATCGATGAAGAGAGCCAAACCGCCGTTTCGTGCCGATCATGTCGGCAGCTTCCTGCGCCCGGCGGCGCTCAAGGAGGCGCGCGCCAAGCGCGAAAAGGGCGCCATCACCGCCGCCGAGCTCAAGGCGGTCGAGGACCGCGAGATCGAGAAGATCGTCAAGAAGCAGGAGGAGCTCGGCCTTCAGCTGGCGACCGACGGCGAGTTCCGCCGCTCCTGGTGGCACTTCGATTTCCTCGGCATGCTCGACGGCGTCGAGGTTTACGACACCGAGCAGGGCATCCAATTCCGCGGCGTGCAGACGAAGGCGCAGGGGCTGCGCATCGTGGGCAAGATCGCCTTTTCCGACCACCCGATGCTGGAGCACTTCAAGTTTCTCAAAGCCCACGCCAAGGTCACGCCCAAGATGACCATCCCCGCGCCGCCGGTGCTGCATTTCCGCCTGGCCAAGGACGGCATCAAGAAGAGCGTCTATCCCGATCTCGATCAATTCTTCCACGATCTCGGCAATGCCTACAAGCAAGCGGTGAAGGCGTTCTACGACGCCGGTTGCCGCTACCTGCAGTTCGACGACACGGTCTGGGCCTATCTCTGCTCGCAGGAGGAGCTGCGCAAAGCGCGCGAGCGCATGTCGAACGTCGATCAGCTCCAGAGCATCTATGCGCGCGTGATCAACGCCGCGCTCGAAGCCAAGCCCGCCGACATGACCATCACCACCCATGTCTGCCGCGGCAATTTTCGCTCGACCTGGATTTCCGAAGGCGGCTACGAGCCGGTGGCGGAGACGCTGCTGGGCAAGGTGAACTACGACGGCTATTTCCTCGAATACGATACCGAGCGCGCCGGTGGCTTCGAGCCGCTGCGCTTCCTGCCCAAAGGCAACAAGGTGGTGGTGCTGGGTCTCGTCACCTCCAAGAGCGGCACGCTCGAGAAGAAGGACGCCATCGAACGGCGCATCGAGGAGGCGAGCAAATTCGCTCCGCTCGAGCAGTTCTGCCTCTCGCCGCAATGCGGCTTCGCCTCGACCGAGGAAGGCAATATCTTGGCCGAGGAGGAGCAATGGGCGAAACTGCGGATGATCGTCGAACTCGCCGGCAAGGTCTGGGGCCGATGAGACTGCAACCTTAAACCGAGGGATCGCCAAGAATCCCAACAAGAATCCCAACTCGAACGTCAGCTAGCTGGAGGAACGCATGCTTGCACGACTGAAATGGCGAGGCGCCGTGGCCTCGTTCTTCGCCGCGGCCGCGGTGGCCGTGTTGTTGACGCCGGCAAAGGCCCAGGCGCCGTCCGGCCAGCCGGTCACCATCGGCTTCTCCATGGCGCTCACCGGACCGCTCGCGGCCAACGGCAAGCAGGCGCTGCTCGGCATGAAGATCTGGGAGGAGGAGATCAACAAGAAGGGAGGGTTGCTCGGGCGTTCGGTTAAGTTGGTCTATTACGACGACCAGTCGAACCCCTCGACGGTGCCGGGCATCTACACCAAGCTGCTCGACGTCGACAAGGTCGACCTCGTGCTCGGGCCTTACGCCACCGCCCAGGCTGCCCCGGCCATGCCGGTCATCATGCAGAAGGGCAAGGTCTTCATCATCCTGTTCGGGCTCGACGTGAACCACGAGTTCAACTACCCGAAATTCTTCGCGATGATCCCGACCGGGCCGGACACCAAGCCGTCCTTCACCGATGGCTTCTTCGAGGTCGCGGCGGCGCAGAATCCGAAGCCGCAAACGGTCGCGCTGGTCGCCGCTGACCAGGAGTTCTCCCGCAACGCCTGCGACGGCGCGCGCGACAACGCCAAGAAGGCCAACCTGAAGATCGTCTACGACAAGACCTATCCGCCATCGACCACCGACTTCACGCCGATCGTGCGCGCGATCCAGGCGGCCAATCCGGACGTCGTCACGATCTGTTCCTACCCGCTCGACTCGGTGGGGATGGTGAAGGCGGTCAACGAGCTCAACTACAAGCCCAAGATGATCGGCGGCGCCATGGTCGGGCTGCAGGCGACCGTGTTCAAGCGGCAGCTCGGACCGTTGCTCAACGGCTGGGTCAATTATGAGACCTGGGTCCCGGCGAAGGCCTTGACGTTCGACGGCACCGAAGCATTCCTCAAGCGGTACCAGGCACGGGCCGGCGCGGAGGGCGTCGATCCGCTCGGCTACTATCTCGGGACCTGGGGCTACGCCTACATCCAGATCCTCGGCGAGGCGGTGCAGGCCACCAAGAGCCTCGACGACAACAAGCTCGCCGACTACATCGGCAAGACCACGTTCAAGTCCATCATGGGCGACGTGAAGTTCGGCAAGGGCGGCGAGTGGGCGCAGGGCCGCATGCTGCAGGTCCAGTACCACGACATCAAGAGCGGCGACCTCGAGCAGTTCCGCGGCATGGATACGCAGACCGTGCTCACGCCGGCGCAATACAAGACCGGCAACGTGATCTATCCCTACGAGAAGGCGAAGTAGGGGCTCTGCGCTTTATCCCGGATGCGGCGCTTTCCCCGCGAAGCGCCGCGCCCGGGACCCGTAAGGTCGGCGTTATGCTGCTACCCACCACCCTGGTCGGCTCCTATCCCCAGCCGGACTGGCTGATCGACCGGGCCAAGCTTTCCAAGCAAGTGCCGCGCGTGCGCGCGCACGACCTCTGGCGCGTCGATCCGCAACGGCTCGACGGCGCGCAGGATGACGCCACGCTACTTGCCATCCGCGATCAGGAGCGCGCCGGCCTCGACGTCATCACCGACGGCGAGCAGCGCCGCGAGAGCTATTCCAACCGGTTTGCCACGGCGCTCGCGGGTATCGACCTCGACAATCCCGGCAAGACCCCCAACCGGACCGGCGGGTTTTCGACCGTGCCCCGGGTGGTGGGGCCGATCCGGCGCAAGCATCCGGTCGAGGTGCGCGACGTCGAGTTCCTGCGCGCCAACACCGACCGGACGATCAAGATGACGGTGCCGGGGCCGTTCACCATGTCGGCGCAGTGCCAGGACGATTTCTACGACGACGAGGAGCGGCTGGCGCTCGACTACGCGGCGGCGGTCAACGCCGAGATCAAGGATCTGTTCGCGGCCGGCGCCGATATCGTGCAGATCGACGAGCCTTGGATGCAGTCGCGGCCGGACAAGGCCCGCAAATACGGGATCAAGGCGCTCGATCGCGCGCTCGCGGACGTCGGCGGGACGACGGCTGTGCATATCTGCTTCGGCTATGCCGCGGTGGTGAAGGACAAGCCGTCCGGCTATTCCTTCCTGGCGGAGTTCGAACGCTCGGCGGTCGATCAGGTCTCGATCGAGGCGGCGCAGCCCAAGCTCGATCTTTCGGTCTTGCAACAATTGCCGTCGAAGACGATCATCCTCGGCGTGATCGATCTCTCCGACCTGACTGTCGAGGCGCCCGAAACCGTCGCCGCGCGCATCCGCAAGGCATTGCCGTTTGCCCCGGCCGATCGGATCGTGGTGGCACCGGATTGCGGCCTCAAATATCTTCCGCGCGAGGTCGCATTCGGAAAAATGCGCGCGATGGTCGAAGGCGCCGAGATCGTGCGCCGCGAGATCGCGGGATAAGCATCATGCCGCAAGCAAGCAAGAACAGGAGCCAGCCATGCCCTACGTGACCGAAGACAACCTGACCGATGTCGCGATGGAGCGGTGGAAGGATATCCCCGATCCGCGCCTGCGGCAGATCATGCAATCGCTGATCAAGCATCTCCACGGCTTCGTGCGCGACATCGAGCCGACCCAGGCCGAATGGGCGGCGGCGATCGATTGGCTCACGCGCACCGGCAAGCTGTGCTCGCAGAAGCGGCAGGAATTCATCCTTACGTCGGACGTGCTGGGCGTGAGCATGCTGGTCGACGCGATCAATCATCGCCGGCCGAGCGGAGCGACGCCGAGCACGGTCGAAGGCCCGTTCCACGTGCCCAACGCCCCGCCGATCGCGAACGGCGGCAACATGGCGCAGGGCGCGCCCGGCATCCCCTGCTTCGTCACCGGCACGGTGCGCGGTCTTGACGGCGAGTCGGTCGCGGGGGCGCTGCTCGACCTCTGGCAGACCGACGGCGAAGGGCTCTATGAGGACCAACGCGACGTCACGGGACCGTGGATGCGCGGCCTCTACCGCACGCAGCCCGACGGCAGCTACGCGATCCGCACCGTGGCGCCGATCGCCTACACCATCCCCATGGATGGCACCGTGGGTGAACTCATGAACCGCACCAATATCAGCCACATGCGGCCCGCGCACATTCACTTCGCGGTCTCTGCGCCGGGCTACCATGGGCTCGTCACCCACCTCTTTCAAAGGGGCGACGACTATATCGAGACCGACGTGGTCTACGGCGTAAAGGAGCCGCTGATCGTCGACTTCGCCAAAAAGCCGCCGGGCAAGGGGCCGACCGGCGAAACGGTGGCGACGCCGTTCTACGAAGTGAAATACGACTTCGTGCTGGAGAAGCGGGCAAAGGCGCTGGCCGCGGCGGAGTGATCGCCCGCTTGCTAGGTGTTGCGCTGCGTCAGCGATAGGGTCGGGCATGCCCCGCACCAAGCCGCCGTTTCGCGCCGATCACGTGGGAAGCCTGCTGCGTCCCGCTGCGCTCAAAGCGGCGCGTGGCAAGCGCGAGCGCGGCGAGATCACCGCGGCCGAGCTCGCGGCGGTCGAGGACCGCGAGATCGAGACGGCCATCCGCAAGCAACAGGGCGTCGGGCTGCGATCGGTCACCGACGGCGAGTTCCGCCGCGCGTTTTGGAACTACGATTTCCTCGGCAAGCTTAACGGCGTCGAGGCCTATCTCGGCGAGCGCAAGATCAAGTTCCAGGGCCGCCAGCCCAAGCCGATGATGTTGCGCGTGATCGGCAAGCTCGGTGCCCAGCGCGCGCATCCCATGATCGAGCATTTCAAATTCGTCGCCGCGCATGCCAAGGCGACGCCGAAAATGACGATCCCTTCGCCGTCGTCGCTGCATTTCCGCTACGGGCGGGACGCGGTGCCGGCGTCGATCTATCCGGTGATGGAGGATTTTTATCGCGACCTCGGTGAGAGCTATCGCGCGGTGGTGCGCGCCTTCGCCGACGCCGGCTGCCGCTACCTTCAGCTCGACGAGGTCAACTTCGCCTATCTCTGCGATCCGAAACTGCGCGCGTTCGTCGCCGAGCGCGGCGACGACCCGCAGATGCTGCCGCACATCTATGCCCGCATGATCAATGCCGCGATCTCCGACGTCCCCGCGGACATGACCAAGGCGATGCACCTGTGCCGCGGCAATTTCCAGTCGAGCTTCGTGGCCTCCGGCGGCTACGAGCCGGTGGCCGAAATCCTGTTCAACGAGATCGACATCGACGCCTACTTCATGGAATACGATAGCGACCGCGCCGGCGGCTTCGAGCCGCTGCGCTTCGTGCCCAAGGGCAAGATGGTGGTGCTCGGCCTCGTCACCTCCAAAAGCGGCACGCTCGAGGAGAAGGACGCGCTCAAGCGCCGCATCGACGAGGCGGCGAAATTCGTCGACCTCGACCAGCTCTGCCTCTCCCCGCAATGCGGCTTCGCCTCGAGCGAGGAAGGCAATATCCTGGCCGAGGACGAGCAGTGGGCGAAGCTGCGGCGGATCGTGGAGGTGGCGGATGAGGTATGGGGATGACGCCGACCACTATCGGACTACGACGATGACAACGCGACAGGTCCAGTCATGAAGCGAGCCAAGCCCCCATTCCGGGCCGACCACGTGGGTAGCCTGCTGCGTCCCGCCGCGCTCAAAGCGGCGCGCGAGAAGCGCGCGAAGGGCGAGATCGGCGCGGCTGAGCTCAAGGCGGTCGAGGACCGCGAGATCGAGCGGGTGATCAAGAAGCAGGAGGAGGTGGGGCTGCAAGCCGTCACCGACGGTGAGTTTCGCCGCTCCTGGTGGCACCTCGATTTTCTCTGGGGCCTCGACGGGGTCGAACGCCACGTCATGGATACCGGCATTGCCTTTGCCGGCGTCACCACCCGCAACGAGGGCGTGCGCGTCACCGGCAAGCTCGGATTTTCCGGCCATCCGATGATCGAGCATTTCAAATTCGTGCAGGCGCACACCAAGCGCACGCCGAAAATCACCATACCGGCCCCCTCGGCGATCTACGGCCGCCCGGTAATGACTCCCATCGACAAGACGGTTTATCCCGAGCTCGATCAGTTCTTCGCCGACCTCGGGCAGGCCTACCGCAAGGCGGTGCGCGCCTTCGCCGACGCCGGCTGCCGTTACCTGCAGCTCGACGAGGTCTTCATCGCCATGCTGTGCGATCCGAAATATCGGGCGCAGATGACCGCCCGCGGCGACAATCCCGAACGGCTCGGCGCGCTTTACGGCGATCTCATCAATACCGCGATGTCGGACATCCCCTCCGACATGACCATTACCATGCACCTGTGCCGCGGCAACTACAAATCGACCTTCATGGGCACCGGCGGCTACGACGCGGTGCAGGAAATCCTGTTCAACAAGATCAAGGTGCACGGATATTTCATGGAGTACGACGATCCGCGGTCCGGCGGCTTCGAGCCGCTGCGCATGCTGCCCAAAGGTAAGCTCGTCGTGCTCGGCATCGTGACCACCAAGAGCGGCAAGCTCGAAAGCAAGGACGAGCTCAAGCGCCGCATCGAGCAGGCGGCGAAATATGCGCCGCTCGACCAGCTCTGCATGTCCGGCCAGTGCGGCTTCGCCTCGACCGAGGAGGGCAATTTGCTGACCGAGGACGAGCAGTGGGCGAAACTGCGCCGCATCGTCGAGGTCGCGGACGAGGTATGGGGGTAGCGAGATGGCGATTAGCGTCCACGGCTACATCGAAGAGAACGACGCATGACAGGGATGGTCGCCGGCAAGGTCGCAATCGTCACCGGCGCCGGCCGCGGCATCGGCCGCGGCATCGCGCGCTTGATGGCGCGCGAGGGCGCCGCCGTCGTCGTCTGCGACATCGGCGCGAGCCTCGAAGGCGCCGGCACGGACGCCTCACCCGCGCAGGAGGTGGTCGAGGAGATCAAGCGCAGCGACGGCAAGGCGATCGCCTCGACGCTATCGATCGCCGAGCCCAAGAACGCCGACGAGATCGTGAAGGCCGCGCTCGCCGCCTTCGGCCGCGTCGACATCCTGGTCAACAACGCCGGCATCTTGCGTGACCGCATCTTCCATCGCATGAGCTGGTCGGACTGGTCGGACGTGCTGGCGGTGCACCTCAACGGCTCCTTCAACATGAGCCGCGCCTGCGCGGTCCAGTTCCGCGAGCAGAATGGCGGCGCCTTCGTGCATATGACGTCGACCTCGGCGCTGGTCGGCAATTTCGGCCAGGCCAATTACATGGCGGCCAAGTTCGGTATCGTGGGGCTCTCCCGCGGCATCGCGCTCGACATGCAGCGCTTCAAGGTGCGCTCGAACTGCATCGCGCCGTTCGCTTGGACGCGCATGATCGATTCGATCCCGACGGAGACCCCGGAGGAGAAGCTGCGGGTCGAACGCATGCAGCAGATGACGCCGGAAAAGATCGCGCCGCTGACGGTCTACCTCGCCTCCGACCGCGCCGAGGGCATTTCCGGCCAGATTTTCGGCGTGCGCAACAACGAGATTTTTTTGTTCAATCAGCCACGCGTGGTTCGCGCCATCCATCGCTCCGACGGCTGGACGCCGGAGAACATCGCCCAGCAGCTCAGGGGGGCGCTCGCGCCTTCGTTCACGCCGCTCGAACGCTCGAGCGACGTGTTCTCCTGGGATCCGGTGTAAGCTCGCGGACGAGGGCGCGGCCGACCCAACCGTTTGCGAAAAGCCGCGCCGACGTGAGACGATGGCAAGTGCGGTTTGAAACCGATGGCCCAAGCCGAGCGTAGTCCCGCGAACGAGGACCTCGCGCAGATCCGCGAGTCCGTTCGTGCCCTTTGCGCCAAGTTTCCCGGCGAATATTGGCGCGACCTCGACCGCGAGCGCGCCTATCCGACCGAGTTCGTCGCGGCGCTCACGCAAGCGGGTTTTCTCGCGGCGCTGATCCCGGAGGACTATGGCGGCAGCGGCCTGAGCATGACGGCCGCGGCCGCGATCATGGAGGAGATCCAGGCGTCGGGCTGCAACGGCGCGGCCTGCCATGCCCAGATGTACACCATGGGCACCTTGCTGCGGCACGGCAGCGCGGCGCAGAAGGCGCGCTGGCTGCCGGCGATTGCGTCGGGTGAGCTGCGGCTGCAGGCGTTCGGCGTCACCGAGCCGACATCGGGCTCCGACACGCTCAACCTGCGCACCACCGCGGTGCGCGAGGGCGACCACTACATCATCAACGGGCAGAAGATCTGGACGTCGCGCGCCGAGCATTCCGATCTTCTCCTGCTCCTTGCCCGCACCACCCCGCGCGAAGCGACAACGCGGCGCAGCGACGGCCTCTCGGTCTTTCTCGTCGACATGCGGCTCGCGCAAGGCACCGGCATCAGCATCAATCCGATCCGCACCATGATGAACCACGCGACGACGGAGCTGTTCTTCGACGACCTACGCGTGCCGGCGGAGAACCTCATCGGCGAGGAAGGCCAGGGCTTCCGCTACATCTTGAGCGGCATGAATGCCGAGCGCATCCTGATCGCGGCCGAATGCATCGGCGATGCCAAGTGGTTCATCGCCAAGGCGACCGGCTATGCCAAGGAGCGGATCGTGTTCGGCCGGCCGATCGGCCAGAACCAGGGCGTACAATTCCCGATCGCGCGCGCCTATGCGCAGATGCGCGCGGCCGAGTTGATGGTGGGCGCGGCTGCGTCCCTCTATGAGGCCGGGCGCGACTGCGGCGCCGAGGCCAACATGGCCAAGCTCCTCGCCGCCGACGCCTCCTGGGCGGCCGCCGACATGTGCCTGCAGACCCACGGCGGCTTCGGCTTTGCCGAGGAGTTCGACGTCGAGCGCAAGTTCCGCGAGACGCGGCTCTATCAGACCGCGCCGATCTCGACCAACTTGATCCTGTCCTACCTCGCCGAGCACGTTCTCGGCTTGCCGCGGTCGTATTGAGCAGCTGCAGCATGGAAAAAACTGCAGTTGTGGCTTGCCGACGCGGCAACCCGTTGGCTAGGAGATGGTTATCACGCGGGGGTAGCCGCGATGCGTACGACCCTTCTCGCCGATATCGGCGGCAGCAAGAGCCGGTTTGCGCTCGCCAAGTCGGCTGGCGCGCCCGAGCGCATGTTGGTGATCGAGAATGACACGGTCGCCGACCTCGATGCGGCGGTCGCGCGCTACCTCGAGGAGACCGGCGCGCGCCCGCGCGCGGCGACGCTCGCCGTGGCCGGCCCCTGCGACGGCGAGGAGATCGCGCTCACCAATCGGACGAGTTGGCGCTTGCGGCGCGGCGAATTCGCCAAGCGCTTTGGATTTTCGCAGCTTCGCGTGATGAACGATTTCGAGGCCATCGCCTGGGCGCTGCCGCGGCTCGGCGCGGCGCAGACGCGGCCGCTGGGCAAGCCGGTCGCACCGCGCGCGGGCGTCAAGATCGTGCTCGGCCCCGGCACTGGCCTAGGCGTGGCGGCGCTGTTGCCCGCGGGTGGCCGCTGGCATGTGGTCGCGAGCGAGGGCGGACATGCCTCGTTCGGTCCGCAGGCGGCGGACGAAATCGAGGTATTCGCGCGGCTTCGCCAGGAGTGCGGGGCGGTCAGTGCCGAGACGGTGCTCTCCGGCCCGGGTCTGGTGCGGCTCGCACGCGCGCTCGACCCGCGGGCGGCCTGCCACGAGGCGGAGACCATCGCCGCCAGCGCGCTGGCGCGCGAGCCCGCGGCGCAGGCGGCGGCGCGGCTCTTCGTGCGCCTGCTCGGGCGCTTCGCCGGCGACCTCGCGCTCACCTTCAAGGCGCTCGGCGGCGTCTACATGGCCGGCGGCGTCGCCAGCGGGCTTGGGCCGCTGCTCGACGAGCCGCAGTTCCGCGCCGCCTTCGAGGCGCACCCGCCCTATCAAAGGCTGCTCGAGGCAATCCCGACGCTCCTCATCACCTGCGAGGAACCCGGCCTGATCGGCTGCGCGGCGGTGGCGAATGCGCATGCGGTAACGGCGTAGGCGATCGCCGACATCGCCGGCACCGCGCCGCGCGCGTCAGACCAGCCCCAGCTCAGTGAACGCGCGCGTGTGATGCTCGGCGGCATCCGGCGAAAAGCAGCAGAACACGACGCGCGTGAGGCCGCGCGGCGCATGCGCGAGCTCCGCCGCCACGGTGCCGACGGCGACGCGCGCCGCGCGCTCCGGCGGAAAACGATAGACGCCGGTCGAGATGGCGGGAAACGCGATCGAGCTCAGGCGCTGCGCGGCGGCGAGCGCCAGCGCCGTGCGATAACACGACGCGAGCAAGTCGTCCTCGCCCTTGTTGCCGCCGCCCCACACCGGGCCGACCGCGTGGATGACGTGCTTGGCTTTGAGGCGATAGCCGCGGGTGATCTTGGCGGAGCCGGTGTCGCAGCCGCCGAGCGTGACACATTCGGCGAGAAGGTCAGGGCCGGCGGCGCGGTGGATGGCGCCATCGACGCCGCCGCCGCCGAGCAGCGTGCGGTTGGCGGCGTTGACGATGGCCCCGACATCGAGCGTGGTGATGTCGGCGACGCAGATCTCGAGCCGCGCGGTTCCGACTTCGGCGGTGAGGAGGGAAGCGCTCATCGCCGCCGATGGTAGCGCAATCGCGCGCGCGGCGCAGCGCCATACGCCCCATGCAACATCCGTTCGTCCCCGCGAAAGCGGGGACCCAGATCACGAATCGCGAGCAGGCGGCTCTGGATTCCCGCTTGCGCGGGAATGAGCGGAAGAGGTGCGCGAACGGGATTTGCTCTGGCGCTACTCGACCAATTCCGGCTCGGCTTTGGCGGGAAAATCGAGCGTGCTGCGGCGGCCGATGTCGTCGAAATGGGCGTCGAGGAAACGCCGCGTCGCGCGCTGCCCGAGCTTGCGCAGCATCTCGAAATATTCGTAGTCGGTCTTGAGCGTGCTGCGCGCGCCGAAGGCTTCGCCCAGATCCTCCATCACGATGCGATGGAGCTTGAGCCGGCGGAATTCGCCCGGCCGTAGTCCGCGCGGCAATCGTCCCTCGTCGATGAGCCGGTTGACGAAGGCGACCCCGCGCAGCTCCGAGAGCAGCGAGGCGTTGAAGTTGATCTCGTTGACGCGGCTCATGATCTCGCGCGGACGCGTCGGGACCTTGCGGCGCTCGCGCGGATTGATCTGAACGATCAGCGCG
>Ga0318508_1000105_pt1 | contig 10433 bp, 8 predicted proteins | sample GRESIP084b2f21_FD_203493 | JGI IMG/M metagenome (GOLD analysis project Ga0318508, IMG submission 203493) | Tropical soil microbial communities from Luquillo Experimental Forest, Puerto Rico - GRE.SIPMG.084b2f21 | ecosystem: Environmental > Terrestrial > Soil > Tropical forest > Bulk soil | place...
AGTTCACCCCGCGCGGGCCGCCGCCACGCCCCTTCACGACAACGTGCGCCCCTCGGCGGATCCGCCCGCGCGGGGTGAACTTGCTAGAATGCGGTCGAATATCTAAGACATGATCCAGGTTGAGGAGGCAGGCGCAATGACCGCAGCCGATCCGAGAAACTGGATGTGGGCCGAAGCCTGCGCGATGATCGAGCGGGCGGAGCAATTGCATCGCCAGTTCTTCCGGCCCGGCCTCGCGCGCACACCGGCGGCGAACTGGGAGCCTCCGGTCGACGTATTCGAGAACGAGCGGGAGCTCACGATCGTTGCGGCGCTCCCCGGCGTCGAACCCCCGGATATCGAGATCTCGATCGAGCGGGATGCGCTGCTCATCGCCGGCGTGCAGCGGCTGCCGACGGTCGCGCGCGGCACCGTGATTCATCGCGTGGAAATACCGCACGGTCGCTTTGAGCGGCGGATACGTCTTCCTGGCCCGCAATGGGAAGTGAGCCGCTCGACGCTCGTGAACGGCTGCCTTCTGCTGAGCCTGACGCAGCGGCGTTGAGATCGGTGGGCACGCGCCATGGCGGAGCACGCTGAGCAAAAAGCAGTCGATCAAGGCGGCGGTCAGCCGCCGCTCCCGCCCGACGGCATGATCCTGCTGCCGGTGCGTCAGACCGTGCTGTTTCCCGGCATCGTGCTGCCCTTGGCGATCGGGCGGAAATCGTCCATCGCCGCCGCCCAGGAGGCGGTTCGCAGCCAGCGCATGCTCGGCGTCATCCTGCAGATCGATCCCGCGGTCGAGGAGCCGACGCCCGAGCAGCTGCACAAGGTGGGGACCGCCGCGCAGGTTCTGCGCTACGTCACTGCTCCCGACGGCACGCACCATGTGGTCGCCCAAGGCGTGCGGCGCTTTCGCGTCATCGAGTACCTTGGCGGCTTCCCGTTTTTGGTCGCGCGCGTCGAGGAAATCGGCATCGCCGAGGTCATGACGCCCGACATCGAGGCGCGCGTCGGCCTGGTCCGAACGCGCGCCCGCGAAGCCATCGAGCTTTTGCCGAACGTCCCCATGGAGGTGGCCGCGACTATCGAGAATCTCGATTCGGCTTCGCGCTCGCCGATTTCATCGCCGGCATCCTCGACGCCAAGCCGGCGGAAAAGCAGGACGTGCTGGAGACGGTCGACATCAAGGAGCGCCTCGACAAAGTGCTCGCGCTGCTGGCGCAGCGCATCGAGGTGCTCAAGCTCTCCAAGCAGATCGGCGAGCAGACCCAGCAATCGCTCTCCTCGCAGCAGCGCGAGCATATCTTGCGCGAGCAGCTGCGCCATATCCAGAAAGAGCTGGGCGAGGGCGACGAAAAATCGGTCGAGATCGGCGAGCTGCGCGACGCGATCGAGAAGGCGGGGATGCCGAAAGAGGCCAAGGACCAGGCCACGAAGGAGCTCAAGCGACTTGAGCGCATGCCCGAGGCCGCCGCCGAATACGGGATGATCCGGGCCTATCTGGATTGGCTCATCGATCTGCCCTGGTCGAAACTCGACACCGACACCATCGACGTCGGCGAAGCGCGTCGCATCCTGGACGAGGATCATTACGGGCTTCCCAAGATCAAGCGGCGCATTCTCGAATATCTGGCGGTGCGCAAGCTCAATCCCGACGGCAAGAGCCCGATCCTGTGCTTCGTCGGCCCGCCCGGCGTGGGCAAGACCTCGCTCGGGCAAAGCATCGCGCGCGCCACCGGCCGCAAATTCGTTCGCCTGAGCCTCGGCGGCGTGCACGATGAAGCCGAGATCAGAGGGCATCGGCGCACCTATATCGGCGCGTTGCCGGGCAACATCATCCAATCGATCCGCAAGGCCGGAACGCGCAATCCCGTGATGATGCTCGACGAGGTCGACAAGCTCGGCGTCGGCTTCCACGGCGATCCGTCGTCCGCGCTGCTCGAGGTGCTGGACCCCGAGCAGAACTCGACCTTCCGCGACAACTATCTCGGCGTCGCCTTCGATCTCTCGAAGGTGATGTTCATCGCGACCGCCAACGTGCTCGATACCATTCCCGGCCCCGTGCGCGACCGCATGGAGATCATCGAGCTTCCCGGCTATACCGAGGACGAAAAGCTCGAGATCGCCAGGCGCTATCTGCTCAAGCGCCAGCTCGAAGCGAACGGCCTGACCGCGCAGCAGTGCGAGATCAGCGAGGACGCCATCAGGACGATCATCCGCGACTACACGCGCGAAGCGGGCGTGCGCAATCTGGAACGGCTGATCGGCGCGGTCTGCCGCCATGTCGCCATGCGCGTCGCCGAGGGCGGCGTCGAGCGCATGCGCATCGATAACGCCGCGCTGCCCGCCATTCTCGGGCCGCGGCGTTTCGAGAACGAGGTGGCGATGCGCACGAGCGTGCCCGGCGTCGCCACCGGGCTGGCCTGGACGCCGACCGGCGGCGACATCCTGTTCATCGAGGCGACGCGGGTTCCGGGCAGCGGCAAGCTCATCCTCACCGGCCAGCTCGGCGAGGTGATGCGGGAGAGCGCGCAGGCGGCGCTCACGCTGGCGAAGGCGCGCGCGCCGGATCTGGGCTTCGACGTCACCCTGTTCGAGAAGTCCGACGTGCACATCCACGTGCCGGCGGGCGCCATCCCCAAAGACGGCCCGAGCGCCGGCGTCGCCATGTTCGTGGCGCTGGCTTCGTTGCTCACCGGCCGCACGGCGCGCAACGACGCGGCGATGACCGGAGAAATATCGCTGCGCGGGCTGGTGCTTCCCATCGGCGGCGTGAAGGAGAAGGTGCTGGCCGCGGCGCGCGCCGGCATCACCACGGTGCTTCTGCCGGCGCGCAACCAAAAGGACCTCGACGATGTGCCGGAGGCGGCCCGGGCGCAGGTGCGTTTCGTCTGGCTGGAGCGCGTCGACGATGCGATCGCCGCGGCTTTGAATCCGCCCAGCACGCGCGAGGAGGCGGAGGCGCCCGCCGGCGGCCAAACACCGGGTCGGCGCGCGGCGCGCTCGTTGTAGCGCACCTGCATTTCTTAAGAACCGTCGTCCCTGCGCAAACAGGGACCCATAATCACCGGCCTGAGATGTCCCCGTGACGCGAGCGTCGCGGGGTGTCCCTCGCGGGGACGACAGCTGACCGGATTGCGTACGATCACCGCACGGCGCCTCCACACGCTGTGGTAGGTATTTTCATTGTAAAGAACAGTCGCGAAACAATCGCCGCCCGTCTCTGCAACCGGCGGTCTGCATCGCGATGCTGGCATGCACGGCCGCGACTTGCGTGCGCGCAACAAAAAACCCGGCGCGGCACCCCGCCCGGGCGGCTGGCGTAATTTCGGTGAATACGCTTTTCTGGAAGATTCTCGTTACACGAGTCAAGCGGAAAGTGAGTGACTTTGATTGCGGCGGCTTTGTTGCGTTTGTAACGGTGCTAGGGCGAAACGCTGGCTGAAGTCCGGTTTCGCGACCAGCGTGAGCGAAACGCCACGTCGCAACGATTTCCGCAAACTGCCCGATCCGCAGTCGTAGCGCCGAGCGCGAAGTGGTGAGGCGAGGGCCGCCAACCAAGGCCGCTTAATAATCCAGGCCCAACTCGTGATATCGCCTGATGGTGGCTTGGCGACGGCGATAAGAAATAACCTCGCGAGCGCCGTATCCATCAAGGGCGGCCGATGGAAGACACAGAGTTCTTGGCTGCGGCAGATGTAAGGAAGAGCCCCGCTGGGGCAGGGCTCTTGCGACGTTTGTGAGGTAGTTCGCACTTCGCCGGGAGACTTTGTAGTCTACTGCGATAGCAGGAGAGAGCCATGAAGACGTCACATCTTGCGGTGCTGGCGCTCGCCCTCACCGGTTTTTCATCGGAAGCCATGGCCTGGGGCGCGGATGGGCATCGCGCCGTTGCCGCCATCGCAATCAAGCTCTTGCCGCCGGACAAAGCTCAGGCGGCGGAAAACCTGTTGAGCAATTCAGACGTCGACCGAGGATTTGCCGACGCGGCCAGCTATGCCGATGAGGTGATCCGCGAGCGCGATCATAGGGGTGTGTTCAGCCCTTGGCATTTCGTGGATTGGCCCGCCGACGCGGCGACGTATTCCGACAGCTTTTGCGACCCTGATTGCATCACCAACGAATTACCCAAGCAGATCGAGGTGATGCGCACGTCGACGGATACGGAAGCCAAGGCGCTCGCCATGAGCTGGGTGATCCACCTGATGGGCGATCTGCATCAACCGATGCATGTGACCGATCGCGGCGACCGTGGCGGGAACGAATTCAATGTGACCTATCACGGCAGGGCAACGTGCCGGGAGAGCAATTCGTCCGGCACCCAGACCAAGGTCGAGCTCCACAGCACCTGGGATAGCTGCTTGGTGTTCACGCTCGAAAACGGCAGGACGTTCGACAAGCTCGCCGACGATCTGCGCGGAAACCTGACCACCTACAAGGGTCATCCGGCCGCGTCGGGGGCCATGATGGATTGGATGAAAGAGACCCACCAGGCGGGGATCGACACCGCCTACGACGGCTTGAGCAAAGGCGACGACCTAGCCGGCGTCTACATTCAGCACGCGCTGCCCGTCGTGCAGCAACAGCTGTTGAAGGCAGGAATTCGCTTAGCAAAGATCATCGACGAAAACTTTTAGAAGTGGCGGCGCAAGATCGTGCTGGCGCGCACCCTGACAGAAGGCTATTGGGAGCCGCCAACCAAGGCCGCTTAATAATCCAGGCCCAACTCGTGATACCGCCTGATGGTGGCTTGGCGACGGCGATAAGAAATGACCTCGCGAGCGCCGTATCCGAAGGCGAAGCCCGCTAGTACAAGCCCCAGACCTATTCCCAAATCCAGCATTTGTAGGCACCAACGCCTGATCAGGGTGTCAGCGCATTAGGACGCTAAAAGATTAAAATTAGGAAAAGGGCTTCAGATTAGGGACATATCACCCATGCGTTTGGCTCGGTCCAGTGCTGGTCATTCCGGCGCACGATGACCGATGCTCGCCGGGCTGAGCGCGGCGCCTCGCTATCTTCCCACGATCTCTTGGGCGCGGGCGATCAACGCCGGAGAGGCGGCGTAGATCGATGCGACGATCTTCTCAGCCTCGCTGCCCTGGGTCGCACCGCTGACCGGAAGATCGAGCCGCTGCGCATCCGCGAGGAATTGCGCATCCGCCATCGCATGATCGAAGGCCGCGCGGATGACCGCGAGCCGATGGGCCGGCACCTGCCGCGACGCAACAAAGGGCCGCCCCAGCGCGTCCGGTGCGATCAGGATGTCGAGAACGTCCTTGGCCTCCCGGCTGCGGGTGAGATCGCCCACGAACGGAACATCGGCGGCGAGCCCCGGGATCGGCAGCGGCGTGAACTTGACCACGGGGTTGACCTTCTTATTGCTGATCCACTCCGGCGGCACGCTGCTCCAGGCGCCGCAGTCGCCGTCCAATTCGCCGCGCTCGATCGCGAGCCTCTGCTCGGCGCTCCCCGCATAGCCCGTGACCTGATGCACGGCGATCCCGAACATGTTCTTGAGCACCGACGCGTTGATGAACGAAGATGTGCCGGGCGCCGGCGCGCCCATGTTGAATCGCTTGTACGTCTTCAAGTCGTCCCAAGTCTTGATGCCGCTCGCCGCCCAGGCGTAGCAGGCGCGCAGGTCGCGGGTGATGCTGCCGACCCAGGCGACGTCGGAAAACTTGAACCGGATCTTGTCGGCATTGAGCAGCGATTCCGTGATCAGGCCCGGATTGAACGCGGCCATCACGCTGCCGTCCTTCGGCGCGTTGGCGTCGAGGTACTGCACCGCCTTCAGGCTCGAAGCGCCCGGCATGTTCTGCACGGTGACGCTCGGCTGCCCGGGGATATGGCGGCCGATGTGCCGGGCGAGAACGCGGGCATAGGTATCGTAGCCGCCACCCGCAGACGAGCCGACCACGATGGTGATCGACTTGAACTCGACGGTCGTCTGCGCCTGCGCCGCGCAGGATATCGCCGCGAGCACCACCGCTCCCGCTACGCGCGCCCAGGTCTTGCGCATCGTCGTTGGGCAATCGTCAGGCGACCAATTCGTAGGGGACTTGGGTCGGGCCGTAGCGCTCGATCACGGTCTTCGCCTTGGGATCGTAGGTGTGCTGCAACACCGTCCCTTGGCCGAGGCGTTGACTGCGGACGATGATCGCCACCGAGCGGGTGGGGCCGCCCTGCTCGGCGTGAATGGCGCCCGGCGCCACTAGATCGACCTTGCCTTGCGTCCCGGTCGTGACCGAGGCGAGCCGCACCTCGGCATAGCCGGGCCGGCTGCCGTCGTCGACGCGCTCGTAACGCTCGAGGCTCTCCGATCCGTCGAGCACGCCGTAAAGCACCCAGGCGTCGGCATGGTCATGCACGCTGCCGGTTCGTCCCGGCACGCGCACAACCGCGTTGATCACGAAGTGGTGGTCGGCGTCGACGTAAAGCAGCAAGTTCTTATAACCCTCGGTCGAGGGCCAGCTCGCCGAATGCGCCTTGAGACCTTCGTCCTTCACGAGCTGCTCGAGCAGGGGCTTTGCCTTCTCCATGCGCCGCTGGTTGTCGGCTTCGGCGCTCCAGATGGTCCGCAGGTCGGCGATGAATTTTTCCAGCATAGGCAATCGCGCGCTCGACATGGATGTCTCCGTGATCGTTCCAGGCGGACAGGCCTTCGAGTGCCACTCGCAAACCGGCGAAGCCTCTATTCGTGCAGCGGTTCGCCTTCGACCGTGCAGCGGCGAAGCAGGCGCGGCTCGTCCTTGGGAAAGTCGGTGCGGGCATGGATGGTGCAGCGGTTATCCCACATCAGGAAGTCGCCCAGCTGCCAGACGTGCTCGTAGATGAACTCGCGCCGTTCGCCGATGTCGTAGAGCTGCTCCAGGATCGCGTCGCTCTCCTCAACGTCGACGCCTTCGATCCGCGACGTCATCAGGCGGTCGACGAACAGCGTCTTGCGGCCGGTGTCGGGATGCGTGATGAACACCGGGTGATAGTGGTGCGGGATGTTGCTGATGTCGCCTGAGAGGTCGGCCTTCTCCGCGCGCTTGTACTCGTGGATGTGGAGCGCCTTCTTGCCGCTGAGTTTCTCTTTCAGTGACGGCGGCACCGCGTCGTAGGCCATGTACATGTTGGAGAACATGGTGTTGCCGCCGCTCGAGGGCAGCTCGAGCGCGAAGAGGAACGTGTATTTGTAGGGCCGCGGCGTATAGCCGGAATCGATGTGGAACCAGAACTCGCCCTCGCCGAAGGCGCCGATCGGTTGTCCGTCGACCTTGATGTTGCTCACGAGCAGCACTTTTTCGTTGTCCTGACGAATCCCCTCGGCGCGGCTGCGCAGCTTTTCGGGCGCCTTCCTGCGGTTGCCGAGCTCGCCGAAATAGGACGCGAACCGAAGCTGCTGCTCCTGGGAGATGCTCTGGCCGCGAAAGACCAGCACGAGGTGCTCGGCCCAGGCCGCCTTGATCGCGCGCACCGCGCCCTCGGACAGCTCCCTGGTCAGATCGACGCCCTTGATCTCGGCGCCGCAGGCGGCCGACAGCGGCGTGACCTCTATGTCGATGACATCGTGCATGGGGCGATCCTCCGCAAAATGAAAACGCTTCTCTCGCGCGTCTTGTCGACTGTATCTGATGGCGTGACGTCCTGGATGATGCTTTTTAGCGTATCGGCGGTCTCTCGCGCCAGACGGCCGGCGCTACCTGACCAGGCGATTGCTGTAGTCGAGAAGGAAGGCCTTGATCTCGGGCTTGACCTTGGCCAGCGCCGCCACGATGTCCTGCGCCTCTTCGCCAGTCACGAAGATGGGCTTGGTCTTGATGACGTTGGCATAGTCGCGGATGAACTCGGGGTTCTTCCACAATTCGACGAACGCCGATCGCATCAGCGCCACGGCGTCAGGGGGCGTTTTCGGCGGCATCAACGCGGTGCGGAACATCCCGACCATCGGGTCGCTCGACGCGCGCAGCACCTCATAGGTAAAGCCGGACGGCCGCTTGCCGCCTTTCACCATCGCGTAGAATTCCTCGAACGTCGGCAAGTCGGGGAGCGCCGGGCTGCGCGGATAGCTGCCGTCCTTGCCGCGCGGCGCAAGCTGCCACAGCGGAACCACGAGGTGCCCCATCGTCGGCTCGACCGAGCCGGTCCACCCCGGCAGCGAGGTGTTCGCCAGTTGTCCCTCGTTCTGCAGGATCGCCGTTTCGACCTCCTTGAGGCCGCGATAGGCGGGGATCGCCCGGTATTTCAATCCCAACAGGTCGAGCGAGAGCGCCTGGTTGATGGTGTTGCTGTTTTGCGCGTTGAGCGAGAGCGCCTTGAACTCATGTGCCTGCATGATGTCGGTCGCGACTTTGAGGCCAGGCGGCGTGTCCTTGCGCGCGTAGGCGACCAGCGGCTCCTCCACGCCGGCGATCATCTCGAAATCCGCGTAGTTGACGCGCAGCGCCGGATTTCCCAGGAGCTGCGCGACCACATCGATCGTGAAAAAGCCCATGGTTTCGCCGTTGGGCGCGGCCTCGGCGAGCTGGTTGGTACCGATCACGCCGCCGGCGCCACCCACGTTCTTGATGACGATGGTGGGCTTGCCCGCGATGTGCGCGGGCAGATGTTGGGCGACGATGCGCCCCTCGATATCGGTCGGGCCGCCGGCCGGGTAGTTGATGATCATGGTGACGGTCTTGCCCTTGTAGAACTGGGCACACGCGGTGTCTGCACAGACCGCGGCGGCGAGCGCGACCACGACGAGCAACCCTGTTCGGGTCATCGATTTGACCTCCCTTGCGAATGAATGCACGGCCGTCATTTCTTCGCAGCCGGTTTCAGTCGTCGATCATCCGTTGCGAGCCGGAACGGTTCGAACGTCGGTTTGTAGGCTTTCTCGTCGAGGAATTGCCGCAGGCCGGTATTGTAGGAGTCCTCCTTGTCGGCGACTTTGATCGCCTTGCCCTTCTCGGCGAGATAATCGTAGGCCTGCGCGACGTCCATGGTCCGCACGTGGCGAATGGCCTGCTTGGTGGCGCGCAGCACGGCGGCGCTCTTCTTCATCAGCTTCTCGGCAAGCTCGATGGTCGCGGCCTCGAGCTTCTCGGGCGGAACGGCGTAATTGACCATGCCGATGCGCGCGGCCTCCTTTCCGTCGAACGGCTCGCCCAGGCAAGCGTAATAGAGCGCGTGGCGTGGCAGCACCGTGTCGGCGACCGCCTTCGACACCAGCGCGCCGGGCAGAATCCCCCAGTTCACCTCCGAGAGGGAGAAGGTCGCGGTCTCGGCCGCGATCGCGAAGTCGCACGCGAGCAATTGCATGAACGCCCCGCCGACGCAGTAGCCGTGCACCATCGCGATCGTGGGCTTGTCGTAGCCGTAGAGCCGCTCCCATCGCCAGCGATTGGCGGCGGCGGCGGCCTTCTTGCGTTTGGCCGGGTCTTTTTCCAGCTCGCGGAAGAATTTCTTGAGGTCCTGCCCGGCGCTGAAATTGCCGCCCTCGCCGGTCACGACGACGACCTTGACCTTGTCGTCGACTTCGAGCCGCGCGAGCGCGTCATCCATCTCGTAGTGCAGCGCAGGCGACATGGCGTTGCGCTTTTCCGGCCGGTTGAGCGCCGCCCAGGCGATGCCGTCGCGCACTCTGACTTTCACGAAATCGCATTTGTAGTCGGTCATCGGCGATCCTCCAGTGCGTGGTCGCGAAGCAGGCGCGGGCGACGTTTATGGAAATATCCTCGAGCGGGCTGGTGCTCGTAGAAGAACATTCCGCATTCTCCGCTTCAAGCAGCAATATTCGGGCGCGGCGTCTGCCTGCCGATGTCAGGTTTGCCGTATCGGCATGTCAGAGCCCCGTCGATATGGTATGCCGATTGTGTCGCCCGCGGCGTGGACCTATATCAGGCGCTCGGCCGGCCGCGCCCGACGGATGGCGCGAGGCAATAGAGCCCGAAGGCGAAGGAGTTGCCCATGGTTGAGGTCATCGAGCGGGAAACGGTCAACGAGGCCATCGAGGCCACCGTCAACTACATCCTGGATAACGGGGAGAAGATTTTCACCCAGACCGCGGCGCCGGGCTCGACCGATGTGCGCAGTGGCGGCACGGTCGATCCCCATCGCGTGATCATCCGCAATGCGCGGTTGCAGGGGGGGCCGTTTGCGCTCGACCGCGAGGGCTTCCGTTTCGTCCGTCACGACACCAAGGTCGCCGATTTCTTCGACGGAGACGAAATCCGCCGCGTCTACTACCCGGAGATGGAGGCGCTGGTGAAGGCCGAGAGCGGCGCCTCGCGCGTGGTCGTATTCGATCACACGTTGCGCACCGCCGACGCCGAAGAGCGCGAGGCGCGCAAGATCCGCGAGGTGGTGCGCCGCGTGCACAACGACTACACCGAATGGTCGGGCCCGCAGCGCGTGCGCGACCTGCTCCCGGACGAGGCCGACGAGCTCCTGAAACGCCGCTTCGCCATCGTGCAAGT
>Ga0318508_1000118_pt1 | contig 9943 bp, 8 predicted proteins | sample GRESIP084b2f21_FD_203493 | JGI IMG/M metagenome (GOLD analysis project Ga0318508, IMG submission 203493) | Tropical soil microbial communities from Luquillo Experimental Forest, Puerto Rico - GRE.SIPMG.084b2f21 | ecosystem: Environmental > Terrestrial > Soil > Tropical forest > Bulk soil | place...
CAGCGAGCGCGCCGATATCCTCATCGGCAGCGACGGCATCCGTTCCAGCGTGCGCGCGCAGGTCGCGCCGGCGATCCAGCCGATCTATTCCGGCTACTACATCTGGCGCGGCGCGCCCGACGAAGCCGACCTCAAGCCGCACACGCGCGAAAGTATTTTCCCTTACTTCGCGTTCTTCCTGCCGCGGCAGCAGCAGATCGTCGGTTATCCCATCGCCGGGCTGAACAACGACCTGCGGTTCGGCCATCGCCGGTACAATTTCATCTGGTATCGGGTCGGCGACGCGCAGACGCTGCGCACAATGTGCGTGGACGAGAACGGCCACCAGCACGAGTATTCCGTGCCGCCGCCGCTCATCCGCAAAGACCTGATCGCGCAAATGCGTGCGGAGGCCGAAGCGATCATGCCGCCGCAGTTTCTGGATTGCCTTAGCCAGATGCGGCCGTTCTTCACGCCGATCTATGACTTCTCAACCCCGCAATTGGTATTCGGGCGCGTTGCGCTGGTCGGGGATGCTGCGTCGTCCGCGCGCCCGCACATGGGCTTCGGCATGGCCAAGGCCGGCGGCGACACGCAGGCGCTTGCCGAGGCGCTCGGCAGCCATGACGATGTCGACGCTGGGCTTGCCGCATACAATAGGATTCGCCAGCCGATCGGCGAGCGCATCATGCTGCACGGGCGCAAGCTCGGCACCCATCTCGGCGTAAACTTGCGCACGGACGAAGACCGCGCGATGTGGAAGCTGTTGCAGGATGACCGCGCGATGATGGACTGGATCGCGGTACCGAACTTCTTGGCCGCCTATCGATGAGCGACCTACCGCAACCCGATTACGCGCGCAACATGCGCATCATCGGCCATTCCGACCAGGGCGGCAGGCCCGACGGCGTGCAGATCATGGTGCATCGCGGCTACGCCTATATCGGCCACATGTTTTCCAAGGGTTTCAGCGTTGTCGATGTACGCGACGCCAAGCGCCCGCGCGCGGTGAACTACCTCGCCGCGCCGCCGGGGACCTGGAACATCCACCTGCAAACCCATGACGAGCTGCTCCTCGTCATCAACGCCAAGGACATGTTCGCGGCCGCGGAGTTCGCCGACGAGAAGGCCTATTACAAGGGTCAGCTCGGCAAGGTGGTGGGCACGGCTGAGAAGAAGAGCACCGCGCGCGACTGGACCGCGGGGCTCGCAGTCTATGACATTTCCGGGCCGCAGACCCCGAGGCGCATCGGCTTCATGCCGGTTGACGGCGGCGGGATTCACCGCATCTGGTACACGGGCGGACGATGGGCCTACGTCTCGGCGCTGCTCGACGGCTTCACCGATTACATCTTCATGACCGTGGATATGGGCGACCCGGCGAATCCGCGCGCGGCCGGGCGTTACTGGATCCCCGGCATGCACCAGGCCGGCGGCGAGACGCCATCATGGCCGGCGACCAGCCGCTATGGATTGCACCATGCGATCGTGCACGGCGATACCGCTTATGCCGCGTGGCGCGATGCCGGCATGGTGGTGATCGACGTCGCCGACCGCACGCAACCCAAGCTGATCACGCGTCGGAACTGGTCGCCGCCGTTCGGTGGAGGGACGCACAATTGCCTGCCGCTGCCCGACCGCGATCTGCTTGTCGTGCTCGATGAAGCCGTGCTCGATCATCAGGAGGATGGCCTCAAGCTCATCTGGGTGTTCGACAACCGGGTGAAGGGAAATCCCGTGAGCGTTTCCACCTTCCCGACGCCGGCGGAGGCCGACTACGTGCATAAGGGCGGCCACTTCGGCCCGCACAATATCCACGAGAACCGGCCGGGCAGTTTCGTAAGCTCGGAATTGATCTTTGCGACCTATCAGAATGCGGGAGTGCGCGCGTTCGACATCCGCGACCAATACCGGCCCAAGGAACTTGGCGCGCTGGTGCCGCCCGCGCCCGCGCGCATGATCGACCACCGGCCGAATCGCGCGCAGGTGATCCAATCCGCCGATGTATTCGTCGAAGCCGGCGGCCTGATCTACAGCACGGACTACAACGGCGGGCTCTACATCCTTGAATTCAACGGCTGAGCAAGCATCGGCCCGACGATGCCTCCGGGTGCGCACGCAAATGGGCTGATCCGAGACGTCCGGCTCTGTGCGTTCATCTCAAGCAGCGGCGCCGGATCCGGACGCGTCGACAAGACGCGTCAAAATGCCTTGCCATTGGGGAGATTTGCGGAGAAGTTTGTTGCACGGGCCGTGAGGGGCGGCCCCATGAATTGCGGCGCTTCGGCCGGGCTCCCCCCGCACTGCGAGCGGGGCGCCGAGATCGTCGATTTTGAAACTGCGTCCCGGGCCTAGCGCACCGGAAGAACCGTGCGACGGCAACCGGGGCGAATAGGGAGGATGGGCAATGCGTCTGGCATTGAGACTGGTGGTGGCGGGTTCGCTGCTGATCGCCGCCGTTTCCTTCACGGCGGCCGTCGCCGACGAGCCCAAGCACGGCGGCATACTGAAGATCTATCACCGGGATAGTCCGCCGAGCGCGTCGATCCACGAGGAGGCGACGTACTCGACGGTGATCCCGTTCATGCCGATCTTCAACAATCTCGTCATGTACAAACAGGACGTCGCCCAGAACAGCTTCCAATCGATCGTACCCGACCTGGCAAGCAGCTGGTCGTGGAATGAGGGCAACACCGAGCTGACGTTCAAGCTGCGGCAGGGCGTGAAGTGGCACGACGGCAAGCCGTTCACGGCCAACGACGTCAAGTGCACCTTCGATCTGCTGATGGGCAAGTCGAAGGATTCGCTGCGCAAGAATCCGCGCCAGGACTGGTACAAGAACGTCACCGAGGTCAAGGTCAACGGTGACGATGAGGTGGCCTTTCACCTGCAGCGCCCGCAGCCGGCGCTGCTTGCCCTGCTTGCCTCCGGGTATTCGCCGATCTATCCGTGCCATGTCTCGGCGCGCGACATGCGCATCAAGCCGATCGGTACTGGTCCGTTCAAGTTCGTGGAGTTCAAGCAGAACGAGTCGATCAAGATCACGCGAAACGAAGATTACTGGAAGAAGGACCACCCCTATCTCGACGGCATCGAGTTCACCATCATCCCCAATCGGTCGACTGCGATTCTTGCCTTCGTTGCCGGCAAGTTCGAAATGACCTTCCCAACTGAGGTGACCATTCCGCTGCTCAAGGACGTAAAATCACAAGCGCCGCAAGCCCTGTGTTCTCTCGTTCCGATCAACGTCAGCACCAACCTCATCGTCAACCGCGACAAGCCTCCGTTCGACAATGCCGATCTACGCCGCGCCATGGCGCTCGCGCTCGACCGCAAGGCATTCGTCGACATCCTGTCCGAAGGCAAAGACGACATCGGGGGCTCCATGCTGCCACCGCCAGCAGGCGTGTGGGGGATGCCACCGGAGATGCTCAAGACGATTCCGGGTTACGGCCCCGACATCCAGGCGAACCGCGCGCAAGCGCGCAAGCTGATGGAGAAGCTCGGCTACGGTCCTGACAAACGGCTTTCCATAAAGGTTTCGACGCGAAACATTAACGTCTATCGCGATCCCGCGGTCATCCTGATCGATCAGCTCAAGGACATCTATATCGACGGCGAGCTCGAAGTGGTGGAAACGAGCAACTGGCACAGCAAGGTCACGCGCAAGGACTACGCGGTAGGGCTCAACCTCACCGGTAGCTCGGTCGACGATCCGGACCAGAACTTCTACGAGAATTACGGCTGCGGATCGGAGCGCAATTACACCGACTATTGCAACAAAGAGCTCGAGAAGCTGTTCGACCAGCAGTCGGGGGAAACGGATCTGGAAAAGCGCAAGAAGCTGGTTTGGGAGATCGACAAGAAGCTGCAGGAGGACGTAGCGCGGCCGATCATCCTGCATTCGCGCCGGGCGACCTGCTGGTCGCCGCGGGTGAAGGGGATCACGATCATGACGAACAGCTCGTACAACGGCTGGCGTTTCGAGGACGTCTGGCTCGAGCATTGATTCGAACGACGCGCGCGCATGCTTAACTCGACCGGCTTGCGGCCCGGCGCGCCTCGGCAGCGGCAACCGTTCCGGTCAAGCTCGCCATGATGGTTTGCGGCGCATGATGGGGGTGCGGCACGAGACCTCGGCCTGGACTTGCTTGCGAGCCGTCCGTCACGCGCGGCAAATTCGATCGGCCGCGGCCGAGATGAAAGGATAGAGCCCGTGGGTGCTTACCTGGTGCGGCGCTTCTTCCTGATGCTGCTCACCCTGTTCGGGATATCGGTGATCATCTTCGCGCTGCTGCGGGTGATGCCCGGCAATATCGTCGATATCCTGTATGACGCGGCCGGCTACGTTAATCCGCGGGAAAAGGCGAAGATCGAGGCGGAGCTCGGCCTCGATAAGCCGATCGTCATCCAATACGCCGCTTGGATCGGCGGGCTCGCGCACGGCGACCTCGGCTATTCCTACGTATCCGAGCGGCCGGCGCTCGAGGAGATTGCGCCGCGCATTCCGATCACCGCCGAGCTGGCGGGACTAGCGCTCTGCTTTGCCGTCGTGATCGGAGTCCCGCTCGGCGTCATCAGCGCGGTGCATCAGAATTCCAGCCTGGATTACCTGCTGCGGGTGCTCAGCCTGAGCGGCCTCTCCATGCCGTCATTTTGGCTCGGGCTGCTGATCCTGATGGCGTTCGTCGCCTATTTCGGCGCGATTCCGATCTATACGGCGCCGCCCAAAACGCTGTGGGACGAGCTGTTGCTGCTGAGCGTGCCGGCCGCGGCGGTCGGGTTTCGCAGCTCTGCGTTGATGCTGCGCCTCACGCACTCCTCCATGCTGGAGGTGCTGCGCCAGGATTATATTCGCACCGCCCGCGCCAAGGGCGCATCGGAGCGCAGCGTCAACTATCATCACGCGCTGCCGAACGCCATTCTGCCGGTCGTCACCGTGATCGGCATTGAGGCGGCATTTCTTATGGGCGGTTTGATCGTCACCGAGACCGTTTTCAATGTGCCCGGGGTCGCGCGCTACCTCGTGACGGCGCTCACCCAGCGCGACTATCCGATCGTCCAGAATCTCGTGATGTTCGTGGCCACGATCGTCGTGCTCATCAATTTCGTGGTCGACATGCTTTATGCCGTCCTCGACCCGCGCATCAAATACGCGGAGAGCTGAGGCCTCGGCCGGGAGCGCACGATGAGTACCCTCGACTTCGATGCGGAACTCGTCAAGGCTGGCGCCGGCGCGCACGGACGATTGGCGCGGCTGCGCTATCTTGTTTGGCGCAATCCGCTGGGGGCGGCCGGCGCGGCGATCATGGGACTGTTCGTGTTCGCCGCGGTGTTTGCCAACGTCCTCACCAGCTACGACCCCTTGTCGACCAATGCGGCGCTCTCGCTCGCGCCGCCGAGCAGCGCTCACTGGTTGGGCACCGACCCATTCGGTCGCGACGTCTACGCGCGGATCATCTACGGCGCGCGCATTTCGCTCGCGGTCGGAATCGGCTCGACGATGCTCGGGAGCGGGTTCGGCATCGTCTTCGGCCTCGCGTCCGGTTATCTCGGCGGCTGGGTCGACCTCATCGTCCAACGCGTGATGGATATCCTGCAGGCGCTGCCGCTGCTGGTGCTGGCGTTGGTGATGGCGGCGGCGCTCGGCCCCTCGCTGCAGAACACCATCATCGCCATCTCGATCCCGCTCATCCCCTATGTGGCGCGCGTCATCCGCTCCAATACGCTCGCGTTGCGCGAGCTGCCCTTCGTCGAGGCCGCGAAGGCCGTCGGCATGAGCGAGCTGCGCATCGCGGCGCGGCACATCCTGCCCAACACCCTTGCACCGCTGATCGTGCTTGCAACCGCTCAGCTCGGCTCGACGATTCTCACCGAAGCCGCGCTGTCGTTTCTTGGCCTCGGGGTACCCGAGCCGTTTCCCTCCTGGGGCCGCATGTTGTCGCAATCCGCCGCCGAATACGTCCGCACGGCGCCGTGGCTCGTCATCTTTCCCGGCATCGCCATCAGCCTCGCGGTGTTCGGAACGAATCTTCTCGGCGATGCGCTGCGCGACATTCTCGATCCGAGGCAGCGCAGCTGATGGATAGGTCGAGCGTCGACAAAGCGGCAGCCGGGCAAAGGGCGCGTCCCAAGCAACGCGCGGGACGGCCCATCCTCGACGTCGCTGGGCTGCGGACGTACTTCTTTACCCGGCTCGGAATCATCAAGGCGGTCGACGACCTCTCGTTCACGTTGCGCCCGCGTGAGACGCTGGCGATCGTCGGCGAATCCGGCTGCGGCAAGAGCATGACAGCGCTCTCCGTGATGCGGCTCATCCCCGATCCGCCCGGCCGGATCGTCGGCGGCTCGATCGAGCTCGATGGCCGGGATCTGCTCAAGCTCGACGAAGCGCAAATGCGCGCAGTGCGCGGCAACGACATCTCGATGATCTTCCAGGAGCCGATGACCTCCCTCAACCCGGTGCTGACCATCGGCGCGCAGATCAGCGAGACGGCACGCCTGCATCAAGACCTGACGACATCCGCGGCGTGGGAAAAGGCCGTGGAGATGCTGCGCCGTGTCCGCATTCCTGAACCGGCGCAGCGAGCCGACGAGTATCCCCATCAGCTCTCCGGCGGCATGCGCCAGCGCGCGATGATCGCCATGGCGCTCGCGTGCAATCCCAAGGTCCTCATCGCCGACGAGCCGACGACCGCGCTCGATGTCACCATCCAAGCGCAGATCCTCGATCTCATGCTCGCCCTGCAGCAAGAGTTCGGGACCGCCATCATCCTGATCACGCACGACCTCGCGGTCGTAGCCGAGACCTCCCAATGGGTCATCGTGATGTATGCGGGCAAGAAGGTCGAAGAGGCGGATGTCGATGCACTGTTCGAGACGCCGTTGCATCCCTATACGCTCGGACTTCTGACGTCGATTCCGCGTCTGACCAGCATGGGGGGCAGGCCCGCCGGCACCGCCGCGCGCCTCAAGGAGATTCCGGGCGTCGTGCCGCCGCTCTACCGGCTCCCCGAGGGCTGCGCCTTCGCGCCCCGCTGCCCATTCGCCGACGACAAATGCCGCACGATGTATCCGCCGCTTGAGCAAAAGCGGCCAAGACACTGGGCCGCCTGCTGGCACTCGGATCGCCTCGCCGGAGGTGCCCCGTGAGTGCCGCCGTGCTCGAGGTCGCCGACCTCAAAAAACATTTTCCCGTCAAGCGCGGCATCATCCGTCGCGCCGTCGGGCAGGTCTACGCGGTCGACGGGGTCAGCTTCGAGGTCCGCGAAGGCGAGACCCTGGGGCTGGTCGGCGAGAGCGGCTGCGGCAAGTCGACGGTGGCGCGCACCGTGCTGCGGCTGCTCGAGCCGACGAGCGGCACCATCAAGCTCGGCGGCCATGACATCACGCATCTGAGCAAGGCGGAGTTGCGCCCGCATCGGCGCGGCATGCAGATGATCTTTCAGGATCCGTATTCATCGCTCAATCCCCGGATGACGGCAGGAGACATCGTGGGGGAGCCGCTCGAGGTGCATGACTTTGCCCGCCGAAAGCAAAGGACCGAGCACGTCGCGGCGCTGTTCGAGCAAGTCGGCCTCTCCGCCGCGCAGATGAGGAGCTTCCCCCACGAATTCTCCGGCGGTCAGCGCCAACGGATTTCGATTGCGCGCGCGCTCGCGCTGAACCCCAAGCTGATCGTCGCCGACGAGCCCGTCTCCGCGCTCGACGTGTCGATCCAGGCGCAGGTCATCAATCTGATGATGGACCTGCAGCGAGAGAAAAAACTCTCGTATCTGTTCATCGCGCATGGACTTGCGGTGGTCGAGCATATCAGCCACCGCGTCGCGGTGATGTATCTCGGCAAGATTGTCGAGCATGCGGAGAAAGCGACGCTCTTTCTCAATCCATTGCATCCCTACACGGAGGCCTTGCTTGCCGCGGTGCCGATTCCAAATCCCAAGCTCAGGCGGGCGAAGCGCCCGCTTGGCGGCGATGTGCCAAGTCCTGTGAACCCGCCGCCCGGCTGCGCGTTCCACACCCGCTGCGGCTACGCCCAGGAGCGGTGCCGTCGGGAGATCCCGCAGTTGCGTGAAGTCGCGCCGGGACACTGGGTTTCATGTCATCTGCGCTAGCTCCGGCACAGACCGTACGGGCGCTACATCAGGAGGAGGTCGGCAGTGATGACAAATGAAGGCTTGCGCTACGACGTTTCCGACCAGATCGCGGAAATCGGCCTCGCGCACCCGCCCGTGAATGCGTTGAGCCTTGCGCTGCTCGAGCAGCTCATAGCGGCGTTGCGGCGGGCCGCGGCCGACGAGAACGTTCGCGCCGTCGTGCTGACGAGCGCGCTGCCGCGTCGATTCAGCGCCGGGTTGGACTTGCGTCTGATGCTCGGCAAGCCGGCAACCGACGTGCGGCGATTGCTGGACAAGCTGTACGTGGAATTGGCCGACGTACAATACGATCTCGGCAAGCCGTCGATCGCCGCCGTCGGCGGCTCTGCGCGAGGTGGTGGCATGACGCTGGCCATCTCCTGCGACGTGCTCCTGGCCGGGGAAAGCGCGACATTTGGTTATCCCGAGATCGAGCTCGGCCTCGTTCCGGCAATTCATTTTGTGCACCTGCCGCGCATTGTCGGCCGTCATCGCGCCTTCGAGCTGCTGTTCAGCGGCCGCACCTTTGGCGCCGAAGAAGCCTTTTCCCTCGGCCTCGTCAGCCGGATCGCGCCGGACGAGCGGGTGCGGGATGAAGCACGGGCAATGGCGCGCGTTTTTGCGACGAAGTCACGAGCAACCATGCGGCTGGGGCGCGCTGCTTTCGTGCGGGTCAACGATCTCGATTACCGGCGCGGCATTGGCGAGGCGGTGGAGAATTTCTGCAACGTCGCTGCAACCGCCGACGCTCAGGAAGGACTGCGGGCGTTCGTCGAAAAGCGCCCGCCGAATTGGTAGCTGGGGGAAAATAGCCGTTGAGCGTGCACGCGCGCTGATCAGCGAGCCTGGCGGTCCGCGCGATTTCCGGCGGATGCCGAAGCGCGGAAGGACCTGAAACGCAGGTGTGGGCGCTGTGGGGCGATTTGTGCGGCTGTTAGCAGCCGCAATTTTTGCTATAGACGACAGGTTCACCAACGGGAGGAAGTCCCATGAAGGGAATTGTCTTCGCTGCCCTGATTGCGGCCTTGGCGATCGGCCCGGCCATGGCGCAAGAAACGTGCGCGAGCAAAGCAATCGGCAAGAATGGCAAGCCGCTGGCCGGCGCTGCTCTCAACAGCTTCCTGAAAAAATGTAAACGGGAAGCATGCGCGCCAAAGGCGGTGAGCTCGGAGGGCAAGAAACTCTCCGGCGCCGCCAAGAACAGTTTCATGAAGAAATGCGAGAGGGACGCCTGAGTGGTTGGGACGGCGTCCCTTCCGCACGCGTGCGTCACTTCGTCGCCGAGGTGATCGAATGAAGCGTCAGGATTTCATCAGTCTTCTCGGCGCCGCGGTGGCTTGGCCGCCCGGGGTGAGCGCGCAGCAGCCGGCGGTGTGCGAACGGCCGCCGACGTTCCGCCAGGGCCGCAAGGCAACCCGTCGTATCCAAGGCGAATGGGGGCGCGCAGTGCTTCGGATTTTGTTCGGCTGCTTGCTCGCGAGCGGGGCCATGGCGATGTCGGCGGCCGCGCAGAACGCGCCGGGAGTGACCGATAGCGAGATCAAGATCGGCCAGACCATGCCTTATACTGGTCCGGGCGCCTGGCTCTCGTCTCTCGGTTTGGCCGAGAAGGCCTACATGCGAATGATCAACGATCAGGGCGGCATCCATGGTCGCAAGATCAACCTGATCAGTGCCGACGACGGCTTCCTGCCGTGGCGAACCGGGAACGAGACGCGCAAGCTGATCGAAGTGGAGCACGTCGCCTTTACCTACGGTTCGATTGGGACGCCCACTCAGCTCGCGGTGGCGAACTATCTCAACGAGCGAAAAATTCCGCAGCTGTTCAT
>Ga0318508_1000124_pt1 | contig 9803 bp, 8 predicted proteins | sample GRESIP084b2f21_FD_203493 | JGI IMG/M metagenome (GOLD analysis project Ga0318508, IMG submission 203493) | Tropical soil microbial communities from Luquillo Experimental Forest, Puerto Rico - GRE.SIPMG.084b2f21 | ecosystem: Environmental > Terrestrial > Soil > Tropical forest > Bulk soil | place...
GACATATACGCTCTGTGCGGCGACGGGTGCATGATGGAAGGGATTTCCGGCGAGGCCGCCTCGCTCGCGGGACACCTCAAGCTCAATAATCTTTGCTGGATCTACGACAACAACCACATAACCATCGAGGGCAACACGGCGCTGGCGTACAGCGATGATGTGGCCACGCGCTTCATCGGACTCGGCTGGAACGTCACGCGCGTAGGCGACGCCAACGATCTCGAGATGCTCGAGCGCGCGTTCAGGACGTTCAAGAGCACGGGAGATCGACCCACTCTGATCATTGTCGACAGCCACATCGCCTACGGTGCGCCGAACAAGCAGGACACGAGCGCGGCGCACGGCGAACCGCTGGGCGAGGAAGAGATCAGGCTGGCGAAGCGTCATTATGGCTGGCCGCCAGACGCGAAGTTCCTGGTCCCGGATGAGGTACTTCAGCACTTCCAGGACGGCATCGGGGCGCGCGGCTTGGCGCTGCACCAAGCCTGGTGGGCTGAGTTTGAGGAGTATCGACGCCAATATCCCGAGCTTGCCGACCAGGGGTATCACATGCTGCGCCGCGAGCTGCCGGAGGGTTGGGACAGCGGATTGCCGGCGTTTTCGTCAGGCAAAGCCGTCGCCACCCGAGACGCGTCGGGCCAGGCACTGAACGCAGTGGCCAAAAACGTGCCGTGGCTGCTCGGCGGTTCAGCGGATCTTGGGCCGTCATGCAAAACACGACTGGCTTTTGAAGGCGCTGGAGATTTCAGCGCGCAGAATCCGGCCGGGCGGAATCTCCACTTCGGGATTCGCGAGCACGCGATGGGCGCCATCCTCAATGGCCTGTCTCTGTCGAAGATTCGTCCGTTTGGATCAGGGTTCCTGATCTTCAGCGACTACGGGCGCGCGGCCATCCGTTTGAGCGCCCTGATGGAAATCCCGGTGATCCACATCTTTACCCACGATTCAATCGGAGTCGGGGAAGATGGGCCAACACACCAACCAGTGGAGCATCTGGCGTCGCTACGCGCCATCCCCGGGCTGATCACCCTGAGACCGGCCGATGCCAATGAAGCGGTCGAGGCCTGGCGTTTCATTGCGGGCTTCCGCCACGAACCGGTCGCGCTGATCCTGACGCGGCAGGCAGTGCCGACGCTGGACCGAACGAAATACGCGGCGGCGGAAGGTGTGCGGCGCGGCGCCTATGTTCTCGCCGATGCCGACGACGGCCGGCCACAGCTGTTGCTGCTGGCGACCGGCAGTGAAGTTGCGCTGTGTGTAGAGGCGTACGAGACGCTCAAGGCCGAAGGGATCAAGGCCCGTGTGGTGAGCATGCCGTCATGGGAGATGTTCGAGCACTACTGTCGCGATCACCCCGACTATCGCGAACAGGTACTGCCGAAGTCGGTGAGCGCGCGCGTCTCGGTGGAAAAAGGATCAACCCTCGGCTGGGCGCAGTATGTCGGCGCGAGCGGTCACAGCATCGGCATGGAGACGTTCGGCGCCTCCGCGCCGCTGAAGGAGCTGCAGAAGAAGTTCGGCTTCACCTCCGAAAACGTCATCGCAGCGGCGAAGCAACAGATCGCGAAAGCGAGGTGAGCGATGCGGGGGTCTTCGTTCAGTTCACGTGCGATGGCGCCGTTGATTTGCCCGTGCCGGGACGGAAGTACACCTTCGGTGTGGTCAAGGCGGCTCAGGCCCGAGGCGATTTCGACGTCCTGGTGGAGCGCAATCGCCGCGCGCCGCGCGCTGCGCGCGCATCTCGGCGCTGACGTGGCTGCTGGCTTCAGCACGCTACGGAGCGCCCTCCTGACGGCATTGGGTTCTGCTCCGAATCGCTCTCAGTACTTCTAAGATCGGTGCATATCGATGCTGCGCGTTGTCGTACTCTATTCAAGCTCGTGCGTACACGTCCGAGCATGACGCGCAGATGGAGTTCCACTTCTCGGAGGTTTACATATGAGCGACGACGCGCCTCGCTGGGCCTCCTTCTCATCGGCTTTTTCAATCGTTTTGAGCTTAGCCAGTGACCGAATTGCCGAGCTTGGTTGTGCTCCTGTAGGCGAGGATCCAAAGGCGTTTGTGGATCGCGGAGGCTTGCGTCGCCTAGAAACTGAGGCTGCCGACGCGGCGATCAGGAGAGTTCGCGAGGCCGCCTACCCACTTATCTTCAAGCTTTTTGGCTCTGAAATGCCTCGCGGCAAAGATCGCAAACTCATTCTGTCTCGGTTGGGCCAAGACTTGAGTCGCATTGAAAACACCCTGGGATATAGACAAGGGCCAGACGATATGCGACGCGAGCTGACGTCCGAGCGTGTGCGTCCTCACCGGAAGCGCAAGCGCGCAATGATCAAGGCGCGAAGGAAAATGACTCCGCAACGGTAATCGCTCGCCGAGCCGTCAGCAATTCAGCGCTATCTCGCTGGAGATAAAGAGCCCGCGGGGTCTTTTATCCACGCCTCTCGAATCCGAACGCATTCTGTCTGGACCGAGCACATGGGCTCATTGCTGGCTGACCAACAGAATAAACATTCCGATAGCTATCAACAGGGCAAGCAGAGTACCGACGGCGAAGGAGAGAGCCCGGTTCCGACGATCAAGCGGCTTCGATCCAGCGCCTTTCTGCGCTGCTCCAATGCCAAGCCAGAAGAGAAGGTTGCCCATTGAGCGTTAGCAGGCGAGCAATTAGCTTACCGCTCTCAAATCAAGCTCATGTATGGCGACCATCATCAGCAGCCACAGAACGACAGTCGCAATGATGAACTCGATCCATACCTTGTTGTCAGAGAACCATCCATGCACATCGTTCATGGCCAGCCTCCGTTCTGGCCACCCCCGAACCCAATACACTATCACATCTACGGACCTTGAACCTTATTCGTATCTACGCCAACGCTAATCTTGGCGCACCATATTGATTTGCCAGCACTATCTCAGATGAGGCTATTAGGTTGATCACCAGCTCGAACTTGGTCGTTGATGGGCATAACCGCCCCACGCAGCAGCGTCATACCAGCCTTTGTTGCGCTGGTTGGGGCTGCGCACCGCTTTTTGCGACTTAGAAGCAGCCACAGGTTGTTGAGATGGCTCTGTCGTCGTAGTCGACGCTGTCACCGCAAGTGCATTGAGCGGTGCGGTTTGCGGTGAATTGGAAGCAGCCACAGGTTGCTGGGGTAGGTCTGGCGTCGCTTCCCTAGTCGACGCTGTCACGCCTCGGGGAATTGCGGTTTGCGGTGAATTGGACGGCGATGCGGCACCTTGTCGACTATTCGGCGCGCTCATAGCGGACGAAGCCGGCGACACGATAGTGGAGAGTGTAGTGCTGGGGTTGAGGGGGCACCGCCGCAATGACTGATCTGCCATCGACATTGGCCTCGTGGCCAGCGATTTGCAGAACTAGGCCGCTCGCGGCTGCGATCGATCCGCATATGATGAAGGCGACTGTACATCCGGCCTCCCGACGCAAATTGGACCACAGACCAAATTCGGGATGTACGTTTTGCGCCGAGCGCATGGCAAACCCCTGTAAGCGTGCGAACCTAGCGAGTCACGACCACCGGCGCACCCCAGCTGACGCGGTTATAGAGATCGAGCACGTAGGAGATTGAGCCCTAGCAGGGTGTCTGAAGATCGGACAAATGTCGATCGACCAAATCATCAACGTCCTCGTCACCATCACGCTCATTGAAATGATGGTTGCGATTGGCTTGGGGGTGGCGATTGTTGAAGTGGCCAACGTCGCCAGGAACTGGCGATTGGTTGTCCAGGCTGCAGTGGCTAACTACGTGCTCGTTCCGGCGGTCGCGATCGGGCTGCTGCTGCTGTTCCACGCGCACCCATTGGTGGCCGCCGGGTTTCTGTTAGCAGCCCTCTGTCCTGGTGCGGCCTACGGCCCGCCGTTCACGGGCATGGCCAAGGGCAATGTGCCGATCGCGGTCGGTCTAATGGTTATGCTGGCAGGATCCTCGGCGATCGTGGCGCCGCTGCTCTTGCACGTCCTGCTTCCCATCACGTCGGGAAACGAGCCGCTGAAGATCGATGTGGTCAACATGGTCGGCACCCTGCTCCTCACCCAGCTGATTCCTTTGGGTATTGGGCTCGCGGTTCGTCACTGCCGTCCGAAGCTGGCCGAACGCCTGAGCAGACCCGCGAAACTGTTAAGCACCGTCCTGAATTTGGTGACGTTCAGCGTAATCATGGTCGCTCAGTTCCATCTGCTGGAATCCATCAAGGCAACCGGCTTCGCCGGGATGCTGGCTCTGGTGATAGCCACTCTGGCGATCGGCTGGCTCTTGGGCGGTCCGGGCAGCGGTCAGCGGACGGCGATGGGATTCTCAACCGGCGTGCGCAACGTCGGCGTCAGCTTGGTTATCGCAACGGCCAGTTTCCCGGGAACACCCGCGGTGACTTCGGCACTGGCCTACGCGCTGTTCCAGACGATCACGTTGGCGTTGCTTGCTGTTGCGTGGGGCCGCTGGGCAGCGGCTGCCGGTGAGGGCGCCGAATCAAGAGCCTGAATTCACAAAGTTGACGTTGCCCGACCTAGCTAACGGGATCGTCCAGACGGATACGCCGGTGCCTCCGATTTTTTTAATTCTGAGTTGGCAGCCCGACGACGCAGATACCCACGCTTGGGAAACTGCTCGCCGCCATGTGGTGCGCCAAAACCTTGTGGCATCTGCACGGTCGCCCGTCAGCTGTTTGCGGATTCCGGGAGGAAGCCGCAAGGCAAGGTGCCGGTGAACCGACTATCGCTCCGTTCGATATTTCCCGAGCCGCCCGTCGTGCGGATCGAGTGCGCGGAACCATGTCTTCCACGTCACTTGTCCCGTCTCTCGCTTATCGAAATGGCGGTATATCGCGACCTTCAAGAGGTCGATCACGAAAAGCCAAGCAAGATTGTAGAGCCATATGAAGCCGATGAGGCCCCAGGAAATGGGGGTGACGAGCCAGCCGAAAGCCGCGATGCACGCGGCCAAGACTTGCGTGCCCATTATGGCGGTAAAGAATTTCCACTCCGGGAACGGCGGCTGGAAAAAGAAGCCGCTCGCGCGGGTCGAGAACAGGAGGACGTGGCCGGCGATGACCAGTTGCATGAACATTGCCGTCTGCAACGGCTCCAATTCAAAATGTTCGTGATGATGCAGGTAGCGCACGAGAATGACGCTTTGTACTACCCCGATGAGAGCCAGCAGCGAACTCACCATCAAGACGCGGCGCATGTCCCATTTGGTAGGACGAGGACTGATCTTCGCATTGTCGAACGCAATGAGCATGACCGGCACGTCGTCCAATAACGCCAGAAGGATGATCATGACCGGGGTCAAGATTGGCGCGGCGAAGATCACCATAATCAACACGATGAAAAGCATGATGCTGACGGTCATTGCCACGCGATAATAGGCGTAACCCATCATCCGTTCGAAGGTCTTACGCGCCTCCTCGATTCCTCGGATGATGACTGAAAGCCCTGGCGCGGTCAGAATCAGACCCCCGGCCGCGCGCGCGGCTTCCGTCGCGCCGGAAACAGCGACACCCACATCCGCCTGCTTCAATGCGGGGGAATCATTGACGCCGTCCCCTGTCATCCCGACGATATGGCCGAGCTGCTGCGCCGACTTCACGATGGCCCATTTGTGTTCGGGAAACACCCGGCCGTACCCCTCGGCGACGTCCACGCGCCTGGCGAGCTCCATCGGCACTTCGGTCTGGCCGACATCGCCCGTGAAGATGTCCGAGGCGGCGACGATGTTGCTGCCGAGTCCCAACTGTTTGGCAATGGTCTTTCCGATCGCCACGTCGTCGCCGGTGACCATCTTGACCTTCACGCCGTATTCGGCTGCCCGAGCAATGGTTTCCTTTGAGTCTTCGCGCGGCGGGTCGAACATGGGAAGGATGCCGAGCAAGTTCCACCTTCCGCCTTCGTCAGACCGGGCGACGGCCAGGGTCCGATAGCCGTTCGCCGCATTTTCGCTGACGACCTTCTGTGCCGCCGCGAGATCGCTGCCAGCGAGGCCGGCCAATTTGAAAATGACGGGCGGCATTCCTTTGCTGACTTTGAACTGCTTGCCCGTCGCATCCTGAATTGTCGCCTCCGTGCGCTTCAACACTGGGTCAAACGGCACGTACGCAATTTGGCGATAGGCATTGAGGACAGACGGATCCTTCAACGCCTTGATAACGGCCATATCGATGGGATCGTTGTCTTCTTTTTTCGAGGACAGCGACGCGGCGAGAATAACGTCGTCCGCTTTCGCGCCGCGCCAAACGACAGGCTCGCCGAGCGTTAATTTGTTCTGCGTGAGCGTGCCCGTCTTGTCGGAGAAAAGAATGCTGATGCCGGCGAGCTCTTCGATGGATTCCAGCCGGGAGACGATCGCCTTTTCGATTGCGAGCGCTTTCGCACCCATGGCCATTGTCATCGAGAGCACCGCGGGCATAGCCACGGGAATGGCGGCGACCAACAGAAGCAGCGCGTATTCGGCGATGCGGAGAAAATCATCGCCGCGGTGCAGCTGCACCGCCACCATGACGACCGCAAGAGCCACGGCTAGGATGATCAAGAAGTCGCCGATCGCGTCGTTAGCCTGGACAAAATGAGATTTTGAGCCGGCCGACTGCACCAGGCTCGCCGTCCGGCCGAAGAAGGTATTCGCGCCGGTGCCAATGACGGCTCCGGTCATTTCGCCTTTCTTCGCGATCGAGCCGGAATAGGCCAGCTCTCCTGGAGCCTTCGAGACGGGAAGGGATTCTCCCGTCAGCGCCGATTGGTCAACGTCGAGATACTCGCCTTCGAGCAACTTGACATCGGCGGGCACGACGTTTCCGAGCCGGACGCGAACGATGTCGCCGGGAACCAGGGTGTTGGCGAGAACGGTCAGCCACTTGCCGTCTCTCAGTGCCTGGGCCTGCTGAGCCAGGCCGCCCTTCAAGGCGTCAAGCGCGCTCGCCGCCTGCCTCTCATGCCAGAAGCCAAGCACTGCGTTGAACAAGAGCAAAACCATGATGATGATGAAATCGACAAGGTCTTTGACCAATATCGACATGATCGCGGCGGCCTCGATCATCCACGGCATCGGCCCCCAAAAGAACTTGCCAAACATCTGGAACGCGCTGACCTTCTTTTCCGCCAGTGCGTTTGGCCCGTACTTCTCCAGCCGCTTCTTCGCCTCAGCATCGGACAGGCCGGATTTCTGATCGACGCCGAGTTGCTTCAACGCATCGGGAATCTCCACATGCTCGTAATCGATTTTGCCGGAAGACTGGCTTTGAACATGAGGCTCAGGCTTTTGCGACTGTGTCATGATAAGTTCCTTTCGCACCAAAGCCATTGCTCGCTAGGCGTTCACCATGAGACCCTCATTCGCGGATCGCGCAACCAGTTCGATCGTTTGGATCTAGGACAGTCGCGCGTTCCCATCACGCATTTGTCGCGCGCACTTGAGGCGGATCGTACCGACTTTCGGGGCAAGCCGGAAGCGCCTGCGCCCGAGGCCAAACCGGAGCGGGCCGAAGACCTCGAAAAAGCGCCGGTTGGTGCGGAGCCCTGCGAGGCCTTGGCGATTAACCAAGCCTGCCCAGATGGGGTCACTACGAGCTTACCATCGGGCACTAAGCAGGCATGAGAAGCAGAACATTCAGCGCGACGACGTGCTGATCGTATTCGGCCGCTTGCACTCGGTGGATCGCGCGCTCACAGTAGAGCCCGACCGGTGTTGAGAATTGGCATTGCTTCGATGGTCGATTGGTGAGGAAAGAGTATCGAGCCTTCGGCTGTTGCGGGTTTTGCTGTAATCCACAAGATGCCGCCGGCGGAGGTTTGGGGCGCCCCCGTCCCACCTCGACACGTCCGGCAACAAACGGCTCGAGCACCAGGCCGTAGACTAATCACACCGCACCTAGCTGGCCCATGCGCGGTAGGTTGACTATGTCGAACTCGTCGGCTCTAGGCTTTGCGGCTCGCAAATTGTTACCGATCCTCGATTGGATTCCCGCTTATCGACGCGAATGGCTGTTGCCCGACGTTCTTGCCGGGGTCGCGCTCTGGGCGGTTATGGTGCCTGAGGGCATGGCTTACGCCGGCATTGTTGGTGTGCCACCGATCATGGGGCTTTACACAATAGTGCCAGCGCTGTTCGCCTATGCGCTACTCGGCACGTCGCGTCAGCTCGTCGTCGGACCGGACACCGCTACTGGTCTGATCTCCGCGCTGACCGTCGGCGCCGTCGCAACGCAGGGTACCGCGGACTTTAATGCGCTCACCTCCACCCTCGCTGTCCTGATCGGCATTTTCTTCTTTTCTTTTGGAGTCATGCGCATGGGGTGGGTGGCCAGTTTTATCTCCACGCCTGTCATGCGGGGCTTCATCGAAGGTCTCGTCTACGTCACCATTATCGGCCAGGTGCCGCATCTACTCGGCATCAGCGGCGCGTCGGGCAACTTTTTCACGAAAACCTGGAATGTCTTGCAGCATCTGCCGGACGTCTCGGTCGGACCGGTGCTAACCGGCATACTCTGCCTCACAGCGATGCTGTTGCTACGCTATATGGCGCCTGCCGTGCCAGCGGCGCTCGTAGTCATGGCCGTGGCCACGATCTTGATTGGCCTGCTCGGCGGAGAGGCGACTGGGGTGCACGTGGCCGGCCACATCCCTTCCGGGTTACCTCACCTAACGTCACCAAATCTAGATCCCACAATATTGTACGAGCTCGCGCCGGGTGCGCTCGCCATTGTGCTGGTCGGCTACGCGGAGGCGCTTGGCGCAGCAAAAGCGGCGGCTATGCAAAGCGGCAGCGACATCAATCCGAACCAGGAATTAGTCGCACACGGACCAGCAAATATATTGAGCGGCCTTTTCGGGGGATTTCTCGTTGTGGGCAGCCTATCGAAGACTTCGGTTGCCATCGCCGCAGGCGCCCGCAGTCAGGTCGCCAATCTTGTTGCAGCAGCCTTTTGTCTCTTCACGCTCATTCTGCTTACGCCTCTGTTCCGAAACATGCCGCAGCCGGCGCTCGCCGCTATCGTCATTGCGGCAATGTTGCATCTCACGAAGCCGAGGTACTTACGGGACCTTTTCGCTCGAAGCCGCTGGTCGTTTGCCAACGCTGCGATTGTCATCGCTGGCGAACTCACGTTGGGCGTGCTGGAGGGGATCGCCTTGGGCGTCGTGTTGGCGCTACTGACCTTGATCTACCGGACCAGCCATCCGCAAGGCGCAGTGCTCGGCCAACTACCGGGTACCGAAGCCTATCGCGATGTCCAGCGTCATCCCGAGGCCATTACTTTTCCGGGATTGCTAATTTGGCGAATAGGCGGCGATCTCTTCTTCTCGAGCATCGGTCACGTGGGCGAGGCGTTGAAAGCATCGCTGGATGCGCGGTTGAACGTTAACCGGGTGCTTCTGGACTTCAGTCAGGTCAACTTCATCGACAGTACTGCAAGCGACGAGTTCTTAAGACTCATCAACGAGCTAAAAAACCGAGGTTTCACCCTTGCTTTTGCGCGCGTGCGTGACGCTGTCCGAGACGATATGCGGCTCGCTGGGATAGAGGCTATTGTGGGCCCGCACAACTTCTATGAAAGGCTAACAGATGGGGTGCGTGCCGGCAGCTCTAAAGACCGGCTCGTCCCTTAACGTAGCGCACGGCTCATCGTGCGAAATGCGGCCGGCAACGCGTTATCATTTGTGCGGTTCTGAGGAGTTGCAATCGATCGACATGAAACGCACCAAAGACATTGCCAAAATTGCGACTCCACGTAGCGTTGTCCATCCGGTTTCACCAGACGAACGGGCAGAAGCCGGCAAGGCCTTGCGCAACAAGGTT
>Ga0318508_1000140_pt1 | contig 9310 bp, 8 predicted proteins | sample GRESIP084b2f21_FD_203493 | JGI IMG/M metagenome (GOLD analysis project Ga0318508, IMG submission 203493) | Tropical soil microbial communities from Luquillo Experimental Forest, Puerto Rico - GRE.SIPMG.084b2f21 | ecosystem: Environmental > Terrestrial > Soil > Tropical forest > Bulk soil | place...
AGCCAGAGCCAATAAGGACTATGGATCTGGGAAAGCACCAAGCTTATCAAAACGAGTGTTCCGGCAAACGCAAGAACAACGCGATCGATTGACATTGGACCAGCTCGGTACGCCATAGTCTTCTCCAAGTTACCGTTGAGAAAACTCCCCGTTAAACCTTTATTTTGCTGGGCAATGGCGAGATTGCCCAGAAATGCCAGCAAGGCGATGGAAGCCCCGCCGTTTAGAAGAAGCGCTGATTGGATGGATGCGGCTAGACCACCGTTCGGCCGCGCTATCTTCGGCCATAGTAGGTCTGATCCTGCTCATCGTGCTTGCCATGGCGCCTCCTCCGGGGTGGCAACAACGGACGTCATTGTCTGCTTCTGACTTGGTCTGCTTCTGATTTGGACCGGTTGTCTCCGCCTTATCTGGCGAACGGCCGCAACCTAGCAGGGCTTTCAATATCTTGAATGCCCTAGCGTCCATTTGCTTTGCTCGATAGTCCGAATTTGGCCAGTTTTTCGTTGTGCGGTGCGCCGGCAGCCAATATTCGGCAGTAAAAATTTATTGCTCTTGCACGCGTGGTCCGCCGCGCTCGCTCATGGTCGACAACGTCAGCTCCGGGTTATTAGCGGTAAACCGCGGTATACGAACCGGGCCTTTTGGAGATTTCCTGTGAAACTATCTGATCGGGTGCTCGAGCCCGTTGAACGGCTCTCTGAAATCCTCTTCGGCTTGATAATGGCCCTAACAATCACGGGCGCCGTCAGCGTGGTAACAGCGGACCGTGTCCAGATCCGGACCATGCTTCTTGCGGCGCTCGGTTGCAATTTGGCTTGGGGAATCATTGATGGTGGAATGTACCTGATGGCTCGCCTCGGTGAACACGGCCGCAATGCCCTGATAGCACAGAACGTGCGTGAGGCAGCCAATCCCGAAGAAGCACATCGAATAATTGCAAACGAGTTGCCACCGCTTCTCGGGTTGATCTTTGAGTCAGCCCAACTGGAATTAATTCGTGAACGAATTACCCAAGTGCGTGCTTCCAATTTCCGTCCCACTCTAACAGAACGCGATTGGCTGGGTGCGCTTGGCATATTTTTTCTTGTTGTTTTATCAACGTTCCCAGTCGTTATTCCATTTATTGTCCTTGAAGACGCTAGAACCGCGCTGCGTATCTCTAATGCGCTTGCCATCCTGTTGTTATTTGTTTGCGGCTTTCTTTTTGCACGTCACGCCGGACTTTGGCCAATTACAACGGCCGTCATCATGGTCGTCATCGGTGCTGCACTCGTGAGTGTTGCCATAGCCCTTGGAGGTTGACGGCTGAGGCCCGGCCCTAGCTCGCACCTGCTCGCATTCATCGCAAATTGCCTACCGCGGGGGGCACCTTCTGCCCGGCAGCCTCAACGGAAAAAGTCACGAAGGCGTTCCAACCTTCGAGCCTGTTCTTTGCATCGAACTCGGAATAAGCCCTTAAGTTTAGGTACGCCTCTCGATCGAAGAATGGAATGAAGAAGCCGATTTGTGGGCCAATGCCAGCGACACGCGATTCAAAGCTGCCAAGTCGAGCGCCCGCGCCGCTGTCGCCAGTTATTTGGTTATAAAAATAGCCGACCGCGCCGATGTGAAACTTGTCGTTAAGGTACGGGGAAATAGCCCAATCCAGGTGAGCGTCAGTGCCGCTTTGGTATTGCGTGTAGGGATTGATGAAATTGTACGTCAGGCCGAACACCACGGATGCCTCAATTCCCGCAGTCTCGTTGAGATAGGTGTAGCCGACGCCTCCATCGATTGCCCAATGGCCAAGCCCGAGCGCTGATAATCTGGTCGGTTGATAGGCACCCACCGGTATGCCCGTGGTCGCATAAACCATGAAGTTGTGAACGTCCTTGTTCCATTTCAATGAAATCGTCGGATAAAGATCACCAAAGCCAAGGACGTCATCGGATCTAGATCCCGATAGCGTGTTTCCCCCCGGACCACTAAGTGTTGCAGAGACGGATGTCGCGTTCTTTCCATACAAGATTGTTGTTCCAAATGCTGCCTGTGCACCGAATATCCGCGTTTCGAATGCGTAGGTCGGCGTGAACATGAAGAAATCTGACGGGGACTTTATGCCCGCTTGAATCCCGCCGCCGCGCTCAAAGCTTATGCCACCGCTCGCAGCAGCAGACGCATGATAATAAGCGGTCTCAAACGACCACCCGGGATCCGAAGGCACGGCTGAAAAACTTCCATACTGACCGGGAAGCCAAAAGCTCACACCAGCTTCATCTGCAGTGACAGCAATGGGAAAAAGCGTGGCAAGAAGGCATGCCACTTGCGCAAATAATCCGTGCCACTGATTCCTCACGCAGAATATTTTACCCCCTTAAACTACTACTGTAAGGAGGGGCCGGACGTAGATCACCACTTTTGGAGCTAATCATTCAATGTCCGCTTTGGGTCAAAAAGGCTAATTCCGCGCACATTTAGGCGATGTCCGCTTTTACTCCAATAGCGGACATCGGCTGATCACATTGGGATGTCTGTTAAGTGCCAAAAGCGGACATCGCGTGAAGCGTTAGGACATCGAAATCTGCTCGCTTTATCGATACGAGGCCCCGACAGCTTTACGCTGGGCCGGATCGGCGTTGCGACAACCGAAATAGGAACAAAACGCCCGATGCCGCAAGCTCCAATCCACCAGCAAAGATTGAGCAGCTCCAGCGACTCCGCTTGCGTCGGGGAGAATGCCCCCGATCGGGGTCAAAACCGCCAGGCGGCATAGTACCACGTAAAAAAGATTCCCATTCCGGCCGCGCGATTTTGCGGGAGCAACAATTCGGCCTGTAGCACCATCAGGGCACCGGCCGGCAGTCCCGCCAAGGGCGCCAATGAATGTCATGAGCGCCAGCGAGGGCGCGGCTGGCATAAGCATAGCGCTAAGGCCGAGTCCGCCGGCGAAGCTTGCAATCATCAGCGTGGTTGCGTGACCTCATGAAGCCAGCGTCGCGTTGAGACAACACTTGCGACATCAGCAGAGCCGGACCGAAGCTGACGACAAGGATATAGCCGACGTTGAAAAGCATCTAGACGCCGCCCGCTAACGACACCAAACCCAACTCGCCCTCGCGACAAGCGCGGACTCTCCGCCCGGCTTGAGCGCAGCGATGCAGCCCCTTCGGGGGGAACGCGATAGATCGCCGCAATCAGGAACAGCACCAGCGCCGCAACCGCTGCCTTGAGGCGGGTGGACTCGAGGGCAAACTCGTCCTCTGTCCGGATCTCACGTTGCGATGCGAGCCTACCGGCCAAACAAGATCACTGGTCCTTGAATCTTTGCCAGATCCAAAGTGCTGAGAGCACGAGTAACGAGCCAACGAGGGCGGCAACAATATCGCGCAGAGAAATTGCAATTTTGTCGAGGTCGGGCAGGAGACCAAATAGGCGGAATATAAACCCGCCGACGAGAGCACCGACGAGACCCACGCCCAGATTTCGCAAGAAACCAAATCCCCCACGTTCCCACGTTATAAGGAAGCCCGTGAGACTTCCTCCAATGAGACCTACGATGATCCAAACGATAAACTGGGTGAGTGATGGCATTGCAACTTCGCCAGAATTAGAGACAACGCGCTACCGCAGAAGTGCTTCCTAAGAAACACTACGAAAACCCCTTGGCGTTAGACTTTCACAATTAGGCTCGCAGTCGCAACCTCGCCGTCGGTGACGTAGTGATTAACGTGTTCCCCGGCCAGCCGCTGGCCGGCTTTGTAAGAATTGATCTCACTTATAACTCCGCTTTTTCTCAGCTCATCAATAATGTAATCGCGCTCCACATTAGTGTCTGAATCCGTGGCATGCGTTATCTGAAACGTGAGCCGCGTTAAAGATATGCCGGTGTCTTTGGTGCCTGCGCCGACCCAGTGGACGCATTCTGCGTCGGGCGGACGGTCCCTGTTTAGCCAGAAGCTCGCTTTTCCCAGATTGGCTTCGGTATAAGCCAGGCTCAACGCCCAGAATCGAATGTGATGGCGCTTGCGTGGGCTATTGTCGATCGCTTTCTGAAAACCAACGTCTTGACCACGCCCAAAGAGATAGAGAGTGCTGAACGGAGCTGTCGGATAGGGAGAGTTGAGTACGAATGCTCGGACCATGCGCCAGGAGCTTGCCAGGCCGAGCCGATCAGCCTGCGACCAGCGGGCAAGCTTAAAGGCAGCGTTGAGCTGTTGCAGCGTGCCCGTCAGCACAAGATTAACGGGATCGCCGGGCAATCCGTCCCCGGTAATTGTGAAACGAGGTACCCGTTTGCGCTGGAGAATTTTAAGACTCATGCGGACGATGCGCGGCAGGATAATATAGGCTGCTGCTCCATAGGTAATGGCCAGGGCCAACACAGTCGGCAGCCGGCTATCCGTAAATCTAAAGACAAAAGCGATTAGCCAGACGGTAAGGAACCCCAGCCCTAGGACTCCGACGCGGCGCAATAGGTGCTTGAGCAATCTCACTATCCGGTACCGTTCAGCAATTCGTCAGCGCGTTACCAAAAGCAGACATTCGGACAATTGTTGGATATGATAAATAATGCACCGTGGAAGGCGCTCAGATTCGCGGGGTATGACGATGAAACTTCCCCGCCGAAAGTTCTTGTATCTGGCGGCGGGTGCTGCGACGTCCCCAAGCCTATCGCTTGCCGCTTCGGCAGACGACTATCCAGCGCGCCCGGTCAAAATTGTCGTGGGCTTCGCCGCAGGCGGCGCTGTCGATATCGTCGCGCGGCTGATCGCGCAATGGCTATCGGAGCGCATCGGCCAGCAATGTGTTGTCGAGAACCGTCCCGGCGCCGGTAACAATATCGCCACGGAATATGTGTTGAAATCGGAGCCCGACGGCTACACGCTACTCCTGACCAATCCGACCAACGCGATCAATGCGACCTACTACGAGAATCTGCCCTATAATTTCATCCGCGACAGTGCACCGGTTGCCAGCATCATGCGTGTGCCCAACGTCATGGAGGTCAGTCCCTTGCTGTCCGCCAAGACCGTGCCCGAGTTCATAGAGCTGGTGAAAGCAAATCCAGGTAAGCTGGCTTATGCAACGGGTGGAAACGGCACGTCGGTGCATATGTCGGCCGAACTGTTTAAGTTGATGACCAGCACCGACATTCTCAATGTGACTTATCGCGGGCTTGCTCTTGCATATACAGATTTGATGATGAATCGGGTGCAGGTGACCTTTGATAACCTGCCCGGCTCGATCGGATTTATACGCCAAGGCAAGCTTCGCGCTTTGGCCGTGACCACGACTGCCCGTTCGACTGCGCTCCCTGATATTCCAACGCTTGCCGAATTCATTCCTGGTTATGAAGCGAGCGCTTGGTACGGCGTCAGCGCGCCGCGAAACACTCCGAAAGCGGTCATCGGCAAGCTCAACAAAGAGATTAATGTCGGCTTGGCCGATCGGACCCTTCAAACGCGGCTTGTCGATCTAGGCGGTATGATAGTTCCAGGCTCACCCGATGATTTTGGGAAACTCGTCAGCGATGAGACCGAGAAATGGGCGAGGGTGATCAAGTTCGCTGGTATCAAGCCGGAGTGACGCGGCCAGTCAGCCAATGGCGTTAGCAATGCTCACAGATTCCCGTGTCCGCGCTTGATGGTCTGGCGGATCACCGGTGCCGTGACTTTATCTGAGATTTGGATGTTCCATATTTCGCTTTCGCCCTGTGCAACAAAGTTGGCGAACAGCTTTGGGATTACCGACACATCGCGTATCTCGTGGCCGCGGAGGCCAAACCCGCGTGCGATGTTTTCAAGCGCGGGTCGGCCGAACACGGCCAAGTGATCGTCGAGGCCGTCGGCGCGCAGCTTGTGAAACTCCGAGCCGTATCCCCCGTCATTCATCGCGCAGATCAGGATGCGAAATCCCTGCCGCTTGAGCGTCTCGAATTCCTGGATATGGAACAAGAGCCCACCGTCGCCTTCGAACAGCACGATCTTTCCCTCGCGACCCTGCCAACGCGCAGCCGCAACCCCAAGCGCATATGACAGGCCGTTGCCGACCGCGCCAAATTCACGAACGGTCGTGTAGCGCTCCGCCGGCCTGCCACGCATCTGGGTGTTAAAATAGGCCTGATGGCCGCCTCCGACGACGATGTCCCAATCTTTTGGAACGACCGCGTCGATGGCCCGAATCACCTCGCGTGGATCTAAGAGCCCAGGCGCGATGTCAAATGGCATCGAGTCCGCTGGCTCGGTCGCAATGCGATGCGCGAGCTCTTTCGAGCGTATAGCCGCCGCCGTCGGCTTGCCGACGCCCAGCTTCTCGTCGAGGCCGGCAAGGATTGCCTCGACGCCGACGAGCGCATCTGATCTGAGGTAGATGTCGGCGGCCTTCTGCCCATCGCGCAAGCCGCGCGGGGCGTCATCCAACTGGATCTTGCAGGCCTTTGCGAAATAGTGCCCGCCACCAACGTAGTAGGATAGGCTCGTACCGACCGCGAGCACTACGTCCGCGGACTCGTACATCTCTCGGCCCAATGACGTGAAATAGCTGCCGGTGGTGCCGAGCCCGAACGGATGCTCGTGGAAAAGACCGCGCGCAGGCAGCGTGTTGGAGAGCAAGGCGCCGCAACGATCGGCGAGCTTGATCACCACATCTCGCGCGTCGGACCACAGCACGCCACGGCCACCGAGGATGATCGGCCGCTTTGCTTTGGCCAGCCGCTCGACGACCTCGGTCACCATCTCGGGATCGGGCTGCATACGCCCGACCTTGGGTTGGTACATCGCCGAGGTCTCGTAGGGCTGGTTGGCCATGTATTCGACCTTCTGCAGGTCGTAGGGAATGCCCAGCACCACCGGGCACCGCTCGTACTTGGCGATGTGAAAGGACTCGCGAACATAGTCCATCATACGCGGCAAGCTATGGGCGGCGATGTAATGCGCCCCGGTCGCCGTCACGAGGGGCGCCTGGTCGATGTACTGGTTGTAGAACTTGGCGTTGATCGGCGCCTCGCCGGCGAACACTACCATCGGCAGGCGGGCGCGAACGGCGGCAGGCAACGCCGTCATCAACTGGGTCACACCGGGGCCGCACGTGACCGAGGCCACGGCGATCTTGCCGGTTGCTACGTTGTAGGCTGTCGCCGCCGCTACGGTACAGTGCTCGTGCCTGACGTGGACGGTATGTACGCCCGGCAATTTGGCAAAGGCGGTGGACCAGTGCATGTTGCCGTCGCCCATCAGGACGAAGTGCGTGTCGACTCCCTCCGCAAGGAACGCTTCTGCGAGGGCCTCGTAGAGTTTGGGCATGGGGCGCGGTGCTGGTTGGACTATGAGGAGATCTGGTAGGCAACAAACATGCCCGGCGATGTTCAGTCAATTCAATTGCAGAATCCGGCGGACATGGGAAGACTGGCGACGCCAAAGCCCTTGCAAACGGCCAAAATACAGGTTAGACCCTCAGTTATTCAAGGACCCATGGGGACACAGGAAGACTTGGGAAGATCGTTTCGATCTTCCCGGAGTCTTCCCAAAAGGGGAGGGTACTTATGAAAATCACACAGGACAAGGTGACTCGGATTCTGCTGCCGCAGGGCAAGTCTGAACACATTGTGTTCGACGAAACCATGCCCGGCTTCGGCATTCGGATTCGGGCTGGCGATAAGGGCGAACATCGGACCTTCATCGCCCAATACAAGATCGGATCGAAGCATCGTCGCATTACGCTCGGCAATGTCAGGAAGGTCACGCTCGAAAATGCGCGCCAAGAAGCTAGGCGGATTTTCGGCAAGGTCGCTAATGGGCATGATCCGGCAAACGAGAAGGCCGAGCGCCGCAGGGCGGCATCACACACCCTCGACGCCACGATCGCGCGATACTTGGAGACGAAGGCAACCGATCTAAAGCCTCGCAGCTTGATCGAGGTTAGGCGACATCTCGAAAAGAATTGGCAACCGCTGCACAATCTCTCGATCGCAAGTATAGGTCGCGCCAATGTGGCGGCCACATTATCCGCCATGGCTAAGACTAAGGGCAGCGTAACCGCGAACCGTGCCCGCGCCGCCCTATCAGCTATGTTCCGTTGGGCTATTGGCGAGGGCCTATGCGATCATAACGCGGTAACGGGAACCAACATCCAACAGGAAAACGGCCACCGTGAGCGATCCCTGAGCGATGGCGAGGTCGCCAAAGTGTGGCTCGCGGCCCCTAAGAATGACTATGGCAATATTGTTAGATTATTAATGCTGACCGGCTGTCGTCGGGAAGAGGTCGGTGGTCTGAGGTGGTCCGAGGTCGATCTTGAAGCGCGGACCATTACGATACCGGGAGAGCGGACAAAGAATAACGTCGAGCATGTTGTGCCACTGGCAGATGCTGCCATTTCGATCCTACAGGGCATCATGCGGCGCGGTGAGCGAGATTTTGTCTTCGGCATCGCGCGAGAGGGCGGATTTTCCGGCTGGGCGAAATCCAAGACCAGGCTCGATAAGGCAGTCGCGCTCAAAGACGAGTGGCGGCTGCACGATCTGCGCCGCACCGTGCGAACGGGGCTTGGCAAACTTGGCGTTCAGCCCCATGTCGCGGAAGCGGCGTTGAACCATCTGCCGCCGAAACTCATCCGCACTTATGATCGCAACACCTATGCCTCTGAGAAGAAGGCGGCGCTCGATCTATGGGCTTCGCACCTTAAGGTCGCGATCGCACAGGCAACCGGCGCCAACGTAATGCCCATACGCAAGGCGTGAAGACTGCCATGCGCTTAGTTGCCTGCCTTACGATATGTTTGATGCCGATCTTGGCGAACGCCGCTCAAATGGACGACGATTAGCCCCTCGGCATCCTCAAGCACTTGAGCATCGGTCGCGCGCCGGTTCCCCGCTTCCTTCTCCGCGGCGTCGCGGCGCTGATCCTCCATCTTGCGGCGGTTGAAACCCATTACTCAACGCTACTGCGAAGCGGAACAGCGGGAAAGCTGCAGCGTTCTCCGTGATGGCAGGCCCGGCTGCGGTGGGCCCGCAAACAACGCGGCCGGCCGTGCCAGTGGCGCCGACCATGACCCGAAGGCCGGCGCCACGCCTTGCCGTGGCAGTTTGCATGATCTTAATGTCCATCATCACTTGCCCGCACTGCGGACATGCTGCGATGGAACGGATGCCATCGAACGTCTGCCAGATTTTCTATGACTGCAGAGGATGCAGTGCTCGTCTAAAACCAAAACCTGGCGATTGCTGCGTATTCTGTTCTTACGGCTCGGTCCCATGTCCGTCGGTCCAGGCCAGACAGGCCGGTATGCCGCAGTGACGCCCCACCGCTTCCCGCCGTCCTGGTCTGTCGAG
>Ga0318508_1000180_pt1 | contig 8573 bp, 9 predicted proteins | sample GRESIP084b2f21_FD_203493 | JGI IMG/M metagenome (GOLD analysis project Ga0318508, IMG submission 203493) | Tropical soil microbial communities from Luquillo Experimental Forest, Puerto Rico - GRE.SIPMG.084b2f21 | ecosystem: Environmental > Terrestrial > Soil > Tropical forest > Bulk soil | place...
CGGCTGATCTACTCGCGACTCTTCGACGAGCTGCCCGATCTCAAGATCATCACCCACCACATGGGCGGGATGATCCCCTATTTCGCGGGTAAGATTACTCTCGGCTTCCGCCAGATTTTCTTCGGCACACCCGAGCGCAACCCCGCGGCCGAGGACGCAGGGCTGAAGAAGCCGGCGATGGACTATTTCAAGATGCTTTACGCCGACACCGCGCTCAACGGGGCGATCGCGCCGACACGGTGCGGACATGCGTTCTTCGGAACTTCGTCTTGCCTGTTCGCGACCGACGCGCCGTTCGATGCCGAGCAGGGTCGCGGCCTGATCGCCAACACCATCGAGGCGATCGCGGCGCTTCCCATTTCCTCGGCCGAGCGCGAAAAGATATTCGCCGGCAATGCGCGCGCGCTGCTCAAGCTGCCGGCGCGGACCGCGGCGCGGGTTTCGGCATGAAAACGCAAGCCATCAAGGTCAAGCTACGCGACGGCGAGATGGGCGCCTATCTCGCGATCCCGGACCGCACGCCCGCCGGCGCCGTCATCGCCATCATGGAAATCTGGGGCGTCAACGACACCATGCGCCGGCACGCGCATGAATTCGCGCAAGCGGGATTCGTCTGCCTGGTGCCGGATCTGTTCTGGCGGCAGGAGCCGGGCGTCGAGCTCTCCGATCACGATCCCGAACACGTCAAGAAGGCGTTCGATCTCTACTACGACTTCGACTACGACCTCGCCGTGCGCGACATGGAGGACACGTGGCATTTCCTGCAGCGGCTGCCGGAGTGCAACGGCAAGGTCGGCGCGGTCGGCTACTGTCTCGGTGGCAAGCTCTGCTACCTCATGTGCTGCCGCACCGACATCGACTGCGCGGTCGCCTACTACGGCACCTATATCGAGCACCGCATCCGCGAGGCCAAGAACCTCCACCGGCCGTTCGTGCTGCACATGGCGCTGAAGGATCGCTGGGTGCAGGCCGAGGTGAACGAGCTCCTGGAGCGGCGGCTGTCACCCAATCCGCTGGTGACGATCCACAAATATCCCGGTGCCGATCATGCCTTCGCGCGTTACGGCGGCAAGACCTACGCGAAGCCGGAGGCGGAGCGCGCGCGGGCGCTGACGCTGGAGTTTTTCAACACGCATCTCGGCGGCTGATGCCTGATCCAGAACTCGCGGTTGACGTCGTTCCATGACCAACCGATGGCCCGGGTCGGGATTTCGCTTCACCCCGGCTGCTTCAATGCGGTGGCGTCGACCGGCATTGTGCGCAGACGCTTGCCGGTTGCCGCAAAGATTGCGTTCGCGACTGCCGGAACGATGGCCGAAGTGCCGGCCTCACCCATCCCGCCCGGCGGCTCGAAATTTTGAACAATGTGCACGTCGATCGCCGGCGCCTGGTCCATGCGCAGGATTTGGTACGTGTCGAAGTTGGTCTGCTCGACACGCCCGTCTTTGAGCGTGATCTTGCCGTAGAGCGCGGCCGTGGTGCCGAAGATGATCCCACTCTGGATCTGTGCTCGCACCGTGTCGGGATTGACGACCGTGCCGCAATCGACCGCGCAGACTACCCGCCGGACGCGAACCGCGCCGTCCTTGCCCACTTCGACGTCGGCGACCTGCGCCATGTAGGTCGCAAAGACGAACTGGAGGGACACGCCACGGCCGACCCGCTCAGGCAACGGCTGTCCCCAGCCGGCTTTTTCCGCGGCCAGCGCGAGGACGGCTTTGGCGCGGGGATTCTTGTCGAGGAGGGCGAGCCGATAGCCGACCGGATCCTGCTTCGCCGCCGCCGCCAGCTCGTCGATGAAGCTTTCGGTCACAAAGACATTGTGGGACGGCCCGACGCTGCGCCAGAACGCGGTCGGAATCCCCGGAGGTTCGACCCGCACATATTCGACGTGCATGTTCGGGAGTGCGTAGACCAGATCGATCGCCCCTTCGGTGGTGTCGGGATCGAGACCGTCCTTGAAGAACGGAGGGGCCCATCTCGCCAGAACCGATGATCCCGCGAAGCGATTGTTCCAGGCGACGGGCATTCCCTTCGCGTCGAGACCGGCGGAAAGTCGATCGAACCAGTAAGGCCGATACATGTCGTGCTGGATATCTTCCTCGCGCGTCCACACGACTTTCACCGGGCCGTCGACATGCTGCGCGATCTCAACGGCGCGCGTGACACCGTCGGCCTCCAGCCGCCGGCCGAAGCCACCGCCGATCAGATGGTTGTGGACGATGACCTTGTCCAACGGCATGCCGGCGGTCTTCGCCGCCGCCGCTTGGACCCACGCCATGGCCTGGCTGCCGACCCAGATTTCGCAGCCGTCCTTGCGCACATGAACGGTGCAGTTCATCGGCTCCATCGTGGCGTGCGCAAGAAACGGAAGCTGGTAGGCCGCCTCGACCTTGGTGACGGCGCTCGCCATGGCCTTGTCGACATCGCCGATGTTCTGCGCGACCGCCCCCGGTTTGAGCGTCGCCTGTTCGAGCTCGCCCGCGATCGCATCGGTGGTGAGCTTGGCGTGCGGACCGTCGTCCCATTCGATCTTCAGGGCCGCCAGCCCTTTCTTCGCAGCCCCCATATGGTCGGCCACGACGGCAACAGCGTCGTCGAGGCGCACGATCTGCCGCACGCCCTTGACGGCCTTGGCTGCCGTATCGTCCACGCGCTTCACGCGACCGCCGAAGACGGGCGATTGCGCGAGCGTCGCGATCTTCACGCCCGGCGGCCGAACGTCGATGCCATAAATGGCGGTGCCGTTGACCTTCGCCGGCGTGTCGAGCCGCTTGGCCGGCGTTCCGATGAGCTTGAAGTCCTGCGGCCGCTTGAGCGCCACGTTTTTGGGCACCGGCACACGGGCGGCGTCGGCGGCCAGTTCGCCATACTTGGCGCGTCGTCCCGTCGGCGGGTGCAGCACTTCACCGCTGTGCGCGCGGCATGATCCTGCATCCGCATTCCAGCGCTTCGCCGCCGCGGAGACGAGCATGGTTCTGGCGGTCGCTCCGGCTTGGCGCAGCGGCTGCCACGCGGCGCGGACCGCGTTCGAGTTGCCGGTTGCCTGTATGCCTCCGATCAAGGGGTTGCCGTAGAGTTTTTCGTTGGGCGGAGCATGCTCCAGCCGCACCTGTTTGAGGTCCACCTCCAGCTCTTCGGCGATCAGCATCGGGATCGAGGTATAAGTGCCCTGGCCCATCTCGACGTAGGGCATGGTCAGGACGATCTGCCCGTCGCTTCCGATGCGGATGAAGGCGTTGGGCGCGAAGCCATCGGCGCCGGCCGCTTCGGCGTCGCCGCTTGCGAACGGCAGGCGCAGGCTCAGCAACAGGCCTCCGCCCGCGGCCGCTCCGGCCTGCAGCAAGGTGCGTCGGGAGACGCCGCTCGCCGATGATGACCGAGCGGAGCCGTCGGCGAAAGAAGAGAGGTGATCGACGCGCATTGTCAGCCTCCCTGTCCGCTCGATTGCGCCGCCTGCTTGATCGCTTCGCGAATGCGCAGATAGGTCCCGCAGCGGCAGATGTTGCCGGACATCGCGTTGTCGATATCGGAATCCGTCGGATGCGGGTTGGTCGCGAGCAGCGCCGAGGCGGACATGATCTGGCCCGACTGGCAGTAGCCGCATTGAACGACCTCGCGGTCGAGCCAGGCCTTCTGGATCGCGGCCCCCGCCGCTGTCGCGCCGATTGCCTCGATCGTCGTGACCGCGGAGGCGCCGATGCTGTCGATAGGCGTGATACAGGAACGGGTGGCGACGCCCTCGATGTGCACGGTGCAGGCGCCGCACAGCGCCATGCCGCAGCCGAACTTGGTGCCGGTCATACCGAGGACGTCGCGCAACACCCACAAAAGAGGGGTATCGCCGTCGACATCGACCGTCCGATCGACGCCGTTCACCTTGATCGTGATGGCCATGGTTACCTCCAGGCTAACCTGGGCAAGCAAGCCGTAGGTTTTACACCGTACTCGTCGCCTCGGCCGGCGTCCATTCGGCGGCCCAGCCGCGTCCCGCGCGATACATCTCGTCAGCCGTGTGCTGGGTAAACTCCACGACGAGGCGGTCGCTGGGCAGCCCTAGCGTCTCAACACAGGCGTCGATCAATGCCTGCGCCAGTTCGGCGCGTTGCTCGGGCGGGCGGCCGCGACGTATGTCACACGCGAGCAGGGCCGCCGGTTCCGGCTCGCCGGCGTTGCAGCACCACACGCCGCCTTCGCCCAGTTCGCGAAACGCCACGGTCACCAGCTCGGGCGTTGTCTGCATGATACGCGCGTATTTTTCCCCCAAACGCCGGGCCAGACCGCGCTTCACGTCGACTGGATAGTGGCTCGGAACGTCGAGCTGAAGGTAAGGCATTGCCTGATCTTCCTCGGCATTGAAGTCACCGCCCGCCTTGACGCTGTTTGCCAACTCCGGCGGCAAGCCTGGCGCGAGGCACGAAACCTATGCATTTACATAGCTGGGATAATCAGCAATGAATTCCCATCACTCACGAAGGAATTTCCCGAATGGCCAGTTCAGCGGGTGACATGGCCATTTTCCAACGCGTGGCGGAGCGCGGCAGCTTTGCGGGCGCAGCCGAAGACGTAGGCTTGTCGCCATCCGCCGTGGCAAAGCTCATCACGCGACTGGAGCAACGCCTCGGTGTGCGCCTCATCAATCGGACCACAAGGCACCTGGCACTGACCGCCGAGGGAGAGATCTACCTCGATCGCGTGCGCGAGATCCTCGGGGCCATCGAGGCGGCCGAGTCCGAGGTCGCGTCCGCGCGTGCGTCGCCGCGCGGGCATTTGCGCGTGCATACGCTTCCGGTCATTGCGGCCCATGACCTTGCGCCGGCGGTGCTCGACTTCCTGGCGCGCTATCCTCACATAACGTTGGATTTCATGGTGACGAATCGCGTTGTCGATCTCGTCGGCGAAAACGTAGACGTCTCATTGCGGATGGGCCCGCTCGAGGACTCTGGGCTCATCTCGCGCAAGATCGTCGATCTCAGGCGGGTCGTTTGCGCAAGTCCAAGCTACCTCGCCCGTCATGCCCGGCCAGTCGAACCTTCCGACCTTGTTCGTCACGCGTGCCTGACCTTGAGCCGAAATCCCGGCTCGGCGAGCTGGCCGTTTCGAGTGAACGGCAAGCTGATCCGGATCGATGTCAAAGGTCCCGTCAGCGCCGATAGCGCGGAGATGTTGCTGCAACTGGCAATCGCAGGAGGAGGCATCCTGCGGCTGAGCGAGCACGTGGTCGCGCGCTCCATCCATGCGCGACTGCTGCAACCCTTGCTGCAGGACGCGCAGGATCCGGAAATCTACCCATTGTATGCGCTGCTGCCGCCGGGCCGTCATCAGGCTCCCAAGGTGAGGGCCTTCATCGATTTTCTGATCGAGCGCCTTGGCTCCGCACCGTGGCGAACTGGCTCCGGAGCCAATCATGGCCGTAAATCCAGACGCTGAATGGTCCCAATTCAGCGCCGAGGAGGATGATGATGCACCTCAGCCTGTAACGGCCTCGGCGGGTGTCCAGTCTGCGACCCAGTTTCCGTCGCGGAGGATCTCTTCACCCCGATGCGGTGTAAACTCGACCATTACTGTCCGGCGAGGTACACCGAGTAGCTCGACACAGATGTCGACGATTGCTCTACCTAAAGCAAGCCGCCTTTCCGCCGAACGGCCACGACGAAACTCGACCATGACCATGGTAATGGACTCAAGACCGTCGGAACCGAGGTGATAAAGATTGTGCTTGCCGAGCTCGGCGATACCGACATTCGGCCGCCACAGCTGCGTCTCCATGACTTCCGCGTACAGCTTGCACAGCCGCGTCGCCAATTCGCGTTTTACCTCGACGGGATAGCTGCCGGGTAAATCAAGGTGCAGGTAAGGCATGGCGGTCCTCCTTCAGGGCTGCCTGTGAGATGAACGCGCTCTGCGCCTACCCCTGACCAAGAGAAACGTCTCGCCTGGAGCCTCGGAGAACAGGATCAAGCTTTCGTCCTTGAGCCTTCAACGCACCAGCCCCCTTCTCGTGCCCCAGATCGAAAGCATTGCGCTCTCCTCATGCATGACGCTCAACGCATTTATGTCAGCTCAGCTAAGCCGATCTCATTGAGGAGGGCGACCTGTTCCGGCAGGCCAGCGGAGCTCACTCGCACGGCCCTTTCGACAAGCCGGGTCAGCCGGTTGAGAGCGCGCTCCGCAACATCGAGGAAGAGTGGCTCGCCATCGTAGGCGTCCGCGAAACGTCCAGCAAGATCGGCAAGAAGCCGCGCCAGGGCGGCGTGCTCGGGTTGCGAAGCACGGAGCGCGAGCGCCTTCTGGCAAAACTGGGTATAGGTCCGCACGCCGCCTTTTTGCAGTCTCAACCAATCTAGCAGTTCGTTCATATGCTTCTCCGTAGACAAAGCGGGTTCTTCAAAATTGGGACTATGCTGAGGTGCTGCGGAAATTTGTTTGGGTTCACACGTCCAACGCGGCTGGGTCGATCGCATGCGGGGTGACAAACTGGACGGCTTCGGAGCGCGTTGCACGGGTCGCAACCGGTTTGGCCTAACGGGCTCGGTTGTTCGCGCTCGAATATAGTCATCCGGCCGCATATGACTTTCTCTATATTGCTACGATTAGCTTGCTTTTGCATCGAGCTCCTTTGTGCATGCAACTTGGGCTTGCCTGACATGCAATTCGCTGCGTAGCGACTCGGAAACTTCGCACTACGTTCTGCCGCTCTCGCCGGGGGACTGACCGCTGACGCGTTTGCGCGCGGCGGAGAGGGCCACGTGTGGATGTTGAACTCGGCTGAGCGTCAAGAAATGGTCGCGCCGCGACGTGACAGGCAAGCGTTTGCAGGAGCCGCGATTGCACTTGCAGTGCTATTCATGGGCAACAACTTGCCCAGCGCGCTATACGGAGTAATGCGGGCAGCGTTCGGATATTCGTCGCTAACCCAGACGCTGCTATACGCCGCCGCGGTGGCGGTCATCTTGCCAGGACTCGCTATTTTCGGGCCGTTATCGGATGTCATTGGGCGGCGCGTGCTTGTCGTCGCGGGCCTTCTCTCGTTCGGCGCCGGCGACGTCTTGTTCGTCGTAGCGCACGACACGGCCGGGCTGTTCGCTGCGCGAGTGGTACAGGGCTTGGGAATGGCTTTGGCCACTGCCGCCGCGACGGCCACCTTGAGCGACAACGCTGGCATGCTGTTTCTGGACCACGAACGCGCGCAGCGGATTGCGGCACTGACGGCGACCACATGTGTGACCGGCGGATTGGCATTCGGCCCGCTGCTCGGAGGTATCTTGGCGCAATATGGTCCCGCCCAGCTCAAGCTCTCCTTTATTATCCATCTGGCGCTGGTCGCGATCGCTCTTGCCGCTGCGCGGCGATTGCCCAGCAAGCCGGCAACGGCCATCGGCCCCTGGCGCCCGATGTCGTTCCGCGTTCCCGTGTCCGTCCGCCGGACCTTCGCTCTTATCGCCGCCTCCGCGTTCCTGGCCTGGACCGTGTTCGGCGTATTCTCGGCTGTGATTCCGTCCTTTCTCAGCGATCTGTTGGACACCAAGAACGTTGCCCTCGCATCGGGAGCCTTGGCATTGATGATCGCGACTTCGGCGCTTGCGCAGTTCGGCGCGCATCGCCTCCATGCGGTGTCGGCCCAATTGCTGGGCCTCGGCGCACTCGCGGTTGGACTAGCGTTGTTGGTGGCCGCAACGGTCATCCGCGATCCGATCCTCGCCGTGCTCGCTATGCTCGGCTCCGGCGTAGGGCACGGCTTCATTTTTGTCGGCGATATGAGTGAGATCAGCATGGCTACGCCGGCCGAGGAGCGAGGTGCAGTCATCGGCACTATCTACCTTGTCAACTACATTGGACTCGGCGGCCCCGTGATCGGCGTGGGAATGCTGTCGCTGTCCTACGGTTTGTTGGCAGCCACCCGCGTAGCGGCAGCGGTCATCGCTGCACTTTGCGTGCTGCTCATCCCGTTGGTGGTCGGAGCCGCGAACACGCCTGCCGGGGCAGCAGCCGACGGCCGATTCAGACCACGATGTTAGCAGTTCCGCGGCCTTCCATATTATCGGTACAAAAATGAGCATCTATATCGGCGGCATAGAGCTAGTTGGCTGACCGGTAACGTCATGCAAGCCTCGCCGAGGCGACACTAAGGAGATCACAAATGCCGTTCTATCATTGCCTCGCGCCAGCGGGCGTTTTCACCCAGCCGATGAAGCAGGAAATCGTCGACGAAATTACACGCATCCACTGCGACGCGACGGGTGCGCTCGCTCTGTTCATCCAAGTTCAGTTCGAGGATGTCGATTCCAGCAACGTCTTTCAAAACCGGAAACCGTCGTCTGCTGTCCGACTTCACGCACGCATCCGCGCCGGTCGGCCACCGGAGGTCCGGTTGAAAATGCTCAGCGATTACACGGCCATGCTTCATCGGATCACGAAGGTACCCGTGGCCGATATCATGGTCGCCTTTATCGAAACCCCATTCGAGAACGTCATGGAGGGCGGCGTAAGGCTGCCTGCGCCCGGCGAAGAGGCGGAGTGGAAGGCTCAGTTCGCTGACGCCTCATAGGTGGCTTTGGATACGGCGACCTATT
>Ga0318508_1000182_pt1 | contig 8558 bp, 10 predicted proteins | sample GRESIP084b2f21_FD_203493 | JGI IMG/M metagenome (GOLD analysis project Ga0318508, IMG submission 203493) | Tropical soil microbial communities from Luquillo Experimental Forest, Puerto Rico - GRE.SIPMG.084b2f21 | ecosystem: Environmental > Terrestrial > Soil > Tropical forest > Bulk soil | place...
CTAAGGTATATCGCATGTGAACCATCACCCCGCCTGCTCGTTGAAGGCCCGGACGTAAACTTTCAGCACAGCACAGCGAGGGAGATTAGTGATGAGTAAAGCTCTCGTTCTTGGAGCAGCCGCTTTGACGCTTTCAGCGGGCGCCGCATCGGCCCAAGTCCCCGGTTACGATTACAGCGGAGCTGTGGTTCCGCTCTACGGTTACGCAGCTCCAGGATACGGCTACGCAGCTAGGGCCCCGCTCTACGATTACGCGGCTCCACCATACGGCTACGGAGCGATGGCGCCGGCCATTGGTGGATCGACCATTATTATCGTGACGCCCGGTCAGGGCTACTCGCCGCCAGTGGTGGGGTCCGGGTACTATAACTACGCACCCGGCTATTGGGGCGGCGGCTACGGGCGCGCCGGGTATTGGGGCGGGTACGGTTGGCGCTAGGGAAATTCGGCAGACTCGACTCTTTCCTCGGCCGTTCCTAATAAACACGCATGTCGTTGCGTGAGCGTACCCGCCCAGGGCTGGGCATCATCGAGCCGTGTTTGCCCTCTCCGGCCAAGGCTTCCGGCCCTGGCTGGCTGCACGAAATCAAACATGACGGCTTCCGCATTCTGGCCCGCAAGGATGCTGCGGGCGTGCGGCTGATTACCCGCGCCGGAAACGATTTTACGGATCGCTTTCCGTTCATTGCCATGGCGCTCAAATCGCTGCCCGTCCGGTCATGCATGATTGATGGCGAGGCGATCGTCTGTGACGAGAACGGGCTTGCTGACTTTGAACTGATCCGGGGTCACCGCACCGCCGACGCGGTACATTGCGCGTTTGATCTACTGGAGTTGGACGGAAGGGACCTGCGAAGGCGTCCAATCGAAGAGCGAATGGGCTTACTCACGCAACTGCTGCACGGCTCAAACCTGAGCATCGTACTCAACCAGCATTACGAGGGCGACGGCGCTATTGTATTTCGCGAGGCTTGCCGGCTCGGTTGCGAAGGCATTGTGAGCAAACGCCTCGGATCAACCTATCGCCGGGGCCGCTCACCGCTTTGGGTCAAAGTCAAAAATCCGAATGCGCCAGCGGTGAAGCGTGAGGCTGAGGAGGATTGGGGCCGCTGATTCGTGACCGAACGCCGCTTCCCGCCGCCCTAGTCGATCTCGATCATTCGCCAAGCAGTCGCCGACGATGCTCGTCGCGCATTTCGTTGCGTCGTAGTGACGGTCGCTCAGGACCATTCAGCGATCAGATACTCCACGAAAAATCGCGGCGTGGCCGGCTCGACATCGGCTGGCCTGCGCACAATGCGGACGGCGGTAAATTCCGGCTGCACTTGGTTAGTGACATGGTGCATGACGTTAGCGTGTAGCTGCTCGGCGCTCTCTTTTACGGTCACACGTTTCATCAAGACGACGGCCCCGCCATCGCGCACGAGCGTCCAGCCCGGATCGACTTGGCAAGCGCCGATATCAAGCCCAGTCTCCTCGAACAGTTCGCGACCCACATTGCTGGCAAGATCGAGCATACCGGCCGTGCTGATATCGTCAGGGTCCGGCATGCCGCCCGGAAAGACCCATTGCCCGGCAGCCGCAGTGAACGGCGCCATCTGACCGAGCAGAAAGGCGCCATCGGCCGATTGTAGCGCAGCGGCGGCGAAGACATTGACCACGCCGACTGCGGGACGACCCCAATCGCGCCAGGCCAGGTAACTTGCATAGTCAGTCTCGAAGCTCGCTCCGCGCAAAACGCCGTTCTTCCGCGCGTAGCGATGCAGCAGCAGCGTGCGGCCGTTCCACAAGGCTGGCCGTTCGCGCTGCCGGGTGGCGAAATGACGGTTGATCTCTGCGCGGCGTTCCTGCGCAAACGGCCAAGTCCACGGCTCGACGGCGATCTCGACCATATCAAGCGCGGCGATCTCGATCTCATCGGGTAATTTCATGATGCCAATGGAACCCTTCGCAGAAATTTTTCCCGATCCCGCAATACCAAAAGTTCCGGCTATAACGCGACCAAAATCTCCATCAGGAGAAACCCGGCCGGCGATCGGCGGCCAAGTTGTCACGAAGGACGAGGCGCGGCGGATCACGGCGAATATCGCCAAGCTGCGCGAACGAATGTCGGCCGCGTTCCCCTACTCCCCTAGCACTCGCCGACGATGCTCCTCGCGCATTTCGTCGGCGATGCTCGTCCGCGATAGGCGTACGAGTTCTGCGAACGGCGCGTTCGGCCGGCACCGAGCGGCATGACAGCGCGGGAATGAGGCCGTTTACTGCTGAGGTGGTATTGGTGACCGTGACGACGCTGTCGGGGCCCGCGATGACGGCGGCGGCGCCGGGACGGACTTGCGCTCGGCGGCTGCGGGGGGCTGCCGCAAAGGCTCCGGCATCTTCACAAGGACGTCTATCAGGACTGAGTGCATCTGGACGATGTCACGTTTCAACTCGTCTTGACCGGCGGCCATTTGCTCGACGGTTTGCCGCAGCGTTGCGAGACTCTGCACCATTTGCTGCACCTGGGCTGGGTCGAGGGAGGTGGCGCTGGGCGCTTTCGACGCGACGGTTTCCGGAGCGGGGGGTTCGGGATTAGCCGGTGTCGTCCAGCCAACCTCCTGGATCGCGCTCGCAATCATTTGCTTGGTCTCCGGAGACCAGCCAAGTTCCGGAGCCCTTGTTGCGATTACCTGCCTTATTGCTGCGCCGTAAGATTGCCACGCCAAGATGGCCGCAGCACCAATACAAATCGCGAGCAGGTAGCGGAGCATCTGTAAATCAATCCTTCCGGTGGGGATCTTGAGTGCAGCCTGACTACTCCATACCGCCTGCCTATTGCCGTCTGTGCCCTCCGTGAACAGGCAATATTCGACAGGCATTATTAAGCCCCAAGCACGGCATTGTGTGGCCAAAGTTTGAGAGATTTGAGAGAAACGTTCCCGCCGCCATGGTCGGTCGAAGAACAGGGTGCCTGTCGTGCGCGACGCCAACGGTCAGGCGCTGACTTACATTTATATTATGAGAGCGAACCGGGTCGCCGCTCGGCAGCTAAATTGTTCAGCGAGGATGGGGCGAGACGCATTGCTGCCAACGTGGCAAAGTTGCCGGAGCTATTGCGCAAGCCTTAATGCACAGGCGATCCCGGAGGGGCAAAGGATCGAAGCCACATGGCTGATTATTCTGATTATTATTCAACTATAGCTCGCGCAGTTTCTCGTCTGCCTGGCAAAACCGAAGAAGCTCGTAGTGCGGTTTACGAACTCGCGCGCACAGCACTCCAGAAAAGACTAAGCGCATTTGACCCGCCAATATCAGACACTGACCTGTCGATTGAGCGGTTTGCGCTCGAAGCGGCTATCCAGAGAGTGGAAAAGGAGTCGCAATTTAGCGACACCCGACACCGCCTAAGCTTCATATCAACGGCAAAGCAATTCGTCCGCTCAGCGCAGGGCAAGCTTACTATTAATATTGCGATTAGAGGCGACAGCCTAAAAGCGGCAATCACCGCGTGTTTGACGCAAGGCTCGGAGTTTATCCAAAGAACGCGCCTGACAGCTGCTGGCCGACGTGCTTACGACATTTTCGGCGATCGGCGGTGGATCACCAAATACCCGCAAATCCGAATTGCTCTCCACCTCGTAGTGGCTGCCCTGATCGGAATATTCGCCGGAATATTCCTCCATTGGATGACTGGCTAAGGCGCGGCGGATTGCGGCTAATATCGCCAAGCTGCCGGAGCTAGTGCGGGCAAATAAAAATCTACTCACATGGCAAGTAGTGGCATTGCGCTCCGGTGACATCAATGCCGCCGCTATGGATTTCGGGTCTGGAGGAAGGCCCCGGCTCTCCCGTGAGTACGGGTCGTGGGGTAGGAAGCGGCGCTACGGCGAATACGGGTGGTGGGGAAGGCACTGGCTCTGCCGCAAATGACGGTCGCGAATGCACGCGCACTGTTCCGAATGTCCAGCAATGGTTGGCGCCGACCCAAACAAGATGCGCCTTGGGAAACTTGGCGCGTGCCTCACTTTCCGTCATGCAGGCTGGTGAGCCATAAGCCAGTGACGGCCCGATGATGATCGCGACGGTAAGAATGGAGATAGGGCGTACTGTCACTGTCATAACTGTCGCGTTTCAGAACGGCACCATCGTCCGATGCCAGAATGTGATTGGAAAGTTGGAAATCCTGCGATGTTCCGAGTTGCCCGAGTTTTCCACAGGTTCCGAAGGAACGGCACACGCGGCCTAACGATCTTGCGCATTAGCGCGTGATTAGCGTTGTGCCCGAGGGACCTCAGCACTCCTTCTTAAGACACGAGAGGGCCACCCCCCTCATTGCGGTGTCAGGTGAGTGAGTGCCCGAACAAGCATGCTAGTAGCTCGCCGTTTCCCGCCGCCTTGGACTGTCGAGGAAGGCCAAACGTATTTCGTCGTGAAAGACAATGGCGGGCAAAAGCTCGCCTACGTACATTTCGACGATCCTCGATCGGCAGCCAAGCCGCTCACCCGCGATGAGGCGCGCAGGATCGCGGTGAACATCGCTGAGCTGCCGGAGTTATTGAGGGGTGCGATGAGGACGAGTTTATCGCCAGAACAGCCTCATGTAGCCGTAACCCGGATTGACAGGCGGCAGGGCATGATAATCGTAGTAGCCGCGAAATGGATCGGAGTAGCCGTAGTACCGGTCGGCTAGGCGGTAGTAAGGATCCGGCGGCGTAGCGGGTTTTTGTTTTGCTTCGGTGACTCCCACGTCTGATGGGGCCACGCTACCCTTTGGCGGCTTAACCTGTTTGCCGGTCTTCAAGTTGATGTATTTGTCGCCGACCCACTTGCAGCAGGGTTGCGCCGCATAGCTGGAAGCACTGGTTCCGATTAGGGTGGCGAGCGCCAGCGCGCCAGCGAAGCAGAAAATTCGAGTGATCGTCATGTTGCCCTCCTGAGAGCAAGACGATCCCCTCACACCCGGCTGAACATAGCACGCTTTGAGATCGCCTCGCCACCGGCACCCCACACGACGAGGCGCGAAGGCTCGCGGCCAATATCGCCAAGGCTGCCGGAGCTATTGCGATCTTGAGTATCCTCATTACACTTGAGCCGAACTGCTGCCATCGTAAGATTGGTTGGAGTGGTTCCTTGGACAAACATACATTGGTTGCATCAGTCGTGTTTTGGACGGCTTATTCGCTGCTGTGTTGGCTGATCCTCCAATGATCGACCAAAAAATTGCGATCTGCGCAATAAGTTTCAGGTTTATTTCTTGCGCGAGTTCGTCGAAGCTGGGGGCCTGATGAGCTTATGGCCCGAATATCGCCAACGGATACCGCCAAGCCGGGGTCTACACAGGTCTGATTCTCAATGGCGCAAATCCGGCCACTTTGCCGATCCGTGCGACCAACGCAATTCCTACTTTATCTCAACGTCAAGACCGCCAAGTCGCTGGGTCTTCAAATTCCGCCGCTCCTGCTCGCGCTCGCTGACGAGGTGATCGAATAGCGACCTACTTTCCGCAGTGCGGAATGTCTGCTTTTGGCACAAAGCGGACATCACACGACTGAGTTCCGATGTCCGCTTTTGGGGGTAAAGCGGACATTGCGCTTTTCCTGGAGGCGTCTATCGTCGCACCGTGCCAGAAATTGACAAACATGACCCCAAGCGCGAAAGCGCCACCCGCCGCCAATCGCTGATCGCGCTCGGCGTCGTTGTGCTGCTGTTCGTCATTGGCTGGTTTTTGACCCGCGAACTCTCTTCCAATCAGAAGATCGAGGATTGCGTTTTGTCAGGCCGCACCAATTGCGCGCCGATTGAGGCGCCGACGACCTACTGAACGCCGCCCAATTCGAGTGCCGCCGCGCCGATCTCCTCATGGATTTGATGACGCAGTGCTCCGATCCGGTCGAGCAGTTCGCGCCGATCCACAGTTGCCAGCCTATTCGTCGTCGTCAAATCCCATTCTGGACCGGCTGAAGGGGTCGTACTCGGTCTTCGCCTTGTGCGGATTTTTTCTTGTCCAACAAGCCCTCGATCCAATCGTTTTCGATCTGCTGACGAATGACGGCAGCGCGATCGGCGCGAGATTGAGCCTCGACTAACCTGTCGACGTGCTCGACGCCGCTCGGCGGCTGCAGCGGCGCCGCTTCAACCCAGCCGCTACCTTTTGGTGAAGGCGGGGACGGTGCTCCACACGCGCTTGGCGCCTATTTGGAAATCTGGCTCGACGATGTTCGGTCCCGCATTTCACCAAAAACGCATCTGCGTTACACCGAGCTCGTCAAAAATATTCTGCCGCTGCTCGGCGAGACCTTGCTCAAAGATTTACCAGCCTGCGGCGATGTCACATGTCTATGCCCACCTTCTGAAAAGCGATCATCGTAAGGGCGGCGGACTGTCCGCAGGGACAGTGCGGCATGTCCATCGTGTGCTTAAGCAGGCGCTAGCGCAGGCGGTCCGGTGGGGCGGCGATTGGGCCATAAGCCGCAATCCTTGCGACGCCGTGAAGCCGCCGAAAGCCTCGCCGGCCAAGATGCACACCTATGATGTGGAGCAGACAGTCGACTTGCTCGAGGCGGTCCGCGACTCCCGGCTATTCAGCGCCGTTCTCCTGGCCGCGCTCTGTGGTCTGCGCCGCGGTGAGATCGCTGCGCTGCGATGGGGCCAAGTCGACCTCAATACCGGATCGATTGCGATCGTACAGAGTGCCGAGCAGACCAAGACGGCGGTGCGGTACAAAGAGCCAAAGACAGGCCGCGCCCGAACCGTCGCATTGTCGCCCATGGTGGTCGAGGAGTTGCGGGCACATCGGCTGCGCCAAGCGGAGGAGCTACTGCGGCTCGGCATCAAGGTGACGGACGAGACCTTTGTCTGCGCCAGGGAGGACGGTCAGCCGCTGCAGCCGCAGACGTTGACGCACGAATGGAAACGTTTGGTCGCCAAGACCAGGCTGCCGAGAATTCGTTTCCACAATCTCAGGCACGCCCATGCGACGCACCTGCTCGCCAGCGGGGTTCACCCGAAGATTGCGAGCGAGCGGCTAGGCCACAGCAAGGTCGGGATCACGCTCGACCTCTACAGCCATGTGTTGCCCGGGATGCAGGAGGAAGCGGTCGCCAAGGTCGACGCGGCGATGCAGGCGGCTCGGAACAAACGGGAGACGAAAGGGTAGCAAATCGGAGTTGCTGACCGAAAAAAGTCAATGGGTTCTATGGCTCAATGGGTCAGTACAGCGTCTCCTTGATACGCTGCGGCTGCGCGCGATCGTGCTCCTCGCCGCCGATCTTGCCGTCGCTGATCGCGGCGAGGATCGTCCCCGCGCTTGGCAGCGTCCTGCGGTCGACATGCAGCGTCGGGTCCCACAATTTCGAGCGCACGATCGCCTTGGTGCACTGATAGAACACGCGCTCGACCGCAATGACAATGACGGTCCGCGGCGCCTTGTCATTGACGACGAAGCTTCGCGTAAGTGCCGGATCGGTCGAAATGCTCGCCCGGCCGATGATCCGAATGGTTTCGCCGACGCCGGGGATAAGAAACAACAACGCTACCCGCGGATCGCTGATGATGTTGCGCAACGAATCGATGCGGTTGTTGCCGCGGCGATCGGGAATGAGGAGCGTCTTCGGATCGGCTACACGAACAAATCCCGGCGCGTCACCGCGCGGCGAACAATCGAGCCCGTCGGGGCCGCTGGTGGCGAGCGCAAAGAACGGTGCCGCCTCGATGAATTTCTGATACTGCGCATTGACGTGATCGATCTCTTTGACGATCGCCGGGCCATAAGGCTGGTCGTAGAGCGCCGCCAGCGCTTCCAGCGTCGTGACGCTGTGGCTCCCATTCTGCTGCATGAATGATCTCCTGATCCGCTGGCGCGTTAGGCTGCGAGCAATTGCCGGCCATCGTGGCCCGCCATCGTGCACTCGACAATGCTTCCTGGTTCTGCTGCCACCGCCAGTTTAACCGCCGTGAATTGCTCGGTGCGCCCGGCATGCGATGATTCCGCCAATACGCGCCGCTGCGCGCCGACCTCTCGGTCCAAATAACGCCGCAGCGCCAATTGGCCATGCTCGCGCAGGCGCCGCGCCCGCTCCTTGACGATGGCCGGCTCAAGCTGCGGCATCCGCGCCGCCGGCGTGCCAGGTCGCGGCGAGAACGGAAAAACATGCAAATAGGTCAGATTGCATTCGTCGACGAGGTCGAGCGAACGCCGGAACATATCGGCGCTCTCAGTCGGGAAGCCGGCGATCAGATCGGCGCCAAATACGATATCGGGCCGCAACTGCCGCAATGTCCGGCACAGCGCAATCGCCTGCGCGCGGTCGTGCCGTCGCTTCATGCGCTTGAGAATGAGATCGTCGCCCGATTGCAGCGACAAATGCAGGTGTGGCATCAGCTGCGGCTCGACGGCAATGGCGTTGAGCAGTTCGCGATCGACTTCCACCGAATCGATCGAGGACAGCCGCAGTCGTTGCAACTCCGGCACATGTTTGAGGATCTGCTTGACCAGTGCGCCCAATTTCGGCGCGCCGGGCAGGTCGGCGCCGTAGCTTGTGAGATCGACGCCGGTGAAAACTATTTCGCTGTAGCCG
>Ga0318508_1000186_pt1 | contig 8491 bp, 8 predicted proteins | sample GRESIP084b2f21_FD_203493 | JGI IMG/M metagenome (GOLD analysis project Ga0318508, IMG submission 203493) | Tropical soil microbial communities from Luquillo Experimental Forest, Puerto Rico - GRE.SIPMG.084b2f21 | ecosystem: Environmental > Terrestrial > Soil > Tropical forest > Bulk soil | place...
CTGTTCAAGGCTGCGCGAAAACGTTGGCATTTCCATTGCTCATACTTGTATTGACCGCTTCTCCCAGAATCACTTCTTCTCCATTATGCACTGCAAAGGATGCTGGTGTTTGCGGGCAAAGTCCATAACCTGTGTCACTTTTGTTTCCGCAACTTCGTAGGTGTAAACACCGCATTCGCCGATGCCGTGCTGATGTACATGCATCATGATGCGATGCGCAGTTTCGTGATCTTTGTTGAAGAAACGCTCGAGGACGTGGACCACAAACTCCATCGGCGTGTAGTCGTCGTTAAGTAGCAGCACGCGATAGAGGTTCGGCCGCTTGGTTTGCGGCCTTGTCTTGGTAATGACCGCGGTCCCGGGCGAGCCGTCGCCTTTACGCCTGCGATCGTCGTCCGCCAGCCGGGCTGGCACATACATAGTAACGTCAATCAACAGCATTGGTTCGTTCGACTTCCGGACTGGCGGACAATCGACGAGCGGCGCCGCTTGCCGCCCGCCACTGTCCTCGGGAATCCCAATACCCTTTGCAAAGTTAGCGCGGATCACGCGCCAAATCGATAGAGCAGCATCGATGCGGGAAGCGCCCATCGGCCGCACGCCACTCGTAACCGTGCATTCTTTCGAAGTGCGGGCGAGAGGGTCAAATAGGTGCGCGGTCGTCGTGCACAAGATGATCACAGGCGCGCGGGGCTCACCGTGATCGTGGCGATAACCAATACTCATAACGCCGTTCTCACTTGCACTTGGAAGACGGCTGTCTGTCCACAACCTCGAAGTCCAGTCCACAGTCGCGTCGGCCGAACGCCGAAGTCGTCTCTTTGCCCGTAAGCAGTGCCAATTCGGATCTCGCGCTGAATGCCAACGCGGACGGCAGCAAGCGGTTTGCCTTGAAAAGGCCTTTTGCAACGGGGATGATATCTATGGTGCGGTGCACAAAAACACTAGGGGTCACAGGGCTGAGGCGGACGCCGCGCTGTACTTATCCGTTTCGCAACCGCGTCTTTTTAACCTGCTTGACCGTGTTCTTCGGGTGACAACCGAGTTCGGGATGGTGGAGGTTGCCCGCACTGGGAGCGGCGTAAATTCCGGCTTCCACGTGGGTGACGCTGTTCCGAACCGGTGGAGAGACGTGAAGGGGCCGCCTTAAGGGGTGAGGCGCGGTTCAGGGACGGGGTTACTGATGGCAGCGGTGGATTTCGGGGCCCGATCGCGGCTTCGTTATGGCCTGTTGGCGAGTGCCGCCGTTGCCGCGGCGCTTACCGTAACCGGCGACGTAGCTGACGCGCGGCGGCACCACTATCGCGGCCATGCGCATCACGCCCATGCCGGGGGCAGTCATCACCGCCACGCCCGCAGCGAAGACTATTCGCCGCCATTCGCCTCCATTGTCGTCGACGGCAACAACGGTGCCGTGTTGCAAGCCGCAAGCGCGGATGCCTTGCGCCATCCCGCCTCTCTGACCAAGGTGATGACGCTCTATCTGCTTTTTGAGCGCCTTGAATCCGGCCGCCTCAAGCTCGACAGCCCACTCAAAGTCTCCGAGCACGCCGCCGAGCAAGCGCCGACCAAACTCGCGCTTAAGCCCGGCCAGACCATCACGGTCGAGGATGCAATCAAAGGCATCGTGACCAAATCCGCAAACGACGCCGCCGTTGCCGTCGCCGAAACGCTGGCGGGCGACGAGGACAGCTTCGCCAAGCTGATGACCCAGAAAGCGCATGCGCTCGGCATGACGCACACGACCTACGTGAACGCGTCCGGTTTGCCGGATGACGACCAAGTCACGGCGGCGCGCGATCAGGCTCTGCTCGGGCGCGCCATTCAAGAACGGTTTCCGCGCTACTACCGGTATTTTTCGACCGAAACCTTCGTCTATCACGGCGAGTCGATGCGAAATCACAACCATCTGCTCGGCGCGGTCGATGGTGTGGACGGAATCAAGACCGGGTTCACACGCGCTTCGGGATTCAACCTGCTCACCTCGCTGCATCGCGAGGGCCGTTATCTGGTTGCGGTGGTGATGGGGGGGCCTTCAGCATCCGAGCGGGACGAGCGCATGCGCGAACTGCTCCGTGCCCATATCAAGGAAGCGGCGGTGCGGCGCACTGCGCCGGTGATCGCGGAAGTGGCCGAACGGGAACCCGCCCGCAAGCCGGCTGCACCGCACGTTGATCGCAGCGCGACCGCGACCATCGAGTCCCGCTGGGTCGGATCGAAAGATCCGATCCGGCCAGTGCTCGTCAAAACGATTTCCTATCGGACAGCTCCGGTGCAAACCGCACCGCTGGCGCCGATGCCCGCGCTCGTTCCGGTTGGTGCCCCGGCTTCGCCAGCGCAGGCACAGGCCGCACAACCGGCTGCTCCTACCCAGGCGACTATGAATCCACAAACGCGCGTCGAGATTGCCTCCGCGGCGACACCGTCTGTAGCGACAAGCGTGCCGCCAAGCTTGTCCGCGGCATCACCGCCACCGGTACCGAGTGCCGCCGCGGCGCCAGCCGTCTCGGTCGCCCCAACCATGACGCCAAGTGCTGGCGTCAAGGCGGTAGCGTCAGCCGAGCCGCCGCCCGCGGGAATTACGGTCGTGGAAGCGGCGTCGGCCAAATCAGCCGAGACCGCGCCAGTTCACATGCAACCGGTGCAGATCGAGCCCGCTCCCGCCGAACCCCGCGTGATCGTGCCGACCACCGCGCCTGCTCAGGTCTATGTCGGCCCGGCTGCGCATTCAAATGGCGGCTGGCTGATCCAGATCGGCGCTTTTGACGACGAAGGTCAGGCCAAGCAGCATCTGACTGCGGCGCAGCTGAAGCTTCATGGCACGCTGGCGACGAAAGATCCTTTCACCCAGCGAATCCAGAAAGGCGACAAAGCGCTTTACCGCGCGCGCTTTACCGGATTCGACAAGGCAACGGCCGAGGCGGCGTGCAAGGCGCTCAAGCGCAGCGATTTCGAATGCATGCCGCTGAGAGATTAAAAGAGCCCGATAACGGGCCCAGAGTTTGAGTAGCTGGGAAGGTCGACGGAGGACAGGCCACGCGAGGTTGCACGGAGTTACCTCAGCGATGGCGGCGAAGCAGCACGTCCTTGGCCTCGTTAATCCGAGCCGCAAGGTGCGTCGTCCCCCCTTGGTCGGGATGCAATTTCTTCATCGGCGAGCGGTGGGCGCGGCTGATCTCGTCCAAGCTCGCCCCGGGCGCAATGCCAAGGATCTGATAAGCTTCCTGCTCAGTCATTTTGCCGCTCGCCGGGCTCCAGCCGGCCGAATTCGCATCACCTTGCGCGTGCTCACGCCAGACGGCGTTCCTGCGGTCAAGATAGCTTGCCAATAAATTGAGCGGCCAAGGCAACACCTCGGCCAGCAGATAGAGTCCGAACAGGCCGAGCCCGACGCACAGGCCTAAGTCGCCGCGCAGAAGCAGAACCAAGGCAACAACGAGCGCGAGCACGCCGCCGACATATTGGCGGCTCGCATCGATCACCCCGCTTTGGCGTGAACGTTCGGCCACCCAGAGCAAGAGCAGCAGTGCCGACGAGGGCGGGCATTCGAGCTTTATAGCGAGTTCAGGAGGAGACCGGGCAGCGCGTTCAATCGGCAAGGAGATCATAGGTCTCAAGCGGCTTCGTCGCGGCTGCCGCCCATTCCGCCCGCGCTGCGGCACGGCGCTTGCCCCGCTCGTCGATTGGCAACCGCAGCGCGTCAATGAGGATCTTAACCTCGTCGCGCGCAGTCACGTGTGAACTGGTTGGCCGCAGGCCGAGCGTATCCTCGGTCAGATCGTCTAGCGCGGTAAGCCCGCGCGGGAAAAATTCGCGGTAGACCACCCGTTCGGCAAAACCGTCGACGGTACGGAAACCGAGCTGCTTGGCCAGCGCATCGACCCCCTCTCCGACCAGCCGGCGGTTGCGCGAACCCAACGTCGACAACCGATTGCGCACGACGACCCAGTCGGTCAGGCCGCCATCGACCATACGCCGCTGACGGCGGGCTTCCCGCACCATGTCCGCATAGTGGCTCACACCCGCCACTTCGAAGGAGATCGGATCGATAGTCCCGAGCACGTCGAAATCGACAAAACTATCGTTCAACGGGGTAATCAGCGTGTCCGCCATCGAATGCGCCAGGCGCATCATGTAGGAGTCCGTCCCGGGCGTATCGATGACGACGAAGTCGTGGCTTTGCTCGACCGCGCTTACCGCCTGGGCGAAGGCGGCGAATTCCTGCGCCTCAATCTCGTCGAGCCGCATCCCGCTACCGCGTGCGACGCAATAATGCACGGGCACATCGAGCTTAATGCCTGTGCGTGCAGCCCATTCGCGGCGATTGTCGATATAATGGGTGAAGCTTTTCTGGCGGGAATCGAGGTCGATCGTGGCGACACGCTGACCGGCCTGGAGGAGTGCAACGGCGACGTGCATCGCCGTGGTCGATTTACCGGAGCCGCCTTTTTCGTTCCCAAGGACGATAACATGCGCCGAGAACGGACGGCCGAGCTCCGCCTGCATCAGCATGAGACGCAACCCCTGCGTTACGCATACTTTCAGGATTTGCAACGCGAGCGGTCAAGATACAGCATCTGCGGAAATAAGTTAATCGTAAACGAATTGATGCGTCGACGAAACGCGTCCGGGTGTGCTTACGCGGCAACGTCGCCATGAAAGTCTCCAAGCAAGCGAAACGTCGGCCGCGCGTTATCCGCGCTTTGCCCGCGCTGCGGCGAGCCGTAGCTGATATTCACGGACACGGCCGCACGCTAGCCCTGGTGCCGACCATGGGCGCGCTGCATGAAGGTCATTTTTCGCTGGTGCGACGGGCGCAAAGCCGCGCCGACCGTGTGATCGTATCGATATTCGTCAATCCGACCCAATTCGCACCGAATGAAGACTTAACCACTTACCCACGCACGTTTGCCGCCGATATAGCCGCCTTGTCCGAGCTCAAAGCCGATCTGGTCTGGGCGCCTGCCCCTAAAACCATGTATCCGGCCGGCTTTGCCACAAGGGTCGTACCGGACGGACCCGCGACGGCCGGACTCGAAGATGCGCTGCGCTCGCATTTCTTCGCCGGCGTGGCGACAGTCGTCGCCAAGCTCTTCATCCAGTGCGAGCCCGACATCGCCTTGTTTGGCGAAAAGGACTACCAGCAGCTCAAAATGGTCACCCAACTGGCTCGTGATCTCGCTATCAAAACCCGCATTGTCGGCGCACCCATCGTGCGCGAGCGCGACGGGTTGGCGCTGTCGTCGCGCAACCGCTACCTGAGCGCGAGCGAACGGCAGGTCGCACCTGTGATTTACCGCACGCTCAAGGAATGCGCCGCAAAGATTGCGGCCGGGGCGCCAATTGCCGCGGTGCTCGACTATGGCAAGACGGCGATGGCGCGCACCGGCTTGCAGGTCGATTATTTGGAGGCGCGCAATGCCGACACGCTGGCGCCGCTTGGCGCAGTCGTCGGCGAGCCAATCCGGCTTCTCGCCGCGGCGCGGATCGGCACGACGCGGCTGATCGACAATATAGCGGTGTAATTCGGACCTATTTCGCCGCCGCAACCTTCATCGGGTCTTTGACGTTCGGATAGGTTTCGAATTCCTCGCTCCAGAGCTGACCGTCGGTCTTCACCACTTTGCGAATGTAGATATTGCTGACGATATCGCGGGTATCGGGATCGATGGAGATCGAGCCACGCGGGCTTTCCCAGGCCATGCCCTTCATTGCCGCGATCAAGGCGTCGCCCTCAGAATTTCCGCCGGTCTTTTTCAGCGCTTCATAAATGAGATGCAAGCCGTCATAAGCGCCGAGCGAGACGAAATCCGGACGGAAGCCGTTCGCCTTCTGAATCGCAGCGACGTAGTTCTTGTTGAGCGCGGATTCGTGCGCGGCTGAGTACGGCCCGGACGTGATCATACCGAGCATCTGATCGCCCATATTGTTGAGATCGTCGTCGTCGGTGAGGTCGCCCGGCCCGATGATCTTGATGCCGGATTTGCCCAAGCCGCGTTCGGCAAACTGTTTAGCGAAAATCGGCGCCTGCGTGCCCGGGAAATAAATGAAGGCGGTATCGGGCTTGATATCGCCGATCCGCTGAAGGAACGGAGCGAAGTCCGGGTTTGCGAGCGGTATGCGGATCGATTCTGCGATTTCGCCGCCGACCTGCTTGAAACGGGTGGTGAACGCAGTTTCCGCTTCGACGCCCGGCGCCCAATCGTTCACCAGCGTGACGACACGCTTGCTGCCGTTCTTCGCCGCCCACTCGGCAAGAATCCAGGACTGCGGGGCCAAGATGAATCCGGCGCGCACGAAATATGGCGACTTCGTCGTCGTAATCGAGGCACCCGAGCTGAGGACCAAAGTGGCCTTCTTCGCTTCGGTCGCAAGCGATGCGACTGCGAGCGCCGTCGGCGTGATGCCGATGCCGAGGATGTCGACTTTTTGAGCGACGATCATCTCTTGAATAAGGCGTCGCGCATTGTCAGCAACGCCGCCATCATCGCGAATGGTGATCTGGATTTGGCGGCCGGCGACGCTGTCGCCGTGCTGCGCCATGTAGAGTTTCAGCGCCGCTTGCAATTGACGCCCAACGGCATTGAAGCCAGCGCCGGTCAGCGGCATGCTGATGCCGATTTTCAGCGGAGTATCGGCAAGCGCGGCGCGGCCAAGCAATCCGCTCGCCGCCGTCGCGGCGATGCCTTTAAGTATTGTCCGACGCAGCATCGTAGTCCTCCCCTTTGCCGCCAATGCTTGTTGACGTTATTACGAGCGAAACAAATTAATCCGCCGTTGCGCATCAAAAAATCTGGATTGCTTGGTCGCTTGCGCTCCTCGCAATGACGTGTGCGATACCAATCAAACTATTCGGCCGCCTCAAGATGCGGAATCTCGGGCCGCACTCCTCGCGCCTTGCCGCTGATTGGCGGCTTGGGCAGCCGTGCCTCCCCGCTCTCCATGACGAATGTGTGTTCGAGCGAATACCAAGGCGGTTTTACATCCGAAGCCTGGGGACAAGGCTCATCGTGGCGAACGTAATCGCCGATGAGATGGCGAGTGACGCCGTATTGGACGTCGGTTTCGATATGCTTGTCGTCGGGCACGTACAGCTGTGAGATCAGCGTCTTGAAGCCGTCCTTGTAGACCAGAAAATGCAGATGTGCGGGGCGCATATTGTGGCGCCCAAACGCGCGTAACAATTCGCCGACCGGCCCGTCGATCGGGATCGGATAGCCTGCCGGTTTGACGCTGCGGAAGCTGATATGGCCGTCGGCATCGGTCGTGAACTTGCCGCGCAGATTCATGTCGGCCTGAACGGGATCCTGGTTCTCATAAAAACCTTCCGGCGACGACTGCCAGGTGTCGACCTCAGCGCCCGCGATCGGCTTCTCCTTGGCGTCATGAAACCAGGCATCGACGAACAACACCGGACCGGGTGTTGGCGAGCGCACGATCGAGCCACCGTTCGGGGTGCGCGGCGAATTGAGGCGCCAAAACGGGCCGAGCAGATTGGCGTCGGTTTCGGTCTGGCCTCGATTGCCGTTGTTGAGAAGACAAATCAAACTCGAGAAACCGAGCGAGCCGGACATCAGCACGGCTTCGTTATGGGTTGCAGTACTATGTTTGCCAAGCGCCACGATGTAGCCGATGGTCGCCTGAAACTCTTCCTCGGTGAGTTTCACCTCGCGGGCAAAATCGTGCAGGTGGCGAACGAACGCAGACAATATCTTGCGCAAGCGCGGATTTTTGGCGCGCTCAAGCTCGCTCAAGACCGCCCTGGTAACGTCTTTCTCGTTCTCGATGATCATTCGTAGGCTCCGCGGCGGGCCGGGCCTGAAACCACCGGCGCCTTTATGCGGATTCTACGTGATCACTGTAATCCGCGCCATGCGGCAGTTCGGGCGCTTAAACATGGCTGGCACCAACGCCAATCACATCAGCCCAAGCTCCCGGAGCTCGCGGCGGAGCGTTTCCGGCATCATCGCGGCGCCCTTCGGAGCTTTGCCGAGATCGCGCGGCGCATCGCGCGGCGCAAGATAGCGCCAGCCCTGGAAAGCGCGATGCGGCCGCGGCTCGACCAGAACCAGTTTGGGGTCGAGCACGATGCCGCAGCGGCCCACTCCGTCCTTGTCGACGAAAGGCCGGATCGCCCGTACCTGCTGGCGGCAAATGATTTCGCCGCGGATGACCCAATAGAGCGATCCACCCTCGACCAGCTCCTCGGCGCGCTTGGGCACCATGCGCGTACGGTGAATGTGTTCAGGCTTCTCGCGTTTCCTGCGTTTGGCCTTTAGCTTCTCCTTGATCCAATCCTCAAGTTCCCGAACGGAGTCGCAGCCGACGCAAAGCTTGATCAGGTGCACGGTCATATGGCCTCGCTTGCCGAAGTCTTGACAGGCTCTAGCACCATAATCGGGGCACCTTCCACGACCTGCGCGCCGGTACTCACAGAAAGCTCTCGCACGATACCGGCAAAGGGCGCGCGCAGCGTATGCTCCATTTTCAT
>Ga0318508_1000207_pt1 | contig 8241 bp, 7 predicted proteins | sample GRESIP084b2f21_FD_203493 | JGI IMG/M metagenome (GOLD analysis project Ga0318508, IMG submission 203493) | Tropical soil microbial communities from Luquillo Experimental Forest, Puerto Rico - GRE.SIPMG.084b2f21 | ecosystem: Environmental > Terrestrial > Soil > Tropical forest > Bulk soil | place...
ACGCTGCAGCTTTCGCAATCCACGAATGCGAAAGTCGTCGTCATCGGCAGCGGCAAAGACGGCTTGCCGATCATCCTCGGCAATGTGGACACCCCGGCGCCGCGCGCGGGGAGCACGCCGGCGAGCGGGACCGACACGGCGACCAAGGAGAGCACGACCGCTGCCGGCCCGGCGGTGCCGTTGGAGAAAACGCCCGCCGCCGGATTGGCGACCCCGGCCGAAAAGATACCACCTGTCATTTCGGGCGCTTCGTCTGCCGCGACTCCCGAGGCGTCGTCGCGCTCCTGGTGGCCGTTCAGTCTATCCGATATCGCGGCCTATCTTTTCCAAACCGTACGTCCGGCGGAGCCGAAGACCGAGGCTCGCCCAAGGTAGCCGCCCGTAAGCAAGCTCAGTGGCCGTCAGCGACTGGCCGCCCATAAGGGCGCTAAGCATCTCGCGCCGTGTCACCTACGAGAGCGGCCACTTCCACCAGATTTGCCGCCGCGACCATCCTTAACCCTATCGCTGATACCGGAAGCATATCGAAACAGTTCGGCATGGGTCGAACTGTTCGCGCGAGACAATTGCGAACCTCGCAGCAAGAATGCGCTGCATCATGTTGATCCGCACCCTTTACTTCGAGCAAGCAAGTATCATTGCTGCCGTGGTTTGCAGCCTGATCGTCGCCGGCCTCCTGAAGGGGATAATCGGGGTCGGCATGCCAGTCGTCGCGCTGCCGCTGCTGTCGCTGTTCATCGACATCAAATCAGCGGCCATGCTACTGAGCATGCCTTTGATCTTCAGCAACTTGCCGCAGGCGCTGGAGGGCGGAAAGACTGGACGGTGCCTCATGCAATTGATGCCGGTGATTCTCGGCATGATTCCCGGCCTCTTCCTTGGAGTTCAAGTCCTGTTGGCGCTCGATGCGAACGTTGCAAAGATTATCGCAGGCCTAGTGCTTATGGGTGTCGGCGGCGTCACGCTGCTCGCGCCGAAGCTGCAGCTTCAGTCTCGCTTGGTTTTACCAACCGGCATCACATTCGGATTTTTCGGCGGGATTCTGGGAGGCATCGCAGCGATGCCGGGACCGCTTGTTTTCATATTTCTGCTTGCAAAGGGACTGCGCGGAAAGGCGTTCACAAAGGAAGCATCGCTGTATCTCGTCGTTTCCGCCGGCTTGCTGGCAATTCTTCTGACGGCCAGCCGCCAGTTCAGTTGGCTCGACGTTTCAGTCTCGACGGCTGCGATGTTGCCAGTCGTGCTCGGCATGTACGTCGGACAACATATGCGCGATAAAATTGCACCTGAGACATTCAAGAAGCTGGTGTTGATCGCGGTCATTTCCGCGGGCGCCGAGTTGCTGCTGCGACATGGTTTCTTCAGTTGACGGGCTTGCCGGTGCCGTTAGGACGCCCAGGCCGGCGTCGCCGCGCGATGCTGCGCCGCCAGTGCGTCCCAGCGCGCCATGTCGGCGGCCACCAGCGTGCTTTGCGACGCCGGCATGCGCGGCCACTCCGGCACGTTGAGCCATAGCCGGTAGAGATGACGCCGCTCAGCCTTCGCCGCATGATCCTCGAAGTCGGCTCGGCCGTGCAGGATGGTGCGGTTGTTGATGAACTGGAAGTCGCCCGGCTCGAGCATCATCTTCAGCATGACGTCGGGATGGTTGGAGATGGCCACAAACGCGCCGAGCGCCGCTTCCTGTTTCGGGCTGATGGCCGTGTCGCCGTGCTCCACGGCGCGGCGCATATAACCATGTTGGAAGTCGCAGTTGAGCCAGCCGTTTTCGTAAGCGAAGCTCGGGACGTTGCCGATCAGGGCCGGCCGGCCCATGCGCTCGGCGTCGGCCTCCGGACGGCGCAGGACGAAGCCCTGGTAGAATTCCCCGAGCAGATCGGGCACCAGTCCAGCAGCATGTTGTGGACGGTGTGGGCGCTGGCGATCAGGCTTTCGCCGCCCGACACCGCCATCTTCAGGCTGAGCATGGCGACGATGCCGACTTCCCCGCTCGGGTCGGTGTGCGCGGTCTGGAAGCCGCCCGACTGATAGCCGCGCCGCTTGCTGCGGTCGACCAGAATATCGCTGATGTCGCGGATATCGCCCAGGCGGTCGCCGAACGCGCTTTGCGTCAGCTCGTGGCCGAAATGGGCGCCGAATCCGCGGAAGATGAGGCCGAGCTCGTTGTCGGAATAGCGGTCCCGGTCGAGACCGCGGAACACGAAGAACCCGCGGCCGGTCGCGATCTCCCGCCGCATCCGCGCCAGCTCGTCGGCCATCGTGGCGAGCGGGAATTCTTCCCGCGCCACCGGGGTGTCATAAGCGTTGCGGCCCCGCAAGCGGCGCACCGCGACGTCGATCTCCTCGAGTGTCGCCGGCGACAACCGCACGATCCAGTCGTCGGTCCGGACGAGGTCCTTGCCAAGCCACACCGATCTTCCGCTCGGACGATACGGCCGTTGGAATGTCATGCGCATCTCCTCCCATCATGCAGGCGCAGCTTGTGCATCTTCGCCGCCCGTTTGCCGGGTCGAATGACCCAAGTCTGTCGAATGAGCCTAAGTCTATTGCGGTTCCACGCCTAGATCATCGACGATCCGCTGGGCGATGACGCGATCCTCCGCGATGAATTTCCGGAAAATCGTCCAGCTTCTCCCCGGCAGGTCCGAAGGTCTGCTCGCCGAAGCCGGGCGTGGCGGTCAATCCGCGGACATTGGCAGCCAAACCGTACCTGCTTCGTCGTTACACGCCAACCGAGTGACCTCGGCGCGGTCCTCACCGGATGCTGATTGCCATGGGCGAGCAACAGCCCCTTGCCGTCCGTGACCCGTCCTTCGGCGGTGCCAACTTGCACGCTCGGCTTTGACACAATACCCGCCGCCTTGATCACCCCTGGAGCGGACCCACCGTAGTTTGCTAAATTTGAAGCCGATGTGTTGCCCAAGGCCCGATCGCGTACTCGCAACCGCATCCTCAGACTCAGTCGCCTTCGTCTGTGTGGGCCGTCTGACGACGCGTAAACCAGAATTTCGATCCGTTGGACAACGCACACCTACGCTGACGCTCAATGCTTGCAAGGAGCAACACGATGATCGTCTGGACTCCTATCGCTGTGAACGAGAAATCGCATGTGCGGGAAAAAAAAGGTTATTGCCCGAGTACTCGGCGGCCGTCATCGGCAGTTCCGTGGTTCTGCGACTCTTTGGCGGCGGGCTCGGCGGTCTATTGTTTACATTGACCACTGTGCCCTTTGCCACACCCGACGATGCGCGCGCGTGGGTCGAGGCGAACAGAATGGACATGGCTTACGAGAGCCAGCTCCCCAACGGCAGTTGAACCGAATGCGCTTCAAGGCTTTTGCCGCCTTCATCTTCATCCTGTCGATGGTTGCCCCCAACACGGCGTTTGGGCAGAACGCGTACCCAACGAGACCTGTAAAATTTCTCGTTCCGTATCCCGGCGGTGGCACCAACGACGTGCTTGCCCGCATCGTCGGCGACAAGTTGCAGGCGAAGTGGGGCCAGCCGGTCATCATAGAGAACCGCAGCGGCGGCAGCGGCAACATCGGTGCTGCGACGGTGGCGCAGGCGGAACCCGATGGCTATACCCTGCTGGTCTCGGCAACGCCGCCGCTCGCCACCAACCAGAGCCTCTATAAGGAGCTGTCCTACAAGCCGGAAGAATTCGTGCCGATCACGAATTTCGGATCCGTGCCCAATCTCGTGATCGTGCGCAAAGGGCTGCCGGTGAATTCGCTGAGCGAGCTGATTGCGTACGCGAAGGCTAGTCCTGGCAAGCTCGTCTATGGCAGCCAAGGGGCCGGCAACACGCCCCATCTGACCGCCAACATGTTCATGAACATGACCGGCACCAGCATGGTGCATGTGCCGTATCGCGGCGAGACGCTGGTCTACAACGACATGCTGGGGGAGCGGGTCGACGTCTTCTTCGGCAACATAGCGGGGGCGTTCGCGCTTTATCGCGACGGCAAGCTCAAGGTCCTGGCGGTGTTGGACAAGGCGCGCAACGCGGCGATGCCGGAGGTGCCGACCAGCGCCGAAGTCGCCCTCCCCGGCCTGCTCTCGGGCGTCTGGTACGCGATGGTCGGACCGCCCAACCTCAAGCCGCAACTGCGGGATCAGATCGCCAAGGCCACCATCGAGGTGCTCAAGATGCCCGATGTGCAGCAGCGCTTCCGCACGCTCAATGTCGAGCCGGACGGCAGCACGCCGGCCGAAACGGCCGCCTTTATTAAGAGCGAAGTCGCCCGCTGGGGCGAGGTGATACGCGCAAATCATATCATGGCGGAGTGAGCCCTCTGCCTACCAGGTGTAGCGCACCGACCCCGTGCCGGCATAGGCCTGCACGTCAGCGGCGGACATTATCCGTCGCCGAGCCTATGTCTGCTTTACCCCCGGAAAGCGGACATCGTGAGGTTGCCTCGACATGTCCGCTCTGTGCCAATCGCGTCCTTCTTGATAGGGTTGGCCGGTGCTATTGTTAATTTAAGGGACCATGAAGAAAGGAAGATTAACAATGCAACACGTCAAGGAACCGGCGCCTTCATACCGTAATCTGCAGAGGGTGGTTATGTCCGCAGTCACACTCGCGGCGGCGATCTTGATCGCAGGTGCGGCGCTTACCCTCAATTCTGCGCAAACAGAGGCAACGCCAAATAAGGTGACGGCGAAAAAGCCCTGTGGCTCCTGCCATCCCCCCAACAAACCTCCCCGTCGCTAATATCGCCTCGCGCGTGGCGGCATAGCCGTGGTGCTGTGGCGACAAAAAGCCCCGACTGAGCGGCCGGGGCTTGGAGTTTCAACGTGACCTCAAAACATATCAGGTCGATGCGGCCATTTCTATGGCGTAGCTACGCGATTCGCATGATGGCATTAGCGGCGTGGGGCGGCTTATGCACCGCTGGAGGGATTCCCGTCCAGTTCAGGGCCGTGCATCGCAGCAAAAGCGGCCAGCTCATGTCCGCTTTGGGTCAGAAGCAGACGTGGCGTCATCACCTAGCCTTGTCCGCTTTATCCCCGGAAGCGGACATGCCCACCCGTCAACTCACTCCCGGCTGACAGCGCCGCCACTCCTGTACCGACGGGTCGTCACCCTGGCGCGCGTGGGCGAGATACTCGTTTAGCAATTGGATTTCTACGGTGGCACCCGCGCCGGTCTCACCTGCTGGAATGACATAAGAAAAGAAATGTCGAGTGTAGTTGCCCCTCGTTTCTTGCCCGCCGGGCGTGACGATAGCTGGGCCACGAATTGACATTCGCTTACCGTTGGAATGACACCAATCACCGTCAATTGCGTCAGCGTGCGCAGAATGAGCGAAGCTAAATGTGACCCCTATTGCAGCCATCAGAGCGAGCGCAGATTTACGCCTGAACTTCCTTCGCAGATTGTTCCACCGTCTCATCGATCACCTCATCGGCGTACGCGACCACGCAGTTCGACGCAAGCCGAGCTGCAAGACGAGTACCTCGGTTATTGCGGCGCGATGTTGGCGATCCGCACGACCTTGCCCCACTTCTCGGATTCAGCGGCGATGAAGGCAGCGAACTCCTGGGCATTGAGCGGCATCGGCACTGTGCCGAGATCACGGCGCCGATCTCGCGATCGAGGCGTGCGATGACGGCCGCAGGCGTACCCTTGGGCGCGCCGACGCCGGCCCAGGTCCTTGCCTCGTATCCCGGCAACGCCTCGGCAATCGTCGGCACCTCAGGCAGCGCCTCGAAGCGCCGGCTGCCGGCGACCGCGAGCGCACGCAGCGCGCCCGTGCGCACATGCGGCAGCGAGGTGACCATCACATCAAAGCCGATCTGCACCTGGCCGGCGAGCAGGTCGGTGATCATGGGCGCGCCGCCGCGATAGGGGACATGCACCATGTCGATGCCGGCCATCTGCTTGAGCAGCTCGCCGGCGAGATGCGAGGCGGTGCCGATGCCGAACGAAGCCATGGTGACCTTGCCGGGATTGGACTTGGCGTAGTCAATCAGCTCGGGAACCGTTTTGGCGGGGAACAACGGATGTGCAACCAGGATCATGGGATAGGCGACGAGGCCGGCGACCGGCGCGATGCCGTCCTCCAGCGGGGGCGGGTTCGCCGAGATTTTCGCGTTCATCAGCGTGGAGCCGCCGTAGTGGAGCAGCGTGTACCCGTCCGGCGCCGAGTTGAGCACCGCTTGCACGGAGACGAAGGTGCCGGCACCCGGCCGGTTTTCGATTACGACCTGCTGGCCCAGCCGTTCCGAGAGCGACGGCGCCATAAGGCGCGCCACCTGGTCGGCACCGCCGCCAGGCGGAAAACCGATGATCCAGCGCACTGGGCGGGTTGGATAATCCTCTGTGGCGAATGCCCGCGGCGCGCCGGCCAACAATCCGGCGCCGGCGAGCTGCAGAAATTGTCGTCGTGCAATGGTCATGGCGTGATCCCCGGCGAACACCGCGATCTGGCGAGCGAACCGCTGCGTATTATCGCCGCCGATAAACCAGAAGGAAAGCCGGCCTAATCGCGTCCGGGTGTAGGCACATCGCGGCGGCGACTGCGCACGCAAGAGCTGCCGACGGGACATGCCGAACCTGATTATCGGTGCATGTCCGCTTCGCTCCGAAAGCGGACATGCGCGAACCACCGCGATATGTCTGCTTCGTGCCATAAGCGGCTGTGAGCAGCTGCAGCAACCACGCCGCTATTCGATCCTCGTCGGCGCGGGCGGGCAGCTTCACCGACACGTCGAGACCGAGTATCGGCCTTTGAGATGCGACCGGCATAGACGCGGGGCGTGGGATCAACGCCAGGACATTCAGTGCGTGGCCATGTAGGCATCGCGCAGGACGTTGGTCTCACACTCCAGATCCTCCAAACGGTGCTTGACTACGTCACCGATGCTGATGATACCGGCGAGCTTGCCGTCGCGCAGCACAGGCATGTGGCGCACGCGATGGCGCGTCATCAGCTGCATCACGTGACTGACACTCTCGTCCGGGGACACGGTGATCACGCCGTATCGCATGATTTCCTTCACCGGCATCAAAGTGGCAGTCTCGCCGTAGCGAGAAAATGCGTGAACGATTTCACGTTCGGAAATAAGACCGAGAACAGCCTCCCCGCTTATCACCACGAGAGCACCGATGTTCTTTACGCGCAACCAGTCCGCCGCTCTCCTAATGCTGGCATCCGGCTCTATTGTCGCGACGTCGGCGCCCTTCTGCCTCAGAATGGTTTCAACGGTCACAGCTGCATCTCCTGAGTTGTCTGCTCCCCAAAGTGATTGGCCTCTAAGGGTGAGCGTGCACCCTTCCCAATAGATTGGCAACGCGGATCGGGGGATGCAACCTCGACTTTGCTTAACGGGAGATTATGGAATATCGCGGAATTTCCGGATCACTCCGGCTTGATGTTGGCCGCCTGGATCACCTTGCCCCACTTCTCGGTTTCGTCGGCGATCAGTTTCCCAAATTCGGCGGGCAAGAGCGCGAGCACGTCGCCACCGAGGTCGGCCAGCCGCGCCTTCATCTTGGGCTCGGCAAGGCCAGCGTTGATCTCCGTGTTGAGCTTCTCGACGATCTCGGCCGGCGTGGCCTTCGGCGCGCCGACGCCGTACCAGGTGCTCACCTCGTAGCCCGGCACGAACTCAGCCACGGTCGGGATGTCCGGTAGCGCGTCCGAGCGCATTGCGGCGGTGACTGCGAGCGCGCGCAGCCTGCCAGCCCTGATATACTGAATCGATGCGACAGTGCTGGCGAAGTAGACCTGCACCTGCCCGGCGATGAGATCGGTGACCGCCGGCCCGCCACCGCGATAGGGCACGTGGACCATGTCGATGCCGGCCATCATCTTGAAAAGCTCGCCGGCCAGATGAGCCCCGGCGCCGATGCCCGACGACGCCATGCTGATTTTGCCTGGATTGGCCTTGGCGTAGGCGATGAACTCGGGAACCGTGCTGGCCGGAACCGACGTGTTCACCACCATGACGTAGGGACCTCGGAAGACGCCCGCGACCGGCGCGATGTCGCGGATGAAATTGAAGTTGAGCTTGTCGTACAACGCTGCGTTGGTCGCGTTGTAGCTCCCGACCACGAGCAGCGTGTAGCCGTCTGCAGGCGCGCGTGCGACCGCCTCGGTGCCGATGTTGGTGCCGCCACCCGGCCTGTTGTCGATCACGAATTGCTGGCCGAGCCGTTCCGACAGCCACTGACCGATCAGGCGCGCCGTGATGTCGGACGCGCCGGCAGGCGCGACTGGCACGATAAGAC
>Ga0318508_1000224_pt1 | contig 8018 bp, 8 predicted proteins | sample GRESIP084b2f21_FD_203493 | JGI IMG/M metagenome (GOLD analysis project Ga0318508, IMG submission 203493) | Tropical soil microbial communities from Luquillo Experimental Forest, Puerto Rico - GRE.SIPMG.084b2f21 | ecosystem: Environmental > Terrestrial > Soil > Tropical forest > Bulk soil | place...
GTGGTGATCAGTACCGCCGGCGACGTCGGCCCATGTTCGGCTTGGCCGATCAGATCGGTCGCGCAGATTTCGCCGTCCACCGTGTCGTCGGCGATGATCAGCGTCTCGGTCGGCCCGGCGAGGAGGTCGATACCGACCCGCCCGAACAATTGCCGCTTCGCCTCGGCGACATAGGCGTTGCCCGGTCCGACGATCATGTCGACGCCGCGAATGGATTCGGTGCCGAGCGCCATGGCCGCGACCGCCTGCACGCCGCCGAGGACGAAGATCTCATCGGCGCCGCCAAAATGCATCGCCGCAACGATCGCCGGATGCGGGCCGCCCTTGAACGGGGGCGCGCAAGCAATAATGTGTTTCACGCCGGCGACGCGCGCGGTCACGATCGACATATGCGCGGAGGCGACCATCGGATAACGGCCTCCGGGGACGTAACAGCCGATCGAATTGACCGGGATATGTTTGTGGCCGAGCACGACGCCCGGCAGGGTCTCGACTTCGAGGTCGCGTAACGTCTCCTTCTGCTTCTGCGCGAAGTTTTGCACCTGCGCCTGCGCGAACTTGATGTCGTCGAGATCGCGCTTGCGCATTTGGCCAATCGCACGCTCGATTTCGTCGGGCGTAAGTTTGAAGGATGGCGGCGACCAATTGTCGAATTTGCACGACAGTTCACGCACTGCTGCGTCCTTGCGCGCATCGATTTCAGCGAGGATTTGCTCGACGGTTTCGCGGACTTTGGCATCAGCCGCCTTGATCGCGCCGGCGTCCATTCCGCGCTTGAGGTGTCGGGCCATGTGAACTCTCCGGAGTTGGACAACAGACGACAGTGGACAGATGAAGGTGTCGGTGGATGAGATTATCCGTCCTCGGTCATCTATCCTGCGTCGCCTTCTTATTTAATCGCCTGTGGATTGATCGGCGAGCCGGTGCCGCCGGTGATGATCAACGGCGGGCCGCAAAAGAAAAACTCATAGATGCCGTCGTCGGCGCAATCCTCGGCCAGTTCCTTGAGGTAAAAAATTTCGCCCATGCATAAACCCATCGCCGGGATCACCACCCAATGCCAGGGCTGGTTGGCATCTTTGGTCTCGTTCGGGCGGACCTCGACGCCCCAGGTATCGGTGCAGATCGCGGCGACTTGTTTGTCCTGGCACCAATAGCAATTTTCGAACTTCACGCCGGGCGCATCGCCGCCGGCATAGGCGCCCCAACTCTTTTCGGCGAGACAGCGCTCCATCTGGCCGGTGCGGATGATGACGAAATCGCCACGGCCGATAGATACGTTCTGGTCCTTGGCGCATTTGTCGAGTTCGTCGTTGGAAATACTCTCGCCGTCGGCCAGCCATTTGACGCCACGATAGCGCGCGATGTCGAGCAGCACGCCGCGGCCGACCATCCTGTTCTTGGAGTGCTCGATGCCGAGCACGTTGAGGCCCTTGGAATCGACAAACTTGGCGTCGTGACCGTTGTAACCCTTTTCTTCGTAGAAGATATGGCCGAGCGCATCCCAATGCGTGGCACCCTGCACACACAACATCAGCGTATCGTCGGCGTAACGGATTTTGTTCCAGTCCTGCCGGCCCGCGATCGCGTCGGTGCCGGTGGCGAGCATCTGATGGATCGGATTAAAGCGGCCGCCGAATAACCCGGTCTGCGGGCCATTGCCATCGAGCGGAATGCCGAGCGCAAAAACCTTGCCGGTGCGAATGAGGCTCGCTGCTTTGACGATGTCCTGCGGGGTGACGTGATTGAGTGTGCCGATCTGGTCGTCTTTTCCCCAACGCCCCCAATTCTTAAGCTTCTCCGAGGCCTCTGCGATTGCCTTTCTATCGACCTTGATGTCCATCGTTTCTTCCTTACTGTTTTGCCCTCGCCGCCGCGTCCCCGGGCTAACCGTGATGCAGGGCGCCAGTTTGGCATAAAAGTTCCAGACCGTACCCGAATAATTCACATCGGCGGTGTTCTACATGGCGAACCCAATAGACAGAGCGAGTAGAGACAGAGAGGAAATGCAACATGGCTGAAAGTCAAATTATGACCGCGCTTTTGGCGATCAGCGGCGCAGTGCTCGGCCCCGCTGCTGCGCGGGCGCAAACGATTGTCGACAAATGGACGTCGGTGCCGGCACCGCCGCCACCGGAGCTGAAACCTGTCACCGTCGATCCCAAGACCACAGCTCTCCTGATGCTCGATTTCATGAACCAGAATCGCGGCAAACGGCCAGCCTGCGTCGCCAGCCTTCCGGCCATGAAGAAATTGCTCGCGGCAGCGCGCAGCAAAGGCGGCGGTGATTTATAGCATCATCGCCAATTCGACGATGGCGGACGTAATGCCGGATGTCGCGCCTTTGGGGGATGAGCCCTCCGTCCTGTCCGGGCCGGACAAGTTCCTCAACACCGATCTTGCAAAAATTCTCAAGGACAAGGGCATTCAGACTGTCATTGTGACTGGAACAGCCTCGAACGGCGCGGTCCTCTTTACCGGGGCCAGGGCGGCATTCCGTGGTATGAATGTTATCGTGCCGGTCGATGGAATGTCGGCGGTGAGCCTTATGCGGACTTCTCGACTGTATACATTTCCTCAACGCGCCCTTGTTGTCGCCCAAATCGACACCGACCAGGACCGATATGATCAAGTTTTGAATGCTGAAATCTTCGGGCACCCGGTGACGGGAGCGCGACGGATTGACCATCATCCGTCGCGCTTCATCCCCATATACGTGGATGGGTAGATGAAACTTCTGAGTTTTGCTGCCGACGGCAAGGAATGGTTCGGCGCAGCGCGTGACGGCGGCGTCGTGACGCTCAACGATAAAATCGGCCAGCCGAACCTGCGCGCCGCGCTCGCGGCCGGTGCGCTGGAAAAAATGCGAGAGCTGGCACGAACCGCCCTGCCCGACCGCAAGCTGAGCGAGATAACGTTCCTGCCGGTCATCCCGAAGCCGGAGAAGATTCTCTGCGCTGGCATCAACTATCGCTCGCATGCCGCAGAGATGAGCCGCGAACTGCCGAAACAGCCGAGCATGTTCATTCGCTTTGCCGACACACTGGTCGGCCACGGCGGCCAACTGATCCGGCCCAAGGTCTCGGATCATTTCGATTTCGAAGGCGAGCTCGCGCTTGTCATCGGCAAAGGCGGACGACACATCGCGGCGGAGCGCGCGCTCGAACACGTCGCCGGCTATACCTGTTTCGTCGACGGCAGCGTACGCGATTATCAGAAGTTCTCCGTGACGTCCGGCAAGAATTTTCCGGGCACCGGCCCGTTCGGTCCCTGGCTCGTGACAACCGATGAAATCCCGGATCCAGGCCGGCTGACCTTGACGACGCGGCTGAATGGCAAAGAGGTTCAACGCTCGGCGACGGATCTCTTGATCTATTCGATCCCGCAGATCATCACCTTTTGTTCGGACTTCACCGCGCTTACGCCGGGCGATGTCATTTCCACCGGCACTCCGGAAGGCGTCGGCCACAGCCGCAAGCCGCCGCTGTGGATGAAACCCGGCGACACACTCGAAGTCGAGATTACCGGGATCGGCGCATTGCGGGCGAGTATCGTCGACGAACGGAACTGAATTACGCCGCTAATCCAAACAATTTCACGGCGTTGCGCCAGCAGATCTTCTCGCGCTCGGGGTTAGCGAGAGCAATTGAATCGAGAACTTTCACCGTCGCGCGGATGTATCCGACGCCTTTTTCCTTGTCGAACGGACAATCCGAGGCGAACAACACATGGTCGGCGCCAAAGAAATCGAGCCCGCAAATCGTCGCCGCGCGCGCGCCTTCGACCGCCGTGTCGCCGTAGAAGTCCTTGAAATAGTCGTAAGGGCGCTTTTTCAGAGATTTGAGAACGCGGCTGTAATCCTCATCTGAGGTCCGCACGCCAAGCTGATCGAACGAATGGCCGACGCGCCCTTCGAGATAGGGAATAACGCCGCCGAGATGATGCGCGATGACTTTCAGGCCGGGATAGCGATCCATTATGCCTGAGAAGACAAGCCGCGCCAGCGTTACGCCGGTTTCGTATGGCCAGCCGAGCACGCTGCAAATCTCGTATTTCGAATATGTTTCGCTCGGGTAATCCGGCATGTCGCGCGTGCGTGCGGGATGCAGAAGGATCGGCTTGCCGGAATTGGCGATCACTTCGAACACCGGCAGAAATTGCGGCGCATCGAGCGGCACGCCATTGGCATTGGTCGCAAGCTGAATGGCATTGGCGCCGCTTGCAAGCGACCGCGCCGCTTCTTTGGCGGCGGCGGCTGGTGCGTTCATTGGCAACAGCGCCGACCAGCCGACAAAATGTTTCGGGTGCTTGGCGACGATTTCGGCCAGTCCGTCATTGGCGATCTTCGCCATTTCCGGCGATTTATCCGGCCCCCACAGCCGTTCGAGCGGGGGCAGCCCATGCGATAGGACCTGAGAATAGTCGTCGAACATTTCGACGATGCGTAGCCGTAGATCGAGATCCGACAGCGCCGGGATGCTGCGCACGCGCTTGCCGATGTCTTTTGCGGCATCGGGCGATTGCAATAACGCGTCGTAGTAGCGTTTGGGAAAAAAATGATTGAAAGCGTCGATGATGCGCATGCCTCAGCCTCGTTGACTTAAAGTTTAGCTGGCGTGCTAGGGCAACGCACCACAATGTTCGTATAGCCCGAAGCGAACATTAGCCGAACTTCGGCCTAACCACTTCCAGTCTACCGGTCTGACTCGCTACGATGGCCTCTCCCGAACCTGGGGTGAGGCAATGCGACGACGGGATTTTATCGCCGCATTCGGCATCGCGGCCGCTTTCCGCGTCAGCGCAACAACCGGCGCTTCCGCTTGTTGGTTTCCTCAGCAGCCTATGTCACAGGTCCCGTTGCCGCGTTTCGCCAAGGTCTGGCAAGTTTGGGATACGAAGAGGGGAAAAAACGTCGCCGCCGACGAGGTAATTGACTGAAGAAGCGCAGAATGTCGGCTATTGGCCCTTAGCGGACGTGCTGATCACGCTCCGCAATGTCCGCTTTTGACCCAAAGCGGACATCAGCAATCCATCCGATGTTCCAAATCCGCCGCGCGGCCTAATGCCATAGCCCTCAAATCGCTGGCGAGCGTTGCCCAGAGAGCACAGTCCGGGTCAACGACTCAGGTTATTTTTATGGGATACGGAGACAACAATCCTGGGGGCTCTATGTCTCGCGCGCCTCACACCGCCAAAGTGCATGATGACGCGATTATCGCGTTCCTCCTGTTCTGCCTCGAAATTTATCAGGCAGAGCAAGAGCGTAAACGAAAGCTGCACTAAAGACCAACCCGCTGCCGTCGACCCAGTGGGCAATCGGCTAGCCAGCAATCCATCTAGAGAAAAGCCGCGTCTTCACATCTTTTGAGATAACTCCGCCATCGTTGGCAGCCTGCCGTTTGGCGTATCAACGACGCCGGGTAGAACCTGCGATAGTTGTTTGGTGAGTTCCTCCTCGGAGAGGCCTGACTTTTGAGCCAGCATCTTGATGATGCTTGGGCCGAGCGCCGAACCAAGCTGACCTGGTGAGACTGGTTGATTTTGTCCCGAACCGACCCAGGAATTGGCTACATTGCCAAGCCCTTCCTGCTCCAGTTTTTTCAACAGTCCACCCAAACCGCCAAGCACTCCGCCAGCACCCTCGTCGGATGTCGCTTGCGGCGCTGGGCTGGCGCGCGCGCGGAACAGAGCGCCTGAAGCCAGCAAAGCACCGAGAGCGAGCATCAACGGTTTGCCGAGTTTGCCACCCGGAGCGGCCGAACGAACCATATCATCGAATCCAGACAATGACGGCGCTCGCTGCGATAGCGTTCCAGGACTTGCGGAATGGGAAGCGACGGGATTTCGCCAATCGACGTCATCACGGCTGATCAGCGCGCTTGCGTAAGGGCGGACCGCAGCCAGGCTGCGGTCTTAAACGCATCGGCGTCGCGATCGAAATAGCCGACAGCCTGGAGGCCAAGCGGTAGATCGTTGAGCTCGAAAAGCGGCAGCGAAATTGCCGGCACCCCAAGGAGCGACCCCGGCACGGCGAATTCCGGATTGCCAGTGGAGCTTAATCCCTCCGGCGCGTGGCTCGGCGCGGAGAGCGTGATGCAGGCGTCGCAGTTTGCGGCAAGCTCAGCATACACCGCGCGCACGCGGGCGCGCTCTTTCAAATCGGCACGGTGATCGGTGATCGTCATGTCTTCGTAACGCTGCGCTCGATCCAGGATGCTGCGGCTCAACGCGCCGGCATCGCGCTCGCGCATGGTGCGGATGAACCAGCGCATCTCCCAGCCGTTGCAGCGGTAGGAAAGCTCCATCGCATTGACCAGGTCGGTTTCCAGCGCCGCGACTTTATCGTCGTTGTGACGGGTGCGAATTTCGATGCCGGCGGATTTCAAGCGCATGACGCATTCGCCCAGGCGCTGCTTGGCGCCGACCGACGCGGATTCCCAACCGGCGGTCTCGAGCACGGCGAGGCGGCGCGGCTTCTCGCTCGGCGGCATCATGTCCGGTCCTTGCAGCCCGGCGGTTCCGGCATCGCCGCCGACACGGGCGACGATTTCGCGCGCCACTTGCCAGGCATCCTGCAACGATGCGGCGAGAATGCCGGTGCAGCTTTGACTCTGATAGTCGTGGCTGCCCTCGCGGTTGATGGCATTGACGCTCGGCTTAAAACCGACGCAACCGCAGAAGCTCGCCGGGCGAATGACGGAGCCGATAACTTGCGTGCCGAGCGCGGCGCTTACGACACCAGTGGCGACAGCGGCCGCCGAACCGCTCGACGAGCCGCCGGGCGTGTGCGCCGTGTTCCAGGGATTGCGGGTGCCGCGCGGTTCGGACGCGGCGAATTCGGTGGTGACCGTCTTGCCGAGAATGACCGCTCCGGCATCGCGCAGTGCCCACACGCTTGCCGCATCTTTTTCCGAGCGCCAGCCGAGAAAAAGCGGCGAGCCCATCTGCGTCGGCATGTCGAAAGTTTCAATCACGTCCTTGATGCCGACTGGCATGCCATCGATCGACGACAACGGTCGTCCGGCGCGCCAACGCTCGGTTGCACGATCAGCCGCCGCACGCGCAGACGGCAGGTTCGTGCAGACAAAGGCGCCGATCCTCGGTTCCCATTGTTCCAGCAATTCCAGCGAGCGTTCCAGAAACTGCCGCGGCGTAGCAGTGCCCGCGGGGAAATCCCGCGTCGCAGCGATGTAGGGCCGCAACGCGGGCCTCGACTGCTCGCGCACGCTCGTTCCGTCGCTGGCGATCGGCTGTTCCAGATCGCGCGTCACGTTATTTCTTGCTCTCGTCGTAGTAGTGGATTTCGTAAAGCAGGCAGCCGCGATCCGACTTGAATGGACCATGGTAAACGCCTGGAGGCCGGCAGGCATAGGTCGGCGCGTCGAAGGATTCGCCTCCCCTGCCCTGCGGATCGTTGCCGACGATCAGGTCGCCTGAGACGAGATAAACCTCCTCCCAGTGGTCGTGTACGAACGGTGCCGTGGTGTAGACGCCTGGGGCAAACCGCAACAGGCGCGTCCGGCTGCCCATCTTGCGCGCCTCATCAAGATCGCTTGCCAGGATCTTTTGCTCGATACCTGACGGATAGCCTGACGGCGTCGCCCAGCCTTGCTTCATATCGATCCGGTGGAACTCGAGATGCGGTTTATTCATCGGCATGGGTTTAGCATTCCATCCCTGACGCACGGCAATGTTCTAGGTGCCGCAAAGTTCGCGTTGCAACGGCCTATCGCGCATTGTACATGGGGTGCAAGCCTAAACAATCGCGCGATAATTTTCGCCGGGCCGGGCAGCGCTTTTCTCGCACGAAGCCTGATCGCACGAAGTTTGTCGCACCGGCCGATTAGCGGAGACCGCAAGAGCGCCGTCATGCATGAAATCGCCGGGCAGGTTCATTGGCATGAGCCGTCGGGCTTCAAGCGCGCCGGCTTCGGCAAATTCGGCCGGCCGAAGACCCCGTACGACCTGTTCATGGAATCGGAAGGCATTCCGGTCTACCGGGATATCGGCGTGCGCAA
>Ga0318508_1000226_pt1 | contig 8007 bp, 14 predicted proteins | sample GRESIP084b2f21_FD_203493 | JGI IMG/M metagenome (GOLD analysis project Ga0318508, IMG submission 203493) | Tropical soil microbial communities from Luquillo Experimental Forest, Puerto Rico - GRE.SIPMG.084b2f21 | ecosystem: Environmental > Terrestrial > Soil > Tropical forest > Bulk soil | place...
ATCCGGCGCAGGCTGTTGCATTGGGTAATCGGCGCTCTCGTAGAGGCGTTGAATGGCATCGCTATTGAAGGTTTGCCGTCGAGGAGCTTGCGGCCGTGCACGCACTGGGCGCGTGGATGCAGGTCGTTGACGCGCCCGACGCCGAAAGCGATTGCAGAGACATTCTCTGCACAGGAATGGCGGTGTTTCGCGAAACCAGTATGACCTCCATCGGCAAGCTGGAGGTGCGGCAAACCGACTGAGCCAAGACAGCCGGTGGCGGGCGTATGATGGCGGTGGCACCTGGGGAGGAAGCCGCATGGTCGACCTGAGACCGCGGGAATTCATCACCGTTCTTGGCGGAGCGGCGTCGTGGCCGGCAAAATCGGATTCGCGCAGGGAGAGACTGATGAAGAAAGCAAAGAAAGTGAAGAAGGCGAAGAAAGTGCAGAAAATGGACCTGGGAGCGATCTTTGACGCTCACATCCGGCATGAGTTCGTCGATCACGATGTCGCCGCCACAATGAAGACCATGGCGGCCGAACCGTACGTCCACAATGTGCCCACGCTCACCGGCGGCGACGGTCACGCCAGCGTAGTCGATTTTTACACGCACCACTTCGTCGGCAAGATGCTCGCCGATACCCGCATCGAGCGGATTTCGCGCACGGTTGGCAGGGACCAAGTGGTGGATGAGCTCATCCTGTATTTCACGCACGACTGCCCCATTGATTACATACTTCCTGGTATTCCACCGACCGGGCGGAGAGTAGCGGTGCCGCATGTTGTCGTGATGAAATTTAAAGGGCACAAAGTCGCCCACGAGCATATCTATTGGGATCAAGCCTGTGTGCTCGCTCAGATCGGTCTCCTCGACCCAAGCAAATTGGCCGTCACCGGAGCCCAGCAAGCCGAGGCACTCGTGGAAAAATCGAGGCGCAAGCGAGCGTGAGCGTCCTAAGCCTTCCGATCTTCCCGTCGCGCTCGCACCAACCTCAAAACCTGCAAGACGCTCGGCCTCGATGTGCCGCCGACCTTGCTCGCCCGCGCCGAGGAGGTGATCGAATGATGTGAAGGGAGGTTCAAAGTGAAACTTTCCCGCCGACAATTTCTGCATCTGGCCGCGGGCGCTGCCGCGCTGCCGACCGTCTCACGCTTCGCTTGGGCGCAGACCTATCCGACGCGCCCGGTGCGTCTGATCGTGCCATTCGCGGCCGGCGGCGGGCGTTAGATCAACATTCCAACTCTCGTGCAACGCAGGGAAAGCATCTTCAAAAAAGCTGGGATAGTTCAGGAGCGAGACTCGGCTATGCGAGTTGTCAAAACGTGCAACGTTATACCGGTCGCCCCGAGTGATTTGAGCCAAGCTCTCAGCCGCAACAAGTTTTGCAGTGGCGTCTGCCGGAAGAAGCTGAAAGCCGTCGAGATGGACATAATGGTGCGTTCCGACGGCCTTTAGCGGAGACTTAAGTTGAGCTTGAAAGTCACAAGGAGACATTAGGATAAAGCCTTGACTCGCATGGCGCGCGATTCTTACCAGCGGAAGCCCTCGGTGTCACCTTGTAGAACAGCGTTTCGGCAATTGGACTTGATGTCCAATTAATAACGAGTCCACGTTCGAAAAATTGCACGATCCGGTCTTCGGTCGATATCGCCGCGCGAAAAGCGCGCTTGGTGGTGCCCGGGGTGACCGAAGGCCGCGGCGAGCCGATCCTCAATCCGGTCACCGGCGCGCAACACCGGGTGCGCATCGATATGGTCGACGGTTTCGAATACACGCTTGCCGAAATCGGACGCGGTTGGACCAAGACGTCGCGCCCGATCCGGCTGGAACTTGCCGATTCCTACGGCCAATTCGCTGAAATCCATCTCTGCCAAAGCGGCATCGTGCGCTGAGCCGACATGTCTGAGGCGGCCATCGAGGCCATGCTGCGGCGCGATCGAGCGATCGTAGCCGCCGCTCTCGTCATCCTGACCGCGCTTGCCTGGGCTTATGTGTGGTGGCTCGCCGCCGACATGGATATGAGCGGCATGGACATGTCCGGCTTTCGGATGATCCCTGCCGGCATGGGCCTGATGATGCCGGCCACTGCGCCCTGGAATGCCATGGAGTTCGCGTTGGTGTTTGCGATGTGGGCCGTCATGATGATCGGCATGATGACCCCATCGGCGACGCCCATGATCCTGATCTATGCGCGTGTCGGCCGGCAGGCGGCGCGACAGGGGACGCCATTGGCGGCTAGCTGCTATTTTGCCGGTGGCTATCTTCTCACGTGGATAGGCTTTGCCCTCGTCGCAACGTCGGCGCAATGGGCGCTGGAACGGGCCGCTTTGCTCACGCCGATGATGGCGGGCGCGAGCGACATGTTCAGCGGCACAGTGCTGATTGCGGCCGGTGTGTATCAATGGACGCCGCTCAAGGACGCCTGCCTGCGACAATGCCAGTCGCCGTTGTTATTCATTCAGCGCCACGGCGGATTTCGCTCCGACCTGCTGGGTACGCTCGCGCTCGGTGCCCGTCATGGCGCCTATTGCATCGGCTGTTGCTGGGTCTTGATGGCATTGCTCTTCGTTGGCGGAGTGATGAACGTGCTGTGGATCGCCGCGATCGCGATCTTGGTGCTGGCCGAGAAGGTGGTTCCCGCCGGTCGTGTGATTTCGCGTATCGCAGGTGCCGGGCTTTTCGCAGGCGGCGCATGGCTGTTGGCACAAGCACTCCGATGAACGGAACACAATGTTGGCTAGTGGGCCGCTCAGACGTTTCTTTTTCGTCTCGGTCCGAGGGCCGCTATTGATCCGATACGATCCATCCGGCCGTGTCCTGACCGCCCTCAAAGGGACGTGGTGCCTGTCGCGAAGTGGCAGGAGCTGTCGCCGCGTCCATATGCGCGAGGAGCGGGATGAGCCGTCACGGACCGGTCCAGTCGAACGGAATGTGCTTGCTTGAATTCGTCGTCCACTGAAACTGGAAGCCGAACGCATCGACGGAGCAGATCGTTGATTTGCCCCAGGTCACGAGCTGCCCAGGTCCGGTCTCGGAGCCGGGCGGGTTCATGAGCTGCGGATATTTTCCCGGCGGGCTTGTCGGTCCGGTCAGGGCCTTGGCCCAGGCCTTCACTTTACCTGCGATCTCGGTTCCCCACAGGGCGCGGTCGGGCGCGATCTCGAAAGTGATTCGCGCGCGCTCGACGCCCCGCAACTGCCGGCCTTCGGCGAACAGCGCAGCGACGAGAGCCGGAAATCCTCCGACCTGGCCGCCGAAAATGCGAGGAAGGACCTCCGCTTGCCGTTCGTCGGCGCGTTCGTCGATGAAAATGCCGGCGCTACCTTTGGCCTTCCCTGCCCAGAGATCGCCTTCCCATTTCCCTACCCGAACGAAGCTCAGTCCGTCGAGATTGATATCACCGTAATGGCCACGCTGGATGTGCCAGAACAGAACCGACTCGCAGAAACCGTTGTCCGGGGCTTGAGCAAAGGTGCAGGGGCACGCGGCGGCGCAGCTGCAATTGTCGAACCAATCTCCCGTGATGTGCCAGCTGGGAATTGGGTCATGAGCGGCCTCCATTCGCCCATCATGACAATATGACGCCAACTCCGGTTGTGCCATTGGCCGCGTATGTCGGCTCTGGGTCAAAAGCGGAAAAACTCGATCTGAGCATTAGATGTCCGCTTTGCCCCCGAAAGCGGAACCTACCTCTGATCTTAGAACTACTCCCGCCGCCAGCTATTTGCGAACGCCGCCATCGCGGCCTCGCGCGTCGCAGCATAGCCGTGCGTGGGGCGTGCGATTTCTCGTGGATATCACGCCTTGCCAAGGATCAGCAGCAGCAGCCGTAGGCCCTGCCCAATACCGATCATGGCAAGGCCGCCTGATATCAGTCCGCGCAATTTTCAGACGCGGTTGTAGCGTTGCTCCGCTCGGTCGAGCGTGCGCTCGATTGCATCAATCACAGCAAAATAGAGCTTGAGGCTCGGCGTTCCGTTGCTGCGCGTATCGATGTAGACACAGGTGGGGCAGATGTTGAAACGAGAATTTGCCAACCGTCGACGCACGGGCGGTGGAAGATTATCGAGCTTATGTATCCAAACGGAGCCCTCGTCGAACGTCGTGCACCGCACTTGCCTTCCGTCAAACACTGCCATGCGCCTCGAGCCCCAAATCGGATTGAGCCTGATGAACGACACGCCCGCCTCCAAGGAAAATCGTCATAAGACTCGCACACTCGCACACTATCGCTTGCGGCCCTTACGGCCTCGACCGAGTGTGCGAGTGTGCGAGTCTGGCGACGGTTTTTGCAGCAACCGCGCCCATGCATTCTCGAACTGCGTGCGTCGGTAGCCGCCCCGCGTCTGGTCCGAGCGCCCGGTTGGATGCAAGCCAAGGATGGGCCTGATCTCGAAGGGCCGAAGCAGCGCGGCGAGCTGGTGCAGACTGATCGCTCCCTTACCGCGAAAATCAGCCCACTCCCCCGAAGGGTGCTTCGCCAGCGCCTGACACAGGCTCTCCGAGGTCCGCTCTTCTGCGCTGCCCCAAACATCCTGGAGCGCCGCAAACAACCGAATATTTTCACTTGGCTCGTCACGGTCAGTCTCGAGCGCGAGCGCAGCCTTGCGCACCCGCTTAGGCCACTCGCCGCCGGCAAGATCACCAATCGCCAGCAGCATCCGCCAATTCACGCGGACGCGGTTGTTGAAGCCGGGTGGGAAATCGGGCTTAGCGTCGCGCAGGGCCACCGCGTTATCGACGGCCCAACGCGCCAACTTGCGCCGGATGATCTGGAACTGCTCGTCATCCTTAAAGCCGAACTCCTCCACTACCTCGCTCGCGAGCTTCGGCCAGATCAGGCAGACGATCGAGCGGCTAAGCACCGTGTCAGGCACGTGCAACCCCTTCATCGAAATCAGCTGCGCGCCGTAGACATCGAACTCTTCGACCGCGCCGCCCTTACCGACGCGAGGGACCTTGCGTCCGCTATTGCTCCAGCTCGCGTTAATGATGTGCGCCAGCACACCGCCACGGCGGGCGAACAGCGTGTCTGCTTCATCGAGGCAGAACGTCGGCCGCAGACGATCGACGATGCGATAGGTGGCCGCGCCAGTCGCCTCGACCGCCAAATACGGGCGTAACACCACCCAGCGCAGAACATCCTGCGCCAGGCTCTTGCCTGCGTCCCGCTCAGGGAAGGTGAAGATCAGCTTGGGGGCGTGCGTCGCGATCTCGACCACGTACGTAAAGGCCCCCCACAGCGTGGACGCGGTGACAATGGCGTCGCTCGCAACTACGTAGCGGCGAAACTTCGCATCTTACCGGCTCGGGCCAAGGCGCTAGCTCCTCTGGGATTTCGCGCGCGGCGAGAAGGACCTCGAACTCTTCCGTCAAGATCTCGAGGTCCTCCCCGAGGCGTGCGGCCGCCTCTCGAAGGCGCACCTCGTGCGTCAGCTTCGGCAGATCGGCGATCGCGGCGAAAGCGGCATCGCGCTTCTTTCGCCGTTCTTCTTGTTCGCGCTCGAGACGCTCGGTCTCCTTGCGGGCACGCTCGGTCTCCCTGCGGACGCGCGCTTCGTCCTGACGTGTGTGCTTGACTTCGCGCTCCTGCTTCTTCTCGGCGCGATCCTCGATGCGCCGTTGCTCAGCTTTCTCGGTGCGCTCCCTCTTCTCCTGCTCCGCAAGGACAGCTCTGATCGCCTGCTCGAACTGCTCCTTGGTGGCGCCGAATTTCTGGACGTGGTCCGTGCCGATCAAGAACAGCCAGTAACTCTCCGGTTGCGCCGCCATTCGCACGACTTCGGCGTGGAAGCGACGCGCCTTCTCTTCGTCGCTGACAGGGTACTCCACGACTTGCGCCGTGCCGTTCTTGGAAGGATTATCGGGCATGTTCTTCGCGGCTCCTTGACGCGATTGAACTCAGAGCCCGGTTTACCGATCGACAGTCGGTGCCGGGCTCGCTCTTATTTCGCGCGACGCCGCCTCTTGCTGACGTGTCGATCGCTCTTGACCGCGGCGTCGCCGGCCATAACGGCACGCTCTGCAGTCCTGGCCTCGAGGTCGGGCCGCGGTTTCTGCATCTCTTGCTGCCAGTTGCGCTCGGCTTCGGCGCTAATACGGATTGCGTTGAGTCCGAGCCGCATCTCGACTGGACCGCGCCCCTCAGCGCGTAGGCGATGATAGGTCGGCCGACTGATGTTGTTGCGGAAGCAGAATTCGGGGACGGTGTACGCAACCCGTTTAAGCGGGGGTAAGTCGCTTCGAGCCAGCCCCTCGAACTTATTGGTGGTGCCCACGCGGCGCCTCCTTTCTCGGGGGAGGCAGCCCATAGCAAATGGGAGCCTCCCGGCGGCGGCAGGGGCTACCCTGCGCCAACTCGGAAGACTCCCACGGTTCATTGCCTGGCCTACAGGCGGTGGAAGTCTGCTTTTGCTCTATGTACGGCCGACCTACCTTGATGGTCGGACAACGGCCCCCATGGTCGCGAGCAGCGAAGCAGAAGGACCCAATGATCCCTCCAGGCGGCTATCCCGAAACTAAGTCTGCTCGCCTCGTTTGTCCAGAGAGCTTCGCTTAGATTGAATCAAAACCTCGGCGATTCATCAGCGTCGCGCCCCCAGTGTGACCACGTTGGTGCCACCTTCGGCGATGGTCACGATGTGCCGGGCGACGGCCTCCATGATCCGCTTGTTCTCGTCCTGGTACCGGTGCCGGTCGTAAACGTCGGCAATGCCGCCCTCTTTGTGATTGGTCACCCGGTTCATCGCATCGCGTCCGAAACCGAGCGCGGTGACTTTGGAACAGAACGTCCGGCGCAAGTCATGCGGCGTTACCTTCTCTCTTATGCCGAGCCTGGCGCAGATGTCGCGCATGTCCTGCTGCATCTGGCCTCTGCGCACGGACGCCGCCAGCACGTCCGGCAGCAGCGCGTGAGCGGGCTCAGACAGCGAGACGCGATGTGACTGCGCGTTCTTGGTGCCGGGCCACGCCGTTCTAGGATCAGGAGCACCCGGCATGACCCACCAGCTACCGTCGACCACATGCTCTCGATGAAGATGGGCAACCTCGCCCGGCCGCTGACCGGTGAGCAGGACCATTTTCAATGACGCGCTGAGGTAGGGCCAGAACGCGGCAATCTCGGTGTCGCTGAGCACGCGCTCGCGGCTCGCCGTGTCGTTCTTCTCCACCCCGGAGCACGGATTCGCAGCGATGATCTCCTGTCGCATGGCCCAGCTGAAAATTGCGCTAGCCGCGGCGAGAACCTGATTTGCCAGGACGGGAGCTGCGATGGCCGCGATGACGGCCTTGACGTCTGTCCGCTTGATGTTGCCGATGTCGAGCTTGGCCCAGCGTGGCAGCAGATACCTGGCGACGAGCGCGTCCGCTTGCCGCCAGCTCTTGTTCCGCTTCCTGGCGTGCTCCTCGAGGTAACGCTTCGCCACCTGCTCAAACGACCCCCTGCCACGCAGCGCGAGCCGATCCGCATGCGGATCTGCGCCCTCGGCGACCTGATACAAGATCTTGCTCGCCAGCTTGCGCGCGTCGGAGAGCGTAATGGCGCCGGCGTTGCCGATAGAATACCAGCGGGGTCCGCGCCCGCGCATCGTGTACACGCACTTCCAAGCGAGATGGCCCGACGGCTGCACCGAGAGCGCCAGGCCGCGCAGGAGCGTGTCCCAATACACGACGACCCGGTCAGGATCGGGCCGCACGGTCTTGATGAAGGCGTCCGACAACCGCCGCTTGTTCGCGCTGCGCGCCGGGGTGCCGTCTCGTCGGGATCTCGGCATGTTCCAAATTAACGCCCAATTAACGATTGGCCCATAACTAAGAGAAACAGTCCGAAACTCCAAGATAGCTAATAGCCCATATAAGTCAGTAGCTTCGGACCGCTATAAACAGGTTTTATCAGGTCTGAAAAGGGGTGCAATATTAACCCAACCTTAACCGCAGCCGAGCGATCCTGCATGGCCAACTGCGATGGAGCGGCGCGATGCTGGACGGCAAGGCATACAGGGCTCATTTTCCCGATGACACCGCAT
>Ga0318508_1000235_pt1 | contig 7939 bp, 7 predicted proteins | sample GRESIP084b2f21_FD_203493 | JGI IMG/M metagenome (GOLD analysis project Ga0318508, IMG submission 203493) | Tropical soil microbial communities from Luquillo Experimental Forest, Puerto Rico - GRE.SIPMG.084b2f21 | ecosystem: Environmental > Terrestrial > Soil > Tropical forest > Bulk soil | place...
CAGTTTCTTGCCGCAGAGATCAGGGCTTTGCACTGTTCGTATGGGGTGGGAGACGACGAGTCCTACAAAAGAGCCCTAACGTTCCTGGAAAACTGTGAGCGATATACACTGCGCAGTTTGGCCCGTGGGTCGGCCAAACACCATGCCGAGGTAACTGTTGATCATGCGAAGAGGGTTTTCTCGCGTGCTTTAAAAAAGCTCGATACCTCGCAAAATCCGACTCTCCGAGCCATGATAGTGTATTTGTTGAAACAGGAGCCATTGGAGGCAAATAGTCAGCCATCTGGGAACGCTTGAGGGTGATGGGAATAGAATGGGACTGATCATTCGATCGCCTCGTCGGCGCGGGCGAGCAAGATGCCCAGTGCCTTTGCAGTTTTGCAGTTTATCATCTCACGCTGCTGCCCACCGCGCGACCTAGTTCGTTTAAGCTGCTGGACGCTGATCGGGTGGATTACGGCTCTGCGACAAAGACTGGAATTTGACGTTTTGTGCGCGCCTGATAATCCGCATATGGCGGGTATGCCGCCACGGCTAACGTCCAGAGACGAGCTCTTTCCACCGCGTCCTTGACCTCACGCACGCGCATCGGGCGTACGATGGTCTCATCACGGAGCTCGATATGCGGATTGACGCGCAGATTGTGTGCCCAGGCCGGATCTTTCGGCGCTCCTCCCTGCGACCCGATGAGAATATAGTTATCGCCGTCCTTGACGCGCATCAAAGGTGTCTTCCGAATCGCACCTGTCTTATTGCCCCAGTGAGTCACGAGGACTACAGGTAACCCGGTGTCCCGTAGAGTGGTGCCTTTGGTGCCGCCGCTGTTTTCGTATAGCTCTACCTGCTCACGCACCCAGTCTCGAGGGCTCGGAACATACTTAGCCGTAGGCACCCCTCGTTCCGAAGTCGGCGATCTACATTACGGCTTAGCAAAATATGTCGCGAGCCGTACCACTTTACTCGCCTCGAGTCATGCGTGGCATACCGCTACACCTGAATAAGCAGACCTCTCTTAGCGATCGGAGCGGGGGCCCAATCCCTTTTCAGTCGCTCAGCCAAGCCCCAGCGGTGCTATACTGCCCCACATGAAAGTCGAAGAAATCGCCGAAGCTGTTGCCAAGCTGCCGCCGGATCAACTCGCTCGCTTCCGCCGCTGGTTCACCGCATTCGAGGCGGGCCGCACCAATCACGCTGAGGAGCTCGACTCTGCTGCGACTAAACTCGGTCGCCTCGCCGGCCGCGCGTTTGCTGAATTGAAAAAGCGCGCGAAGGAACCGTGAGTAAGTGCCAATCGCGTATTAATGCCCGCAGCAAAGAGCAGCTCTATTCGATCACCTCGTCGGCGCGAGCCAGCCGCGTGGACGGTCGCCGACGCCAGTGGGATGTCCGCTATGCCTCAATAGTTACCGCACTGGTAGATCGCATTGCGACGGACGCGGTGCGCCAGACTGGAACGATGACCCTCCAGACATACCTCAGACATGTATTCACATTGCTCGGATGCAAGTCGCGCGTGTCATGTGGACGGGGGCTGGAAACGTGTGCCGCAATTAAAAATAAAAAATGGCCCCTTGTGTCAGGGGCCACTTGCGAGTCACGAGAGAGAGTTTCAAGAAGCGACTTTTGTCTTAACTGCCTTAGCGGCAGGCGTGTGTTTGGTGACGACCTTCTTGTTCTTGGAGCCATAATGCCGATGTAGACCGCGCTCATGTCCGGTTGCGACCTTATTAGTGGCTGCATGATGTCGTTTCTTGACGTGGTGCGTGACATGCGTTTGCGATTGCGCCGACTGAACACGCTGCGGCGTCGAGGCAGTGGTAGAGGTTTGAGCAAACACCGCAGTGCTCAGGCTCAGAGCCGCTAGGGTGGCGAGTGTGAATGCAAGCTTGTTCATGGATATTCTCCTTGGGACCGGGGACGGCAAAAACACTTTGCGTCATCGCTGAACTTAATCTCGGTCTCGTCACCCTCCTAATTACAAATAGTGCATATATGTGAACCTCCATTTATCGAGATGAATGTTTGTTTTGATTCATGAACGTCTGTTCAGCCTAAATCTAGTTCGATCGGCAATCACGCTACGGCAGGGCACGCGCGTGATGATGAAGAATTGGACGGAATGAATCCGACGGTTAGAGTCCGCCCAACGCTTCGAATAGCCACATCAGGAAGTCGGCCGTGCTCACCGCGCTGGCGGCAAAAACGACAATCGGCGCAAGCAGTACAGCCATCGCCGCTCGCGGCAAAGAAAAATTCAGCGCTCAGTGAGACGGGAGTTTGTTGCGGCTATAACCACCAACCGGATGTCCGCAAGAGAATGTCGTCCAACGGATGTTTTCACGGTATTTCCGACACCAAGGCGTCGAGCGCGCGCAGCAGTGCGCGGGTGTTTTGCTCCAAAACCTCGCGATTGACATTGTCAATCGTGTCACAGGCCCGGTGGTAGCAGGGATCGTAAGGGCGACCTGCGACGCCGCCGAACACGCCGGCCTGGGACTCCGATTTCAGTCCGCTTGCCCCCGTGTAAAGACCGACGGTCGGAATGCCTTTCTCGGAAAATGAGATGTCGTCGGACCCATATCGACCTCCGGCGCGTTCCTCGACAGTCAAGCTATGTTGGCGAAAATCAGCGACGAGTTCGCGTCGCGCAATGGCAACCGGGGCATGATCGGTCGCAGCAGAGCCCTGAACGAAGCGCACGAAGTTGGGCGAGCTGACCATGTCGAGATTGATGTAGAGCACGATGTGACGACGGTCATCTTCGGACAAACTGTCGACATGTTGACGCGAGCCCACGAGGCCCTGCTCCTCTGCTCCCCAGAAGGCGAAACGCACGCGACCGCGTGCTCGGGTCGGCTCCCGCACCAATCGCAACGCCGCTTCGAGCACTGCGGCCGCGCCGCTACCATTATCGTTGATGCCAGGTCCCTCCAGCACGCTGTCGAGATGCGCACCAACGACAATTAAGGAACCATCGCTACCGGCGGGCGTGTCGGCCAATACGTTTCGGCTCCGACGCTTTTCGGTCACGGCGTCGACCGCGAGACGCACGGTTGCACCATCTGTCCGTCCTGCGATGTCGAGGGAGTGGCCGTGTTCGTATGAAATCCCGACCACCGGAATGGCGGCTGGTTGTCTGAGCGTGCCCGAAAAAGCGTCCGTCCGGCGGTCAGTGCCCTCATTCATGATGACAACGCCGATGGCGCCAGCCGCGACGGCGTTTTCAACTTTGGTTTGGAATGGGCAAGTCCCGCGACGGATCAGCGCCACAGAGCCGGGCTTGAAATCTTGGAAGTCAACGGTTTCGCACCCGCTAGTTGACGCCATTGGTGACTCCGCATCTAGGCGAAGATTCACCGAGCGCAGCGGCCCTGTGACGTCGCCTGAGCCGGAATTGACCAAGGTGCGAACTGCATCGGCAGATGCCGGCGTCTGCGCCCCGCCAGATGTGCTCGTGACAAGCACTGGAGGCGCGCGCTCCTCGAAAAAGGGGAATTCGAATTCTTCAAGGCGAACGACATAGCCTGCCTCCTTCAACCTCTCCGCCACATACTCTGCAGAGCGGTCGTAGCCGGACGTGCCAGCGGCGCGGTTGCCACCGCTCGCCGAGGCGATGTCCTGCAACGCCCGCAAGTGCTGAAAGGCGCCTTCGTTTGCCGCAGTGTTGTCCGCTCTGGCGATGCGGCCTAGCGTTGCAACAAGCAGCACCGCCGCGATGCTCCAGCTCGCACGAACAGCCCTTGATAACAACATGGATGCATCCGGCTAGTTTGACTGACTTCAACAGAAGCTACCGACTGGGTGCCTCGTCAGGGGCAATTCACTCGATCACTTCGTCGGCGCGGGCGAGCAGTGTTTGCGGTACGGTTAGCCCCAGCGCCTTAGCAGTCTTGAGGTTGATAGCCAATTCGAATTTCGTTGGCTGCTGAACGGGAAGATCAACCGGCTTGTCTCCGTTGAGAATACGGGCAGCATAAACGCCAACTTGGCGATATGCGTCAGTAAGGCTGGGACCGTAGCTTATAAGGCCGCCTGCTGTTGCGAACTCGCGCCACTCGTAAACTGTGGGTACCGCGTACCGCGCCGCCAACGCAACGAGTTGATCGCGCCGCCGTGTAAAAAACGGCGAACCGGCAATCAGGAGCACTGTCGGTGTGCTGGCAAAGGCGGGAACCAGGTCCGGTTCGCTACTGGCCTTCGAGACAATAATTCGCTGCCCGATGGCGTCAGCCGCCTCTTGCACTTCGCTTGACTCGATCACGGATTCCTTACTGTCTGGATCGACGAGGAGGGCGATCACGGCGGCGTTAGGAATCAGCTCGCGGACAAGCTCTAGCCGCTTTGCCGACAAGACGTCGGTAAACAAGCTTACCCCTGTTGCGTTGCGACCAGGCCGGTTGAAACTCACTACGATGCCGTCCTGCGTCGGTTCACCAGCGATTAAGACAGTCGGAATCTCCCTGGTCGCGCTCCTCGCAGCAAGCAGCGAAGGGGACGCGCCGGTCGTGACAATCACCGCAATCCGATGGCCGACGAGGTCGGCAGCCATCTCCCGCAGCCGGTCATATTGGCCTCTCGCCCAACGGTATTCGATGATGACGTTCTTACCCTCAACGTAGCCCGTGTCATTCAGGCCCCGATGAAACGCGGACACGAGCTGTGCGAGGGGACCGGGCGACTCGCTGTTGAGGAATCCAATCACCGGTGTCGCCGCCTGCTGCTGCGCCTGCGCCGCGAGCGGCCACGCGGCCGCTACGCCGCCAAGCAGCATGATCAAGTCGCGGCGCCTCATGGGGCTTACCCCCAAGGCCAAAGATCACGGACTAAGTATAGCAAGTTTTGAGTGTCAGTGGCGTGCATCGCACAAAAACGCGCACCGCATGTCCGATAGAGTCATTTTCGTCGGATCGACAGGTTTCTGACGCTGCGGCATGTCCGCTTCGCTCTGATTGCGTCCGAGGTTTGGCATCAGAGCGAATGGCGCGACGTGCCACAAGCAGCGGTAGTGGCACGTCTGCGCTAGGCTAGCTGATGGGCCGATGAAACATTTACCGCTGCTCAATGAGCTGGGGTCGTCACCGCCGCGATTGCGCGCCAAAAGCCTCTATGCCGGCACCAGCGGTCCCGGATTCTTCAGGTAGCGCTTGATGGCATCCGCAGTCCAATAGGCCAGCGCGCCGACGGGCCCAGTTGGATTCTTGCCGGCGTTTTGCGGAAAGGCGCATGCGCCAGTGACGAACACATTCGACACGTCCCAGGTCTGACAATAGCGATTGAGCGCACTGGTCTTCCGATCGGCCCCCATCGCCGCTCCCCCGGTGTTGTGCGTGCTTTGATAGGGGACGATGCTGTAGCGCTGAGGCGACCCGCGCCGCACGACGCGCTCGCCAGCCATCGCCTGCCCGATCCTCACGCAGATGTCCGCGATGAAGTTCGCCTGCTTCTGCTCGTTTGCATGAAAGTCGAACGTCATGCGCAGGAGCGGTCGGCCGTAGCGGTCTCGATACGTCGGATCGAGATCGAGATAGTTCTGGCGATAGGCCATGACGCTGCCCTGGTTGTTGATGGCCAGCGTATGGTTGTAATGGCGCACGACCGCTCGCTTCCACTCCGTGCCCCAGGCTGGCGTGCCGGGCGGCACGGGGCGAAAACCTATCGGCCGGCCGCCGGCGCTCGGCGTCGAGATGCCACCGCCACCGATAAAACCTTCCTTCACGTGATCGAAGCTGCCTGTGTTGAAGTCGTCGATATTGGCGTTCAGGGCACCGGCGCCCATGAACGGATTCATCCAGGTCTTCTCATCGAAGAAGACGGTGGCGCCGCTGCCGATCTGGTAGGCGTAGTTGCGGCCGACGACGCCGTCGCCGGTCGCCGGGTTATAGGGCTTGCCTATCCCTGAGAGCAGCATCAGATGCACGTTGCCGAGCGCATAGGCGCAGAGCACCACGAGCTCGCCCGGCTGCTCGAATTCGCGCCCGGCGGCATCGATATAGGTCACGCTCTCGGCTCGAGTCTTGGCGGGGTCGAGGTTGACTTTCATGACGCGCGCGTTTGTGCGCATCTCGACGTTGTTCTTCCGCGCAGCAAGCGGAATGACCGTGAAATGCGCGCTTGCCTTGGCGTTCACCTCACAGCCGAAACGCTCGCAATAGCCGCAATAGTGGCAGGCGCCGAAGGCGACACCGTCGGGATTGACGTAGGGTTGCGACATGTTGGCGGACGGTCCGGGAAACGGGTGATAACCAAGGCTTTTCGCAGCCTTCTCGAACAGGGCTCCCGCGTGGGTCTGAATCATCGGCGGGTTGGGATATTCGCGTTGGCGCGGTCCCTCGAACGCGTTGCCGCCCTCGATCTTCTGTCCGCGCAGATTGCCGGCCTTGCCTGAGACCCCACAGAGATATTCGAACTTGTCGTAGTAGGACTCGAGTTCGTCGTAGGAGACGCCCCAGTCCTGCAGCTGCATGTCGGGCGGAATGACGCTTCGGCCGTAGCGAGCGAGCGTCAGCTTCAACGGCTCATGGTCCCACGGCAGCCAGCGCCAGGTTGTGCCGTTCCAGTGGACGCCGGCACCACCCACGCCTTCGCCCGGCAGAAACGAGCCGAGCTGGCGCATCGGCAGTGCAGTCTCATTCGCGTTGTTGCGGAAGGTCAGCGTCTCGCGTGACACATCCTGCATCAATTGATGACGCTGCGCGTAGCGCAGCTCATCGTGAATGGTCGGGTACATGAAATCCGGATTGGTGTCGCGCGGCGCGCCGCGTTCCAGCACGACAATCGAGAGGCCAGTGTCGGCAAGCTCCTTGGCGAGAATGCCTCCGGTCCAGCCGAGCCCGACGATGACGATGTCAGCAGATTTGAGTTTCGTTGCCATGGCCGCGCTCACTCAGCTCAAGTCTTGGATCGATTTCGGCTCGACGTCGTAGCGCTTGTTGCGATATTTCTCGATGACATCCCCATACATCCCGATTGCGCCGGGAAAGCCGATCATCTTCCACACCGCGTTGTTGCGATTGCCCCCGTACATCGGGTCGGCAAAATACCCTTCCATGGTGTTCTGCAGCAGGACGCTGAAGAAGGTGCGCGTTGGAACCTGGGCAAATTCCGCCTGTCCGGCTTCGACCGCCTTGAGCGCCGCGGTGCGATCAGCGGGCGATAACTGGTCGAAGGTCTTTCCACCACGCGTCTTCACGCACCAAGCGTTGAGGTCGGCAATGCCTACGCGGTAGAGATCGGCGGGTGGCAGCGCCAGCTGATAGCCTTGCTGCGGCGTACCTTGGTCGAACGGTCCATCGAGATACATTCGCGCGCCGCGGCCATAGGCGCCAGCCAACTCGCGATCGATGAAGATCGGCACGCCGACTTCGACACCGCCGGGACCGACTTCGTCCTTCGGAATCAAGGTATCGACCAGCGCGACCACGACCGCGGCCTCGAGCGGAGTGAAGAAGCGGAAGGTGTCAGCCGCTTGGCCGTCGCGCGCCACGGCATGAACATGCGGAGCTGCGGGTTGCGCCTCAGCCTCGTGAACTGCAGGTGGAGCAGTCGTGGCAACGAGGCCGGTCACCACTCCAGTCACTCCGAGACCTTTCAAGACATCGCGTCTGCGCACGCCTTCATCATCAGCCATGACATCCTCCCCAGAGCATGTTTCGCGCGCGTGAAATAAGCCTATCGCCTTGTTGGCCCAACAGTTTCGGCGAGCTGACCTTTATTGCGCCTTCCGGATCGCGTTCCCGGCGCCGCAAACGGCCACGCCGTAGCGCCGCCGAGCAGAGTGATGAACTCGCGCCGGGTTGGGCGCTGCCCCGGCCCGACTTAAAGGATAGCACGCCGTAAAATACGGCAGGAGCCTGCTGCGCTGCGGGATTTCGGCCTGGCCTCTGTCCGCTCAGGATAAAAAGCGGGGCGGGTAACCGAGGCGACCGGTCCAGCTATGTCC
>Ga0318508_1000244_pt1 | contig 7800 bp, 6 predicted proteins | sample GRESIP084b2f21_FD_203493 | JGI IMG/M metagenome (GOLD analysis project Ga0318508, IMG submission 203493) | Tropical soil microbial communities from Luquillo Experimental Forest, Puerto Rico - GRE.SIPMG.084b2f21 | ecosystem: Environmental > Terrestrial > Soil > Tropical forest > Bulk soil | place...
AAGGTACACCACACCCGTACGCTCAAAAGGGGCCGTCCCTGTTCAAGTCGCTCTTCCGCGACATAGCGAGAGGTGAGGAACCCATCAGCCGCAGTCACTGCGACATCGTTGTCAGCGTCGACAGCGATTCCAGTAAAGTCACTGTGATAGGAGGCAACGTCCAGAATTCAGTGACCGAAAAGGTACTTAATCTAAATACAAAAGGCGTTCTTTCTGCAGCTCAGGGAAGCACTGCGTGCGATAGCTACAACCCCGATAAACCCACATCGGGTAGCGAGCCCAATTGCAATCCGAATAGGCAGAAGTGGTTCGTGCTCCTACAGGCAGCGATCTGATAGACGGCGCGTCTCTTTCATTCGGCAACGATCAGAGCATCGAGCGCGGTCACGCCTTGGCCTTTGGCGTGGACCATCAACGGGTTGACATCGATCTCGACAATGCCGGGCGTGGTCCGCATCAGCCGGCCGATCGCGAGGACAGCCTTCGTCACCGCTTCGACGTCGACGGGTGGCGCGCCGCGGAATCCGGTGAGCAGCTTTGCCGCGCGCAGCTCGTGCAGCGCCTCGACGATCTGCGTTTTGTCGGCGTCGACCGGAACGACCTGCACGTCGCCCAGCGCCTCGACCCAGATGCCGCCAAGTCCGACCAGCAGCACCGTCCCCCAGGCGGGATCGCGTTTGGCCCCAATCATCAGTTCGAGGCCCTTGGGCGACATGGTCTCGACGAGGCAGCCGTCGAGCGTCACGCCGGGCGCGGCGCGTTCGACGTTTTGTTGCGTCGTCTCCCAGGCCGCACGCAGCGCCGTCTCGTCGCCCAAATTGAGCATGACGCCGCCGGCTTCGGTCTTGTGCGGCAGCGCCGCGGCCTGTGCTTTCAAGGCCACCGGGTAGCCGACGCGCGTGGCGATAGCGACGGCGTGGTCCGGCCCGCGGGCAAGCTCGCCATCGGGTACGCGGATGCCGGCCGCGGCGAGGATTTTCTTGCTCAACCACTCCGGCTGCGTGCCCTTGCCGAGCCTCGGCATGCCTGCAACCGGAGCGGGATCGGCGGGCAGGCGCGTGCGCGCGAGCGAGCGCCCATACCGTGTATAGAGCGTGATCGCGCGCAGCATGCGGTCCGACGATCGCGAAAACACCGCGGGACTTTCGTTGACGGCCTGCACGATGTCGGGAGGGAGCGGCCAGGTATCGCCGAGCGCCACCATCACCTTGGGCTTGGGTGAATCCGCCATGCCCTTGTTGAAAGCCACTGCCACCCCGGCGTAGCTCATCGGAAACGAGATGAACAGCATCCCGACATTGGGATCGTCGAGCAGCGCCTTGACTGCGATCGGCAGCGCGTCCGGCGAGAAGCCGGCAGTCACGTCGAGCGGGTTGCCATAGTTTCCGTACGCCGGCAGCACCTCGCGGACCTTCTTCAGCGTGGCCGCATCGAGCGCGGGAAGCTCGAGACCGGCTTCGTCGGCGAAATCGTTGGTCAGCGCCACGTACGCGCCCGAAGCGGTGAGAATGCCGGGCCCTTTGGTGGGAGGGACCGGATAGCGCACCAGGAGCTCGACCAAGTCCATCATCTCATCCATGCTGTGAACCACGACGGCGCCGGCGTCCTCGACCTGGGTGCGTATCGTGGCGAAATCGCCGATCAGCGCGCCGGTGTGCGACTGCGCGGCCTTGCGCGCCTTGGCGCCGCGGCCCGCCTGCATCAACACGATTGGCTTGCCGGCGGCGCGTGCGCGGCGGCAGGCGGCGAGGAAGTCCTGAGGCCGGCGAATTTGCTCGCAGTAGATCGCGATCACGCCGGTGGAGCGGTCGTCGGTCAGGAATTCGAGGAAATCGGTGCTTTCGAGCCCCGCCTCGTTGCCGGTCGAGATCACGTAGGTGAGCGGAAGGCCACGCCCATCGGCGGCGCGCTGGAAGTGGCCGAGCAAGCCCCCGCTCTGGCCGACAAAGGCGACGCCCCGCTCGACGCCGTGCTGCGCCTCGCGCGCGTAGAGCATGTGCAGCCAGATGCCATCCACGTTGTTGGTGACGCCGAGGCAATTCGGCCCCACGACGGCAAGTCCGCCCGCCCGCGCGGTGGCGGTGACGGCGTCCTGTGTCGCCTGATCGCCGACCTCGGCGAACCCGGCGGCGAATATCAGCGCCGAGCCGACGCCGCGGCGCGCGCAGGCCTCGACCGCCGCGCGCACGCCTGCAGCCGGCAGCGTGAACACGGCGAGGTCCACGCCCTCGGGCAGCTCGTCAGGGCTCTGGAGCACGGGCCTGCCGTCGATCGTCTCGCTGCTGCGGCCAACGAGATGGATATCGCCCTTGAAGTTGTTGAGCTTGAGCGATTGCAGAATGACTTGGCCGGCGCTGCCCGCACGCGCAGAGATCCCGACGATGGCGAGCGAGCGCGGGCGCAGGAATCTGGCGACGGCCTTGGGACCGCGCGCGTCGTGCGGACCTCTCATGCCGGGCCGTTGTCGGGCTGGAACATCATGAGATGCGTGCCGTCGTCGAGCGGATGCCAGTAGGGTTTCACCTTCATGCCGACCTTCAATTCCGCCGCCGTGCAGTTGACGATGTTGGCGATGAAGTTGACGCCGGCGTCGAGCGTGACGCTCACCACCGCGTAGGGCTCGGCGCCACGGAAGGCCGGCGTGCCGCGATGAGTGACGGTGTAGGAGAACACCACGCCCTTGCCCGAGACCTCGCGCCATTCCACGTCGCGCCGTCGTCCGGTGAAGATACTCACCGGCCGCGGGAAGTGCTGGTATTTGCCGGTGGCCTTGCAATACTGGATGACGAGCTTCTTCTGCTTCGTCCCCTCCCAATAGGGCTCGGAGAAGTCGAAGTGCTTGATGGCGCGCTTGACGCCCACCGTATCGTTGAGTGCTTTGGCCATGCTCGCCTCGCTCATTCCGGAACCAGCACCAGCGCCGCGCTCGACCCCCAGTTGCGTCCGTAGTTGATCCAACCGATGCCGGTCACCAGCGCGTTCCTGGTGTCCTTGATCTGCCGTTTGCCGGCTTCGCCCTGCAATTGCCGCACCGCCTCGACCAGGTTGTGCGAGGAGCACGCCGCCTGGCCCGCGGAAATCTGACCGCCGCCGGTGTTGAGCGGCAGATCGCCGTTGTAGGAGAAATCGCGGTCGCGGATGAACTGCACGCCTTCGCCGGGCTTGCAGAAGCCGAACGCCTCGAACTGCAGCATGATGGCAATGATGAAGTCGTCGTACGGGTGGAACGAGGCGATGTCCTTGATTGTCAGTCCCGCCGCATCGAGCGCCTTCTTGCCGCAGATCTCATGGCCGCTCCTGGTCACATCGACCAGATTTTCTCCACCCTTGAAGTTGGTCCGCTCGGCATAGCCGATCGGGATGATGGTCTTGGTGAGGCCCTTTTGCTTGGCGCGTTTGCGACTCATCATGATCAGACCGGCCGCGCCGTCGGCCCGCATCACGCAGTCCAGCAGCCGAATCGGATCGGCGATCATACGCGAGTTCATGTAGTCGTCGATGGTGATGGGCACGCGCAGCTTCTCGCAGGCGTTTTCGTTCAGCAATGCGTGGTTGCGCTGCGTGACCGCGAGCTTGCCCAGCATCCTGTAGTCGAGGCCGTACTGCGCCTCGTAGCGGCGGCTGAGCAGGCCGAAGGCGCCTGGCGGCCCCATCAGGCCGTAGGGGTCGGTCCATTCGCGGCGGTAGGAGTGGCTGTGGTTGGTATGGTCCTCCAGCACGTGGGTGTCGGCGAACAGCAAGAACGCGACCTCGCACATCCCGTAATCGATCGCCGCCGCCGCCCGGGCGACGCAGCCCGCCGCCGAGCAGCCGCCGGTGTGGACTTGCTCGCAGAAGCCAACCTCAAGCCCCAGCACGTCGGCCGTGGTCTGCGCCCAGAACGGATTGCCGGCGCCGGTGCCGGTCAGGCCCGCCATCACCAGGCCGTCGATCTCATTCTTGTCGACGCCGGTCTTGTCGAGCAGGTCTTCGAGAATCTCGCCCGACAGCACCCATACGTCGCGATCGCTCTTCTCCATCACCTTGGTTTCGGCGTATGCCACGATCGCGTTGTCACGCAAACCCATTGCCCGCTCTCCCTGAAGAACCTTCGGCCCATTGCGCGAACGTCAGTCCGGCATGCTGACCCGCGGCGCGGTTTTGTTGAGGAACTGGTGCAGCCGCTCGATGGATTCGGGGCTGCGGGTGTACTCCGCCACCATGCGCTCGAAGAACAGCCCGTCGTCGTAGGACATGTCCTGGAGGCGCGGCAGGCTGTTGGTGATGGCGAAATTCGACAGCGGTGCGTTCTTGCAGATTTTCGCGGCAAGCTCCTTCGCCTTGGCCATCGACTGCCCTTTGGGCACGACGTACTGAACGATGCCGTAGCGCTCGGCTTCGTCGGGCTTGAGCACGCGGCCGGTCAGCATCATGTCCTGCATGCGGGCAAAGCCGAGTAGCCGCGCCACGCGAACCGAGCCGCCGCCGCCGATGAAGATGCCGCGCGTTCCCTCGGGCAGCGCGAAGAACGTGGATTCGTCGGCGACGCGGATATGCGCGGCCGCGGCTGTCTCGAGCCCGCCGCCCAGCGTTGCACCATGCAGCGCCGCGATGAAAGGAATGTTGCCGCGCGCCATCGCTTCAAAAAAGGTGTTGCGATTGAACGGAAACGGCAGCCGCTCCGAGCGGCCGTTCTTCCAACTTTCCGCGGCCCAGCGCAGGTCCAGCCCGGCGCAGAAATTGTCGCCATGGCCGAAGATGATGCCGCATTTCGCTTCCTCGCCGGCGCGATCGATAGCTTCCCGCAACTGTCGCATCACGGTCGGATTGAAGCAGTTGCGCTTGTCCGGACGATTGAGGCCGACCAGGGCGATCTCCCCTTCGAGCTCGTAGGTGACCGTTTGTTCTTCGCTCATGAACTGCTCCTGCTTTTAGCGAGGCAAATCCGGCCCCCGCCGCGATCATCTTTCTCCTGGAACGCTACGCCGTCAGGTCGGCGGCCGCGGCATAGCGTCGTCGTTGCGCTGCCGCGTTCCCGAACAGCGACGACAGCAGCATCGCCCGCTTGAGATAGAGGCCGATGTCGTGCTCGTCGGTGAATCCGATCGCACCGTGAAGTTGGATGCAAGCCTTGGTGACGATCATCGCTTCTTCCGACACCTTGGCTTTCACCGCGGCGGCCATCGCAGAATCGATGCGGTAGGCGTCGTTGTTGGCCGCGACCTGATACACCAGCGATCGCGCCGCCTCGATCCGAATATAGACGTTTACCGCCTGATGCTGCAGCGCCTGGAAGCTGCCGATGAGCTTTCCGAACTGCTTGCGGATGCGCAGGTAGTCGAGCGTGATCTCCTTCGCCCTTTCCATCGTGCCGAGCAATTCCGAGGACAGCGCCAGTAACGCCAGATTGTAGAGCACATCTACCGCGCCGCGCGATGACGAATGCGCTGCGATGAGATCGCCCGGCGCATCCGCAAGGCTGAGCGTCGCAAGCTTGCGGCCCTCCGCCGTCTGCGACGGCGATAGCGTGCAGCCGGGCGCATTGTGCGCCACATAGCAAAGGACGGGTCCATCGCGCCTGCCGGCGCTGACGAGAAAGCCATCGGCGCCGTCGGCGCAAACGAACATCTTCTGTCCGGTCAAACGGAGCGCTCCGTCCTTCCCCGCCGCTCGAGTGCGCGGCGCAAGCGGATCGTCGCCGTACGCGCGCTCTTCGAGCGCCGGGACGACGAGTGCCGCGCCTGTCATCACCGGCTCGAGCATCGGATGCGGCCTGCGCCCCAGCGCCAGGGCAGCAGCCGAGATCGCCGCAAGCCCGATCGGCTCGCAGACGAGCCCGCGCCCGGCCTGCTCAAGCACCAGCGCGAGTTCGGTCAGGCCGAGATCGAGGCCATTCATCGAGCTCGGAACGAGCATGCCAAGCCACCCGAGTTCCCCCGCCTGCCGCAGCCGTGCCGGCGCGAAGCTCGGATCCTGCCCGCGAAAACCGCGCGCCACCTTCGGCCCCGCCGCCGCGATGAATTTGGCGGCGCTGTCGCGCAACAGAGCCTGCTCCGATGTCAGATGCAGCTCCATGGCGCGATCGCACCGTCCGTCAACTTGGAAGGTTCAAGATGCGGCGGGCGAGGACGTTGCGCTGGATTTCCGATGAGCCGCCATAGATTGTCGCACGACGCGACTGGAGGAACGCTGCTGCCACATCCACCTCGCCGAAATTGCTCGCGATCGGCTTGTCCGCCGGCGCGTGGCCGCCTGCCGCCTCAATCAATAGATCGTTGAGCGCCTGAAGAAGCTCGCACGCAACAATCTTGATCACAGACGATTCCGGCCCGGGGCTCTTCTCCTGATTGGTGAGCTCCACGGCATGGCTGAACAGCGCCGACAGCGCCATGACATTGATACTCGCCGCCGCGAGACGATCTTGGAAGGCCGGATCCGCAATGATACCGGACGCACGCGCCATCGTCTTGATGCGCTCGAGCGCCATCAACGAGAATTGCGGGTTCGAGGTCGCCAGGCGCTCATGTCCCAGCAGCGCATTTGCGAGGCGCCAGCCGTCATGCAGCTTTCCCACCAGGTTTTCGACGGGAACGATGACATCGTCGAGAAATACCTCGCTGAATTCCTCATCGCCCACGATCGTCTTGATCGGTCTGATCCTGATGCCTGGGCTGTGCAGATCAATCAGCAGGAAACTGATGCCGGCGTGTCGCGGCTGAGCCTGCGGATCGGTGCGCACGAGCGCGAACATCCAGTCCGAGTGATGTGCCCAGGTCGTCCAAATCTTATGCCCCCGCACCACGAAATGATCGCCCGTGAGCGTTGCACGGGTCGCGAGGCTGGCGAGGTCGGAGCCCGCGCCGGGCTCGGAATAGCCCTGCGCCCAGATCACGGTGCCCGCAATGATAGGCGGCAGGTGCTGCGCCTTCTGTGCGGCGGTCCCGAACTCCATGAGGATGGGGCCGATATGATTGAGACCTTGAACCGGCAGATGCGGCGCGCCGATGCGCGCCATCTCCTCGGTCATGATGAGTTGTTCGTTGAGCGTGGCGCCCATTCCGCCATATTGCTTAGGCCAGTGCGGCGCGATCCAGCCTTTGCGCGAGAGCGTGTGATACCAGGGCATCAGCTCCGCGGGCGGCGGACGCGTTGTGCGGCCTCGAAGCGCGAGCGGAAGATTGGCTTCCAGCCAGGTCCGTACTTCCATGCGGAATTGGGCTTCGGCGGGGGTATCACGACGGAACATGGCGAGGAAAGTTTTCGATGCTGATGCGGGTGAAAGGTACCGGCCAGAGGGCCGCAAGACTCACTCTACCTTGATGTTGGCGGCCTTTACGACGGCGGTCCATTGCGCCAGCTCGCTTGCGAGCAACTTGCCGAACTCGGCCGGCGTGCCGATCTTGATCTCGGCGCCCAGCGTCGCCAGTCGCGCGCGCGTCTCAGGCTGGGCAAGGCTATCGCGGAACGCGGCGTTGAGCTTGTCGATGATCGCGGGAGGCGTTCCGGCTGGAGCTACCACGCCCAGCCAGAACGGCGCTTGCAGCTTGGGATAGCCCGCCTCCGGCGTCGTCGGCACGTCGGGCAATTTCGAGAAACGTTCGGCGCCGGCGATCGCCAGCGCACGCAGGTTCCCGGATTGGATGTGGGGCAGACTGCTGGTGGCCGGGTCGGCGATGATCTGAACTTCGCCAGCTACCGCGGCGGCGAGCAGTGGCGCCGTGCCGCGGTAGGGCACGTGCACGATGTTGACGCCGGTTTCGAGCTTGAACATTTCGGCGAGCAGATGCGGCGCGGTGCCGAAGCCCTGCGAGCCCCAGCTGA
>Ga0318508_1000246_pt1 | contig 7790 bp, 10 predicted proteins | sample GRESIP084b2f21_FD_203493 | JGI IMG/M metagenome (GOLD analysis project Ga0318508, IMG submission 203493) | Tropical soil microbial communities from Luquillo Experimental Forest, Puerto Rico - GRE.SIPMG.084b2f21 | ecosystem: Environmental > Terrestrial > Soil > Tropical forest > Bulk soil | place...
GACCGCCGGCATGTGGCGGGCGCGATCGACGGGTTCGCCCCAGGCTCGACCATGCAGGCGATGGCCCTCGATCGACACGGCGAAGCGCCCGAAAACCAGCCGCCGCACCGCCATCTCGTAGATCAGGCTGTTCAGCCAATCGAGCAGCAGAAAAGCGTCGTCCGGTGCCTCGCAGGCGACCTCGACCGTGTGCTGCGAGGAGATGCCGGTTGGGTCCGTGACCGCCAAAGTCAGGGCGAGCGCCGCCTGCTCAAACGCCGAAGCCCGCGTCGGGCCGATACCGCGGACGCCGACGTCTGCGCCGTGCGGAAACAATTCGGCATGCGGTTCGATGCTGGATAGTCGCACTCCCTGCATCATCGGTCCCTCCAAGTTTTGGTTGTTGGGGCTCATGCCGCGCGGCGTCGACCTTCAGCGGGCTCTCGCGGCAACCCGGCATCTCCAGCGCCCGCTTCCAGACCCGCGGTCAAAAAACCGCGAACGACAAGCGACGCCAGCGTCGCCTCCAAATAAAGCTCCTGAAATGACCGAAATTCCTTGGCCCGCTTGAGGAACCGCGCCTGTTCCCTGACCGATGCGGGGATGTGCGTGGAGATTTTCCGGTCGAACCAGGGATATTTGCTCCGGCACTGATCGATCAGCTTGGGCGCGCCTTCATCCCTGGGGGCGACGAGTGCGATGCCCTCGGAGATCAGCTGGGCATGGCCCGCCGCAGGGGACCGTGGATGGAAGGCGGCGAAGCAAGACCGGCACGCCGCAACAATGGCGCTCGGGGCGAGACAAGTTGCCTTCTTTTTGTCGGACATTGAGCAGCTCCTGACTGCGGCATATGGGAGAGATCAGGCACGGACTGTGACGTGATTGACGGCATCGCGAACGCCCCAAACGTACCAAGCATCATGTTCCACGGTCGTACGCTCCGATGCCGCCGGGATCGTGCTGTCGAAGGTGACGACACCGTCCCGCGAGCCGACCTGGATGGCGGTTGCATGGACGGCGGGATCTCTCTCGAGCACCAGGCGCACGGCATCGCAGATGGCATCGTCGCTGTCTTCCTCGGGGGGCTGGGCGCCGAGGGTGTCGATCACATCTTGAGTTCCAGGAACCCACCAGGCGAGGGCACCAGCGAGCCGTTTCTGGGCGAGGCTCGGCACCTCGCCGGCGAGCCGACAAATCGACCCGCCCTACGCTGGTCAGCGGCGCATGGACGATCTGAAACTGCCCTCGGATGTGCTCGCGGATCGTACAACCAGTGAGCGCCGGTTCTTCGACCAAGGCCCTGCGCAAGAGGTCATAGATTTCGTCGTCGGGAATGCTCTCCGCCGGGCGCACCCGCAATTCATCGAGCACAGCCGTCACCGACGGCGCCCCGGCGGCGCGCTCGACCGCCAGCCTCTTGGCCGCGACGTCGCCGACTTCGCCGGAAAGCAGCAGCTCGCCATTGGCAAAGGTCAGGCTGATGGGCTGATGGTCGAAATTAACGCGCGGCTCGCGACGGAGAGCGCGACGGACTTCCTCGAGAGCGGCTTCGCTGTCAGTCATGTGGCGGCTCCTCTTCGCCTGTTGATGACGGCCGTCGGACGAAACGACATAAAAGGGCAACCCTCGCCGAGGGCGCTTTGATCTAGCTCAAGGCGGCTGGACGTCAGGGCAGAACCAATGAGCCCGCGAAGGGATGCTTCTCTATGCTGGGATTGCTCGACACCCTGCGGCAGATTCAGGGAGATGGGCTCGGGCGGTTAGGGCTCGGACCAACCGAGTGCCGCTACCGGGTTGTCGCAACCGGTGCGCGTTGGCGGCTTCGTGCCTATCTTGCCGCTACGGCGGGGCCGCCTTTACTCATTGTCGCGGCGCCGATCAAGCGTCCATACATCTGGGATCTCGCCCATTCCGTGAGCGTGGTCCGCCAGTGCCTACAGAACCGCCTGCACCTGTACCTTCTTGAGTGGATGCCGCCGTCGCGCGGGGATAAAGCTGCAGGCCTCGCCGCTTATGCGACGCAATCGATCGGTGAGGCGGTCGCCGCAGTGGCGCAGGAACCCGGCGGGACGAGCCCATTTATCATGGGCCATTCGCTCGGGGGGACATTGGCGGCGATTTTCGCGGCTTTCGACCCGCAGAGCGTCCGGGGTCTCGTGCTCCTGTCGACGCCGCTTTGCTTTGCGCCGGGCAGCTGCCGTTTTCGGGATGCGATCGTTGCGATGGCGCCACCTACCCTCTCGGCCATGGAGATTGTTCCTGGCTCGCTGTTGTCGCAGCTCAGCATGATGGCGTCCCCCGAGACCTTTTTATGGTCGAGGCTAGTCGACATTGCCCTAAGCATGGGAGATCCGGAAGCGTTGATAGTGCATGCTCGGGTCGAGCGCTGGGCCTTGGACGAGTTTCCCCTGCCCGGAAGGCTCGTTCACGAGATCCTCGATTGGCTCTATCGCGAAAACCGCTTCTGCGCCGGAACTCTGCGCATCGAGGACCGGATCCTCGGACCTTCGTCGCTGCGGGTTCCCTGCCTGGCGGTCGTTAATACCGCAGACACAGTCGCGCCGCCCCGATCGGTCGCGCCCTTTATCGACGCGATGCCGGCGGTGGACACCCGCCTTATCGAATATCCCGGTGAGACCGGGGTGGGCCTACAGCATCTTGCGATCCTCGTCGGGCAGCATGCGCATGCGGCCGTATGGCCAGAGGTCATTTCCTGGCTTTACGCCCATGGCTGAAGTCCGAAGATCCGGCCATGCGCCTCTACGACCCTTAAAACCTCTTGTGATAGCTCGTTGTCTTGATTGGCAAGGAGGAAAATCTTCCTGGAGACTTAAAACAAGAGAACAAAAAGCGGCGGGAGCGGGTTCAAGCAGCTCCTCGGTTTGGTCCGAAACAGCATCGGACGGATGCGAGCGCCGCCGACCATAATGAATTATTGCGAGAACACCCCTCCCGGAGATCGAGCCAAAGGCGCGCCCAAGGGTCCGGTTAGACAAACGGATCAGCTGGCGGTCATCTCTTTTACTGCGCCGGCAATCTCCACCAGAGCGGCAGCTGAGTCATCACCTGCTGGGCCGCGCAGCGATCTGAGGTCGCCCCCACCCGGCGGAAGCGTTAGCACAGAATCCGCCCCGCCATAGGATAATGTGATAATGCGCGCATTCACCCGTGGTCCACCGCCGAGGCGTTTCGGTAGCTTGGATACCCCGACTCGGTCCAGCATGGCTTTGAAGTGGACCTGCTGTTCCGGGGTCAATCGCCCTTGCTTGTATGGGTCAAGAAATCTTGAGTCCTATATGACGCGCGATCGTGAAGGTGAAATCCGGCGCTATGGTCCAGACCGTGCCGGTCGCTCCAGCAAAACCGTATTGGGTATCCTTTAGCGTCAACGCTGCCGATAGCGGACATTCTTGAGCCACGGCTGTTCTCCAATTATGTTAGAGATTGGGATTGGCTTGCAATCGCGGCAGCGATCAGCGGCGCTCGATTGTCGATCGGCGCGCGTTGGACCCTCGATCGGCGCCGAATCTTGGTCCTATATTAACTCTGTCGCGACCAAGCCTGCCAAACTACATGATACGACACGCGCGATCTCTTCATCGGCGCGCTCCTTCTGCGCTGGTGCGGCAGTCATCCAGAGCGGGCGGCGGCATGATTGCGACGGCCTCGTCCTTCCCGTGCCATTCGCCGGTGTCCTCGCGGCGCCAGGTGAAATCGATCCGCGTGCCTGGCGGCAACGCGCCGGTTTGCAGCGTCGCGACGTGAAAGCTCAGGCCCGTGTCGTTGGTCTGAGCGTCCTGCGTGGACCGCCAGCCGTCGTATCCCCAATGGACGAGCGCCGGCGCGTCGAGAGCGATGGCAAGGCTCGCACCGGCTGGCAATGACCCAATAGCCGCATGCGGCCACCAGAAGGCATGCCGCAGCACCGGCCGCCGCCCGCCATAGCGCCGCCACACCGCTAGCGGACGGTCGAACGGGCGGCCGAGCTGTCGCGATACCAACAGCTTGACGAATTCTGCATGGGCCCAGGCGAGCGGCATCGCCGACCCGCTGGGCAGGCCGGGGAAGAGCCGGCGCTGCGGGATGGGGTCCGCATCCCAGACCTGCTCGGGCATCATGCCGCCGGGGCTGGTCATCGCCGCCATCGCCTTCAGGAAGGGCAGCGGGTCGTTTCCGGCGCAGAGCTCGTAATGGCCCCGCTCGCCGGTCAGCAGCGGCCAGCCACGGCCGCAGCCGGTCCCGTCGAAAGCTCTTCCGTCCTCATGCTCGCCATAACCGTCGCCCCGATAGCGGCGCCACACCGGGCCATTCGGCGTGTCGGTTTTGAGCAGGGCGTCGATGACGCGAACCGAGGCGCGGATCAGCGGATCATCGGCGCGGCGCAAGCCAAAGCGGACGAGCTGCAGGAATTCGGTGCCGACCTGCTCCTCGGCCGGCAGCGCGAGGTCATCGCTGCGGTTGCGGATCGGTACGACGGCCGCACTGGCTGTTCGATCGGCGAGCACTCGCTGGGGCGCGACCCGCACATAATAGCCGGGGACGCCAAAGCGCTGGGCCAGCGCGGTGTTGGCGACCACGGTCCAGGCTTCGATCTCGGCGTTCCAGAAATCGGCGAGGGCCAGCGCCCAATCACTTGCCGGCGATGGCAACAGCTCTGCCCCAGCCACCAAGGCCGCAATCGAGACCGCGAGGGTAAATCCGTTGATTCCCTCATTCTCCTCCCACCGGTCCTGAGCCGTGGAGGGCCCGGTGCGCGCAATAAACCCGAGGGCGCGCCGCACCATATCTTCGACGGCAATGCCGCGCAGACGGTCGCGATCGGCAAGGGCAGCAGCAAGCAACACCGGGAAAGCGCTCTCATCGAGCTGGATCCCGCTCCAGGAGGCAGTTCCGCCGAGCCATTGGTTTTGGTGCCAATGACCGTCTTCGTTTTGCGTAGCAATCAAATAACGTAGCGTATCTCCGGCCTCACTCTCCGCGCCAAGAGCCAAAAGCGCGCCGGCGCATTCGACCAGGTCACGGGGCCAGACCAAATGATAACCGCCACGCTCGTTGCCGGTATCGCCCCATGGAACGCTGAGGCTGGCGACCATCGCGCCGGGATAGGTCTTATCCAGATGGGCGCGTAACACGACGGCCGAAGTTGCGAATTGCTCGCGGATCGGCGTCAGCAGGTCGGCGGGCCCGTGCAATTGCACAGCCCCTGCGGCGCTACAGCGGGCTTGCCAAGCTTCCCAATCGGCGATTTGCTGCTGCATCGCTGCGTCGAACGGTTGCATTAGACTCGAAATCGCCAGGGTCGCTGCGGCTTCCGCGCTGCTGCCGAAGCCAAGCGCCAGGGTGGCTTGGCGCTGCAGTTCACCGATCAATGCCACATTGCCGGGCCCAGCGACCGCGTACTCCCAGGTCATGGCACCATGACGGGCGAAATCCTGCCAGCCATCACTCGTGCCGACATATCCGGCGCTGGTTCGCCCGAGGGCGTCGTGCCGATCCTCATCGACCGCGGCTAGCGCAAGGCCGAAGGGGCCTTGTTCGGCCCACAGCACGTGCCTGCCGCGGAGGTGCTCTGCCGCAGCGACATTGCCGTAACCAGTCGCACCGAGATGCGGAGCGAGCAGCACATAGGGCCTCAGGGCGTTGTCGGCCTCGAGCACGCAGTCGATCAGCAAGACGTCGCGGCGGGGGTCGGGGGTGACGCGCAGGTGCAAGACGTAGCGCGGGTGCTCGTGCCGGATTTCGACCGCGGGCACGCCCGATGCGACCGGACGGAGCCGGTAGTTGGCGTTACGTTTGACTTCTGACCAGAACCCGTCCGGCCCGCCAACGATGAAGCCGAGATCGCGGATCTGCGGAATATCGACACGCGGATAATAGACCTCGTTGATGATGCCGAAGCCGATTGTGAACCACAGCCGCGACGGTCCAAGTGCGCAGCCGACTAGGTCCTTGGCGCTGCTGGTCCAGGTGGGGTTGATACCGGGGGCACTGCGCACCCTTTTCGCGATGCGGAATGAAGAAGGTCTTTGGCAGCCGATCGACAAGCCGCTCGGCGCCGGCTCCGGCATCAACCGCGGTCTGCAACACCTCCTTGAGACAGCTGAACAAGCGCTTCTTCGCGTCTGTGCTGAGCCGATCGGAACGCGCCCGCGGATGGACGCCGGCCTGAAAGAGGATCTCGTCGGAATAGATGTTGCCAATGCCAGCGATCACCGCCTGATCCATCAGAAGCGACTTCACATCGCGCTTGCGGCCCGCGAGCACCCGTTCGAATGCCGCAAGATCAAACCGCGGATCGAGCGCATCGGGGCCGAGCCCCTCTTCTGCAATGAATACGGCGGCGTCGCTCGCTAGGCCGACCTGCCCAAACAGCCGCGGGTTGACATAGGCGAGATGGTGGCCGTCCGAAAAATCGAAACGCACGCGGTCGTAGGGCGGATCATTCTCGCCCTCCGCAAAATGCCTGAGCGAGCCGTTCATGCCGAAATGCATGGTCAGCCAGCCTGGCGGATCGAGTCCTACCAAAAGGTGCTTACCATGACTCCGCGATTCGGCCAGTTGGACCCCGTCGAGCCGGCAGCCAAGCTCGTCGGCCGAGATGCTGGACAATATGCGGGCATCATTGACAGTGACCTGGCATATGGTCCGGCCTAGGCAGGTCGTGTCCAAATGCCGCTTGAACAGCTCGACATCAGGTAATTCCGGCATGGCTCAGACTGGCTCCGGACGGTTCAGCGCAAAGGCGTCGAGGCGCCGGGTGAGAGTGACAAATACCGATTCGAACATCGACACGCTGAGCTTTCCCGTCGTAATGTTGAGGCGAGAGCAATGATAGCTGTCGGCAAGCAGCAACCCCGAAGGAAAGGCATGCAGTCGACCGTGCGCGAAAGGGAATAGTCGGCGACGGAGGTGAAGTGCAGCAAGCACGGTGTGGTGGGCGATGACGCCGAGGGCGAGGATGACGTGGAGCCAGGGCATTCCAGCGATCTCGGCGGTAAGGAACCGGCGGCAAGTCGCGATCTCGCTCGGTTTCGGCGTGTTTTCGGGCGGCACGCAACGGACCGCATTGGTGATCCGCGCGCGGCGAAGCTCCAGGCCATCATCGGGGCGGGTATCGTATACGCCTTCGGCAAGACCGAATTTGCGCAAAACGTCATAAAGCAAATCCCCCGTGTAGTCGCCGGTGAACGGCCGCCCCGTTCGGTTCGCTCCTCTGAGACCGGGTGCCAGACCGACGATCAACAACTCCGCCTGATCATCTCCAAATGACGGAACTGGAGCATTGAATCAAGCCGGATGGGCGTGCCGCTGCTTCTCCCGGAACGCGGCGAGCCGCGGGCAAAGCGGGCAATCCCGCGGTGGCGCGAGAGTGCCGGGAACCATCAAACCGTTGGTTCGATCCGCCGCTGGCAGGCTCCTATGGGAATGGTAGCTGTGCATAGCAGGTCCGAGATCTTGAATTGCCCACTTACTGCCGTAGAATCCAGTAAATCGTCCGCTGACGAGCCGAAAGGCATCGCGTCACCAAAGGCCGTAATGCAGTGCCGCGGCTAGTCTCTGGCGTCGCGCTCCAATCGCTCCGCGATCTCCACGAGTTTGGCTGCGAGCTGGGCCAGCACATCCTTATCGTCGGGATTGCTCACGCGCTCGGCGACTTGCCGCGCCTTCCCGGCCTCCTCACGGAGTACCCTTGCGATATCGATGGACATCTCGTGCCGTCTCATTAGGCAAGCGTAATTCGCCCGAGGGACGACCCTTGGGCTAAAACCTCGTTCGCGCGTTGATCTATGTCAAGGGCGCGCTCTGGCGGA
>Ga0318508_1000257_pt1 | contig 7711 bp, 8 predicted proteins | sample GRESIP084b2f21_FD_203493 | JGI IMG/M metagenome (GOLD analysis project Ga0318508, IMG submission 203493) | Tropical soil microbial communities from Luquillo Experimental Forest, Puerto Rico - GRE.SIPMG.084b2f21 | ecosystem: Environmental > Terrestrial > Soil > Tropical forest > Bulk soil | place...
GACGGCGCCAGCCCCAATACGGATAGGGCCGGTACACGCCCCAGACTGGACGCCAGCGGCAGCCCCAGGGCCCACAAACGACGACAGTGTTCGTCACAGGTCCGGCCCCCAATGGCCCCGGCCTGTTTCGCCGGGGCTCCAATTAAGAGAACGACCGCGATTGCGGCAGTGGCAGCAATCGACTTACTCATGGATTTTCCTCGTCTATCAAAGGCAAATCGATAAGTGCGTCGGGATACGCACCTATCCTAACGCACTCGGTTCCAATTCGCAGGGATCGCTTGGGCAGATTGAAAAAAGTTTTGTCGCCCGTGTTCATCACTTGTTCGGTCGGGGCAACCGCGCTAGCGCTGGCTGGCCATGAGCAAGAAAGTGATTCCCCCGCAGCCAAGCGAGGTTCACGAAATCCCGCTTCGCGAGGCGCTTGAGGAGCGCTATCTCGCTTATGCGCTTTCCACGATCATGCACCGCGCTTTGCCGGACGCCCGCGACGGGCTCAAGCCGGTGCATCGGCGCATCCTTTACGGCATGCGGCTGTTGCGCCTCGATCCCGGCGCGCAGTTCAAAAAGTCGGCCAAGATCGTCGGCGACGTCATGGGCAATTTTCATCCTCATGGCGACCAGGCCATCTATGACGCGCTGGTGCGGCTCGCGCAGGATTTTTCCTCGCGCTATCCGCTGGTCGACGGCCAGGGCAATTTCGGCAATATCGATGGCGATAACGCCGCCGCGTATCGGTATACCGAGGCGCGGCTGACCGAGGTCGCGCGACTTCTGCTCGAGGGCATCGACGAAGACGCCGTCGATTTTCGCCCGAGCTATGACGGGGTGATGCAGGAGCCCGTCGTCCTGCCGGCTGCGTTCCCGAATTTATTGGCTAATGGCGCGCAGGGCATCGCGGTCGGAATGGCGACTTCGATACCGCCGCACAACGTCGCCGAATTGTGTGACGCGGCGCTTTATCTGATCGAACAGCCAAAGGCGCGCACGCGCACGCTCCTCAAATTCGTGCTCGGACCCGATTTTCCGACCGGCGGCGTGATTGTCGATCCGCCCGACGTGATCGCCGAGGCCTATGCCACCGGCCGCGGATCGTTCCGGGTGCGGGCGCGCTGGAAAAGCGAGGATACCGGCCGCGGCACATATCAGATCGTGGTCACCGAAATTCCCTGGCAGGTGCAGAAGATGCGGCTGGTCGAGCGCATCGCCGAGCTGATCAACGAACGAAAATTGCCGCTTCTTGCCGATATGCGCGACGAATCCGCGGAAGACGTGCGCATTGTTCTGGAGCCGCGCTCACGCTCGGTCGATCCGACGCTTCTGATGGAGAGCCTTTTCAAGCTCACCGAATTGGAAGCCCGCGTGCCGCTGAACATGAATGTGCTGCTGCGCGGCCGAATTCCGAAGGTGGTGGGTTTGGCCGAGGTGCTCGGGGAATGGCTCACGCATCGCCGTGAAGTTCTGCTGCGGCGCTCGCGTCATCGGCTAGCGGAGATCGAACACCGGCTTGAAGTGTTGGGCGGATATCTCGTCGCCTATCTTAATATTGATAAGGTCATCAAAATCATCCGTAAGGAGGACGAGCCCAAGCCCGCTCTGATGAAGACATTCAAATTGTCGGATATTCAGGCCGACGCCATTCTCAACATGCGGCTGCGCAATTTGCGGCGCCTGGAGGAAATGGAGATCCGTCAGGAAGACAAGACGCTGCGCGCAGAGAAGAAGGGAATCGAGGAATTGCTGCGTTCCGAAAAACAGCAATGGCAGAGGATCGCCGAACAGGTGCGCAAGGTCCGCGACATGTTCGGCGGCAAGACGCAGGTCGGCAAGCGGCGCACCAGTTTTGCGCAAGCGCCCGCTCACGACGAAGCGGCAATCGAAGAGGCACTGGTCGAGCGCGAGCCGGTCACGATTGTCGTATCGGAAAAGGGCTGGATTCGCGCTTTGCGCGGCCAAATCGCGGACCTCGCGGGACTGTCGTTCAAGGCCGGCGACAGTTTGAAACTCGCCTTCTTTGCCGAGACCACGTCGAAACTTCTGATTTTCGCCACGAACGGGCGCTTCTACACGATCGAGGCGGCGAAGCTGCCGGGTGGCCGCGGCCACGGCGAACCAATCAGGCTGTTCATCGATCTCGAACAGGAGGGAGATGTCGTATCGGTGTTCCGTTACGAAGGCGGCCGCAAGCTGATCGTCGCCAGCCGGCAGGGCAGGGGCTTCATTGCTCCTGAGGACGAGTGCCTCGCCAATACGCGCAAGGGCAAACAGGTCCTCAATGTACGGCCGCCCGATCAGGCGCGCGCCATCGCGCCGCTCGAAGGGGATCTTGTCGCCGCGATCGGCGAGAATCGAAAGATGGTGATTTTCCCAATCGACCAAGTGCCGGAAATGGCCAGGGGTCGCGGCGTGCGCCTGCAACGATACAAGAACGGCGGGCTGTCGGACATCAAGACCTTCGAAGTCGAGAAGGGTCTGAGCTGGACCGATTCCGCCGGCCGGATTTTCACGTTGTCGCTCAAGGAGCTTGCCGATTGGCGCGGCAGCCGCGCCGATGCGGGGCGCCTCGCGCCCAAGGGCTTTCCGAAGACCAATACTTTCGGCAATGCCCAAGCGCGGGCCGGTAATGGCAACGGCAATGGAGACCGCGACTGATCGTTACGCGGCGGTGCGCAAAAGCACTTGGGTTTATGGACCTCGCTTAAAGCTTCTCGTCTGCCGGCGGCCGGTGCATCAACTAAAGGCTCAGGAATATTGGGGCGGGCAGCACGGTCATTTAGGGCGTGCTAAACCGTTCAGCGCCACAGCCGGCGAGGCCAATGACTACAAATCATCCGCATTTTCGCGTCTGGCGAGCCCGGCTGCGGCTCATTAGCGGGCTTGTCATGCTCGCTTTTGTGATCTGTCACCTGACCGCGCATTGCTTTTTGCTGATCTCGGTCGAAGACGCCGAGAGCGTCCTGACCGCTTTGATGTATCCGTGGCGGACCTTGCTCGGCACCGGGATTCTCGTGGCCGCGTTCGTCGTCCACTACAGCAATGGCCTGTGGTCGATCTATATCCGCCGCTCACTGCGACTCAATCGCTGGGAATTGGCGCAGCTCTCGCTCGGCCTGTGCATTCCGTTTTTGCTGATGATCCATGTCGTCGGAACGCGCATCGCCGAAAGCACGCTCGACGTCACGATCTACTACAACACGGTTTTCATCGGCCAATGGCTGCATCGGTCTTGGCTCGCCACCGTGCAAGTCATCGCGCTGGTAACGGTATGGATCCATGCTTGCATCGGCATTCATTACTGGCTGCGCACCAAGCCGTGGTATCCGAGCTGGCGCCCGGCTTTCTTCATTTACGGCTTGCTGCTGCCGACTTTGGCCGTCGCCGGCTATATCAGCGGCGGCAATCAGGTGGTGCGCGAGGCGAAAGCCGATCCGGATTTCGTAAGAAACTCGGCGGAGGATTCCAATATCACGCCGGGAGCCGCCGAGGCGGTGGATCATATGGTCGCCGCCGGTCTGGCCTTAAGTTTCGGTTTGACGCTGGTGCCTTTCGCGGCGCGCGCGGTACGCGAATTCTCCTATCGTCGCCGCAAGCCGCCTGTCCTGTCGCACGCCAATGGCCGCAGCATGCCGATGCTCCCAGGAGCGACGGTGTTGGAGACGCTGCGCGCCAACGGCATTTCGCACGCTTCGGTCTGCGGCGGACGCGCCCGCTGTACTACTTGCCGCGTTCTCGTGACCAAAGGATTGGAGCAATTGCCGGCACCGGGCGGTCTCGAAGCCAAGGCGCTCGAGCGCATCGGCGCCACGCCGGGCATGCGGCTTGCCTGCCAGATCCGGCCGACCGCCGACGTCGCCGTGCTGCCGCTTCTGGCCGCTGATGCGAACGCCGCCGACGGCGCCATTCGCGGCGGTCTCGAAGGCAGCGAGCGGCTGATCACCATCGTCTTTGTCGATTTGCGCGGGTCGACGAGCCTGGCGGAAGCCAAGCTGCCGTACGACACGCTGTTCATTCTCAACCAGTTCTTTCACGAGATGACGCAGGCGCTTCTCGCCACCAACGGCCACTACTCGCAGTTCACCGGCGACGGACTGATGGCGCTTTACGGCCTCTACGCCGCCGATCCGAAGATCGGCCCCGCGGACGCCGTGCGCGGCGCCCGCGAAATGCTGGAGCGGCTCGAGCAATTAAATTACCGGCTGCGCGGCGACCTGCGCGAGCCGTTGCGTATCGGCATCGGCATTCATCACAGCGAAGCGATCGTCGGGGCCATGGGTCCGCCGCGGTCGCAAGTGATTACCGCGATCGGCGACGCGGTGAATACGTGCGCGCGGTTGGAGAGCCTGACCAAAGAATATGGCTGCTCGGTCGTGATCTCACGCCAGGCCGCCGTCGCTGCCGGCCTCAACCTGACCGATCACAAAATGCACGAAGCGCCGGTAAAGGGCCGGCGCGAACCGGTCCAGTTCTATGCATTGCAAACGCCTGCCGAGCTGCAAATCTGACAGATCAGGACGGCAAACCAATCGCCGGCGTTCCCAAGCATCATATAGAGCCGGGTGGCGACGCTCGTTTGATTGCTTGCCGCATGGTGCGGAACAACCGCAAAGGTCGCGGCTCTCACGAACGAGCATCGCCGACGAAATGCGGGAAGAACATCGTCGTCGCGTGCTGGGCGACGAATGACAGTGTATTTGGGCGGGCGGTTTTTAGTCGTACCCTTTGGGATGTGATTCTTGAGGGGGCCGGATATGGTGAGGGAAGAGGCAAGGCGCACGCTACTTAGGGAATACGACAAGTGGGCCAAGGATCACCCCGACGATGCCACAAAGAGGAGCGGCGTGGTCTTTTTCACCTATTTGCAAAAGGAAAGAACGGACCTTCTGGATTTCCATGCCGTTGGCGGCGACAAGTGGGCAACCGTCCACGGCTGGCTTTATCGTACAGGTCGGCTGAAGGATTAGGCGGAATGCGCGTTTCGCCTATTCGATTGCCGTCCATGCGATCTGTGGGAAGTGGCGGTCGGCGCGTCCGGCCGCTGCGCTTTTCTGATTGCTAACGGGCCTCGGCCGGATGTGCGCCGAGCGCGGCTCACCAAATTAGGACAATTGAAACTTCGTACTAATACTCTCGCCGACCTACAATCGCGCACCCGGTATGCTCGAATCGGAGCGGCATTAGGCGAGGAAGTAAGATGTCCAATAATGGGGGTAGAAGTCCGCGATACTCAGCCGCGATGACTAAGGACCGAGGAGACCTCGCGGCTTAAAAGAATCCCCAACGATGGCTTATGCAATAGCCCAACGATTTCGACGACAATCGCAATCCGCCGCGCGTTTTGTACGGAAATCCCGCATTCCTTTGTCGGACCGCTGGCTTTACCAACAATCGCAGTTCGGCCCGACGAGTGCCCAAGCTCTGCCGTGGTTTCGGTTAACCTCACGGGAGGGCGGACTGACAGCGCGCTTGGGGTACAGGGCCATGCTTGGAAGACTACCGGCTGCGATATGGTGTCTATCTTTCTTGCTGATGGCCGGCTCACCACTCCATGCGCTCGCGAATGACGAAAGGCCGGTTCCACCCCTGTCCATCGACGCTGGGCAAACAACGGCACGCGAACACGCGCGTGCTCTTTCCGAAATGGCGGATACAGCAGCCCGCGACAGCGCAAGATGCCAATCATCCGGTGCCGCACTGGGTTCACAGGCTTATAAAGAATGCCGGGCGCTATTGGAAAGTAAGATGAGCATCGAAAAGGACGTGCCACCCGACCGAGGTTATACAGGTCGCTAGCGCATTTAATAAGATTTATTGGTGCCGTTGTTTGTCGGCCGGTTAGCGCGGCACACACATCAGCGGTCAGGAAACTCCGGCAACTTGGCGATGTTCACCGCAATCCGGCGCACTTAATTAGTATTGCACGCGGCGTTTCGGGTGTTTGTAGGGAACTACCTGAGACGGTCCCGGCCACGGGTTCAAATTGCAAAAGCCGCGATTGCCGGCGAGTATATTACCCAAATGGTAGCACGCCTCGAATGTGGGGTATTGGCAGTCCCAGTATACACTGCCGGTGCCGATTTCTATCACCGCGCACCAAGGGGCATTGCCAGAGGCATGGCTTGGCGAAGTTCCAAACGATGTCGCCGCTGCAAGGGCAGCGACACCAAACGTGAGTTTCGCAAGCGTTTTCAGCACAAACGAGGCCCTCCTCGGGTTTCGTATCTCTCTTAAATAAACACCGCAACGGCAAAACAAATCCCGGCTGCCGCAATCCGCCGCGCCTCATCGCGCGTCAGGAGCTTGGAGCTAATGCGGGGCTCATCCTGATCTCTAACGCTTCGTTGCCCCTATAGGAGGGGGGGTCATCAGGTCGGGCCTCGAAACGCTTCGTGCCCATGCGTGCTCTGCCTTTGTCGGCGCCTTTTGGCGCCCGCTCCCGCGCTTTCTTCTCCAGGCGTGCCGCGAACGCGCGCAGCCCGGCCCGTGTCGGCGCGGGCTTACGTGGCTCACGCATAGCGCGCGCCGTGGCTAGCAGTGGCAGTCGGCGCGTATCGATCTTCGCAAAGCGGCGGTGTTCTTTGATGTCCTTGCGCCGCCCGACGCTGCGATAAGAGAACGCAATGCTCGACCGGCCGCCCGCAAGCTACGAACTTCAAAGTTTGCAGCGCGCTTGCGGTGCACATAGAGCCCACCAATCTACGGCAGCTCTCATGTCTTCCGCACCAGCTTCGGCAGCGATATTCAGCGCGTGTTTTTGGCCGCCGCTGGTGGATCAGGGCGGACATCACCCCACGGATCAATTTTCTCTTTTTTTGTGTCCGGAATCACTTTTCTCGTCGATTGGTAGGCGCGATCAATTTCTTTGTCGTTTTTCTTTTCTGCTTGATCGCGCATAGGGCTATATCCCCCGATGCCGGGATGAACCGTCTGAGCCGAAGCGGATCCCATCGTCAGAAATACGATCAGCGTCGCGTAGATGGTTTTGCGCAGCATGGTGGAATACCTTAACACGGTAACCACTCAAATTGGAACACGGCAACCACTCAAATTGGACTCACCGACCCCAATCCTCTTCGGCTTCGTTATTCAGTTGCGTCAATCACGACGAGGCACCCAAAGTGGCCACCGTCAAGGCACCAATCACTGCGCCGATGGTCATGCCAATGAAAAAACCAGTCATAAGGTCAGCTCCATCGGCGGAGTGATGCCGCAATAGTGAGAGCCCGAAGTCCCGCGAGAGGTGGGAAAGCGAAATGGCTTCTACGTGCCCGGAGGTTTGGTTGTTGGTTGTCTGCTTGGTTGCAATTTCGCCCGGTTGCCCATTCCGAAGTTCGGATTTCGCTGCTTGCATGCCGTTACAACTTGTGGGTCGATCTGCGGCAACGGGTTTGTACCCTGCGCTACTTGTGGCGTACCCGCCATAATCGGTCGGATGCAATCCACGATGATGCTAGCGCCCGTCTTCGCCCCTTTTGGAACAAAGCCTGCTTGTTTGCACGCGGCAGCGATCTGGTCGCAAGGGCCACCTCTCCTCGACGCAGGTTGGCCGGGCGCAGGTTGAGCGGGAGCAATTTGAGCAGGCTGGCCAGTGGTTGAGCGGGCTGCGCCAGTGATGGGCTTTGCCCGATTAGGAGAAAACTAAGTAGGGTTAGCGGTATGGTGGCTGCGCGCATAATCCTATCCTCTAATGTCTAACGCTATTTGCTAGTAACAG
>Ga0318508_1000258_pt1 | contig 7704 bp, 6 predicted proteins | sample GRESIP084b2f21_FD_203493 | JGI IMG/M metagenome (GOLD analysis project Ga0318508, IMG submission 203493) | Tropical soil microbial communities from Luquillo Experimental Forest, Puerto Rico - GRE.SIPMG.084b2f21 | ecosystem: Environmental > Terrestrial > Soil > Tropical forest > Bulk soil | place...
CAGTCAGGCGATCGACACCGTGAAGGACGCGACCGGGCACGACGTGCACCTGGTCGGGTATTCGCAGGGCGGGATGTGGTGCTATCAGGTGGCGGCCTACCGGCGTTCGAAGAACGTCGCCAGCATCGTGGCATTCGGTTCCCCGGTGGACACCCTGGCCGCGCTGCCCATGGGCTTGCCGCCGAACCTGGCTCCGGCCATGGCCGACTTCATGGCCGATCACGTCTTCAACCGGTTGAATATCCCAAGCTGGTTGGCGCGCACCGGTTTTCAGATGATGGATCCGCTCAAGACCGCCAAGGCGCGCGTCGACTTCGTGCGTCAACTGCACGACCGTGAGGCGCTGCTGCCGCGCGAGCAGCAGCGCAGGTTCCTCGAATCCGAGGGGTGGATCGCCTGGTCGGGCCCGGCCATCTCGGAGCTGCTCAAGCAGTTCATCGCGCACAACCGGATGATGACCGGCGGTTTTGCCATCAACGGGCAGATGGTGACGCTCACCGATATCACCTGCCCGATACTGGCGTTCGTCGGCGAGGTCGACGACATCGGCCAGCCCGCGGCGGTGCGCGGCATCCGGCGGGCGGCGCCGAACGCCGAGGTGTTCGAATACTCCATCCGGACAGGACATTTCGGTCTGGTGGTGGGATCCAGGGCGGCCAGGGAGAGTTGGCCGACCGTCGCCGAGTGGGTGCGCTGGCTCTCCAGCGGCGGCGACAAGCCGGACGGCATCGACCTGATGGCCGATCAGCCCGCTGAGCACACCGACAGCGGTGTGGCATTCAGCTCTCGGCTCGCGCACGGCCTGGGCGAGGTCTCCGAGGCGACGCTAGCCCTGGCTCGCGGCGCGGTTGACGCGGTCGTCGGGGCCAACAAATCCATGCGGACGCTGGCGGTGGAAACGGTCCGGACCCTGCCGCGACTGGCCCGGCTGGGACAGATCAACGATCACACCCGGATTTCGCTGGGCCGCATCATCGACGAGCAGGCCCACGACGCCCCGCAGGGCGAATTCCTCTTGTTCGACGGGCGCGTGCACACCTACGAGGCCGTGAACCGGCGCATCAACAACGTCGTTCGCGGCCTGATCGACGTCGGGGTGCGGCAGGGCGACCGCGTGGGCGTCTTGATGGAAACCCGGCCCAGTGCGCTGGTCGCCATCGCCGCGCTGTCGCGGCTGGGTGCCGTCGCCGTGGTGATGCGGCCCGACGCCGACCTGGCCGAATCGGTCCGGCTCGGGGGAGTGACCGAGATCCTGACCGATCCCACCAACCTCGATGCCGCGCGCCGATTGCCGGGGCAGGTGCTGGTGCTGGGTGGCGGTGAGTCGCGCGATCTGCATCTGCCGAAAGACGCCTTGGAACAGGGTCTAGTCATCGACATGGAACAGATCGACCCCGACGCCGTCGAGTTGCCCGCGTGGTACCGCCCGAACCCCGCACTGGCGCGGGACCTGGCGGCCATCGCATTCAGCATGGCCAGCGGCGAGCTGGTGGCCAAGCAGATCACCAACTACCGCTGGGCGGTGTCGGCCTTCGGAACCGCCTCGGCCGCCGCCCTCGACCGCAAAGACACCGTGTACTGCTTGACGCCCCTGCACCACGAGTCCGCGTTGTTGGTCAACTTGGGCGGCGCGGTCGTCGGCGGCACCCGCATCGCGCTGTCGCGCGGCCTGCAACCGGACCGGTTCGTCAAGGAAGTACGGCAATACGGCGTCACGGTCGTGTCTTATACGTGGGCCATGCTGCGCGAGGTCGTCGACGATCCGGCGTTCGTGCTGCAGGGCAATCATCCGGTGCGGCTGTTCATCGGCTCGGGTATGCCGACCGGGTTGTGGGAGCGGGTCATCGACGCGTTCGCGCCCGCCCACGTCGTCGAGTTCTTCGCCACCACCGACGGACAAGCGGTGCTGGCCAACGTGTCCGGCGCCAAGGTGGGGAGCAAGGGTCGTCCGCTCCCCGGCGCCGGGCGTGTCGAGCTGGGTGCCTACGACGCCGAGCACGACCTGATCCTGGAGAACGACCGCGGCTTCGTACAGGTCGCGGACGTCAACCAGATCGGGGTGCTACTCGCTCAGTCCAACGGACCCATCGATCCGACCGCGTCGGTCAAACGCGGGGTGTTCGCACCTGGCGACACCTGGATATCGACCGAGTACCTGTTCCGCCGCGACACCGACGGGGACTACTGGCTGATGGGCAGGCGCGGCTCGGTGGTGCACACCGCGCGCGGGTTCGTCTATGCCGAGCCGGTTACCGACGCACTGGGCCACCTCACCGGCGTCGATCTCGCGGTGACCTACGACGTGCTCGTGGACGGCCGGCGGCTGGCGGTCTCGGCGCTGGCGCTGCTGCCGGGAGCGACGATCACGGCAGCCGACTTGACCGAAGCGGTCGCCAACATGCCAGTCGGACTGGGACCCGACATCGTGCACGTGGTGCCCCAGCTGCCGCTCAGCCCGACGACCTACCGTCCGACCGTCAGCACCCTGCGCGCGGCCGGGATTCCCAAGGCGGGACGCCAGGCGTGGTACTTCGACTCCGGCAGCAATGAGTTCCGCCGGCTGACGCCGGGCGTGAAGGCGGAACTGAGCGGCAAGCACTGACGTGGTTGACGATTCGCTGCTGAGCATCCTGGTGTGCCCCGCCGACCGGGGTCCGCTGGTGCTGGTCGAACTGGGTGATGAAGAGCTGCTGTACAACCCCCGGCTGCGGCGCGCCTACCGCATCGAGGACGGCATTCCGGTGCTGCTGATCGACGAGGCCCGTGACGTCGACGACGACGAGCACGCCCGGCTCATGGCGCGAGCACGTCCGGCAGATCCCCGGTGAGGTAGCGCTGCAGGTTGGGTGCGATGGTGCGCGCGATCTGCTCGGCCGGCAGCGACGCGAACGGCTCCAATTCCAGGATGTAGCGCGCCATCACCACACCCACCAGTTGCGACGCGACGAACTGGATTCGGATGGCTCCGCTGCCCGGGGGATCGTCGACGCGTGCACCCACCTCGACCGCGATCACGTCCTGGATAAACGAACGAATCAGGTTGACATCCGATCCGGGCAGGATCGACCGCAGCGTGGCAATGAACGCGGCACCGATCTCGGAGTCCCACAGCGGCAACAAGATCGACGGCAGCTTGTAACCGAGCTCCTCGACGGGCACTTCGAGCAACGGGCCGATGACGTCCATCGGGTCGATCGGGATGTGAACGGCCGCGGCGAACAGCTTTTCCTTGGTGCCGAAGTAGTGATGCACCAACGCCGAATCGACGCCCGCCGCCGCGGCCACCGCGCGTATCGATGTGCTGCCAATCCCGTTGCGGGCAAACAATTCTCGAGCGCTGGCCAGGATGCGGTCCCGCGTATCGGAGTTCCCGGCGGGTCGCCCGGGCCGCCTGCGCCTGGTGTTGGCCGCCGGCACGCTAGGGTGTCCGTCGCCGCAGCGTCGCCGCGGCCAGGCACAGCGCCGCGAGCGCGAAACCCAGCACGACGATGATGTCGCGCACCGCGATGTGGGTGAGCTCCGGATGCGCACCCACCTGCTGCAGGGCCTCCAGCGCGTAGCTCGCCGGCAGCGCGTTGCTGATCCACTGCAACCAGTGCGGCATCAACGCCCGCGGGACGATGATGCCGGCCAGCAGCAACTGGGGAACCATCACCAGCGGGATGAATTGCACGGCCTGAAATTCGGTGCGGGCGAACGCACTGCAGAGCAGGCCCAGTCCGACACCCAGCATGGCGTTGACGATGGCGATCACGAAAACCCACAGCGGGCTGCCCGCGGTGTCGAAGCCGAGCAACCAAAACGACACGATGCACGCCACGATGGCTTGCGCCGCGGCGGCGATCGAGAACGCGGTGCCGTAGGCGATCAGCAGGTCGAGCCGGCGCAGCGGAGTTGTCAGGATGCGCTCCAAAGTTCCGGAAGCCCGTTCGCGCTGCATCGTTATGGACGTGATGATGAACATCACGAAGAGCGGGAAAAGGCCCAGCAGGATCAGGCAGGCGTTGTTGAACGGCGTTGGCGTGCCCGGGCGGTGCGGAGCGTTTTCGAACATGAAGTACATCAGCGTGATGACCAGTACCGGCACCAACAGGATCAGCGCGACGCTGCGGTGATCGGCGGCCAGCTGGCGCAGTATCCGCGTCGTGGTGGCCGCATACGGCTTCAGGGAAGCCCGCAGCCCTACCCGGCTTGGCGCGTGGTGCTGCGCCTGATGATGGACAGAAACGCGTCCTCCAGTGACGTGCATCCGGTGTCCTCTCGTAGTTGGGTCGGGGTGGTGTGCGCGACCAGGCAGCCCTCGCGCATCAGCAGCAGGTCGCCGCAGTGGTCGGCTTCGTCCATCACGTGGCTCGAGACCAGCAGGGTCGTCCCGCCGCGTGCGAGATCGGTGAACTGCTCCCACAGGTCGGCTCGCAGTACGGGGTCCAGGCCCACCGTGGGCTCGTCGAGCACGAGGAGCTCGGGTTGGCAGACCAACGCGCACGCCAGCGAAACCCGGGTGCGCTGACCGCCGGAGAGGTTCCCGCAGAACGCCGTGCGGTGATCGGTGAGGCCCACGCGTTCGATCGCGTAGTCGGCGGCGCCGTTGTCGAAGCCGTACAGCGAGGCGAAGTAGCGGACGTTGTCGACGATCCGGAGGTCGTTGTAGATCGTCGGGTCCTGTGGCAGGTATCCGACCCGACGGCGGAGTGCCGGGCTTCCGGCCGGTTGGCCCAGCACCGTGACGGTGCCCGCCGTCACGATCTGGGTGCCGACGATGCACCGCATCAGCGTGGTCTTGCCGCAGCCGGAGGGACCGAGCAGGCCGGTGATGGTCCCGCGGGCTATCTTCACCGAGAAGTCTTGCAGCGCAGGGCGTTTGAAGCGGATCACGCGCAGGTGGTCGATGCTGACGGCGAGGTCGAGACCCCTGGGAACTAATTCATCACGCGATGAACTCATCATGTGATGAATATGCGCTTCGGGGTGGGGCATGTCAAGAGCCCACGGCGAAATCTCCGGGCTTAATTCGGCCGCTTCCGGGGGACGATTTGCTGCAGACGTCTGGAGTTGGGTTCGGTAGCCAAGCTGCGCGCAAGAATTTCGCAAATGGCCGGCATTAACCTCCGGCTCTGCAGCCGCGTAAAGGAAACCGCCATGGACAATTTGCTGATGGATCACGAGGATCCGGAGAAACGAATCGCCCATCTGGAGCGTCAGCTTGCCGCGCCGAAGCGCGGTGCGGATCTGCCCCCGGCCGGCGCGCAGGACGCGGCTGGGTCGCGCCGTTTTGTGGCATCCGCCGCCGCGCCCAGCACCAAGCAGATGATGAAGTACACCTACGTGGTCATGTTCGGGGCCATGGCGTCACTCGGCGCGATCTATATGGCGCTGTTCCTGGTTGGTGCCATCGTGGGGGCGGAAAGCGTCGTGATGCAGGTCGGCGGCACCGTCGTGTTCTTCGCGTTCTTGCTGGGCTCGATGCCGGCTTTCGGTGCGTTTCAGCGGCGGGTCAATCGCAAAAAGACGGTCCTCGTGGACGTCGGGAGCGACGGCGTGACCGTGAATACGAAGCCGGGTGACGTTTTTCCACTCGCTGATGCGCAGCTGGGCCCATGGACTCTCGCAGGGTATGGGGGCGTGGCGAAAGGCACGGCGCTGCACCTAAGAAGTGGCGGGCACCGCTTTGTTCTCGGCGGGCAAGATCATCGGGCGGCCACCGGAACGCCGCTGCAAGCACCGCCCGTGGACAGCGTCGACGCGTGGCTGTGGGCCCCAGAGTTCGCTGAGCTTCTCACGATGCTCGGCCACGCGGGTGGGCTGGATGCTTCCGCGCCCGCACCGGGGCAACCGACTCGCTGCCTGCTGACCCCGAACCTCGCGAGAATGTACTCGTCCTCATTTTTTGGGATGTTCAAAAACACCGCAACGGCGCTGAGGCTGAATGCCAACCCGCCGCAACCCAGCCTGGCCATCGAAGTCGGCGACGATGCGATCTCAGTGATCGACCTGGAGAGCAATGCGCCCATTGCCTCGGCCCCGCTTGCGCAGGTGACCGCGACACCGGCGGCTCACACACGCTCGGTTCCTCGCATGGGCACGATGTCGACGCCCGTCCTGGTCGTGGGCGTTCCCAATTCGCAATCCGCAGGCCACGTGGAGCGGCAGCACCAGGCTCAGCTACCGGTTTTCGTGGCGCGACGAGGTGCGTGCGGAGCACGAACCGGAGTTCGTGGTCTCGGACCCGGATTGGCTGACGCTCGTTGAGAAATTCGGCCTGGCCGGGCGTCTGGAGGACGGGGCGAAAGCGGACGCGGCCGGGGAACCGGCCCCCGGCGGGCCGCCACTGGCTCGGCCCAAACGCAAGCTCTGGATTTATGGCGTCATTATTGCCGCGATCATGTTCGTCGCGGCCCCCGCGATGATGATGGTCGCCAGCAACATCTCGAGCGGCCATCAGAACAAACAAGATCAGCTGAAGGCGGACCGGGAACGCCCGTTCGCGCTGCCGTTCACCGGCCTACGCCTTCCCCACGGCGTGGCGGTGGATGCCGCCGGCAACGTCTACGTCGCCGAGACCCGCACCAATCAGGTGCTCAAGCTGGCACCCGGGTCGAACACGCCAACGGTGCTGCCGTTCACCGGCCTCGATCTCTTCGACGACGGCGTCATCGACGGTTCCACCGCCGGTGTGGCGGTCGACGCCGCCGGCAACGTCTATGTCGCCGACTCCGGCCACGGTCGGGTGGTGAAGCTGGCGGCCGGGTCGAGCACCCAAACCGTGCTGCCTCTCCGGCGCCTCCGTACTCCCCATGGTGTGGCGGTGGACGCCGCCGGCGCGGTGTACGTCGTCAACTACAGCGACGGTGAGGTACTGAAGTTGGCGCCCGGGGCGAGCACCCCAACCGTGCTGCCGAAAATCGGCAAGGCCAGTTTCACCGGTGATGTGGCGGTGGACACCACCGGCAACATCTACGTCAGCTGCAGCCACGGGCGGAGTAGCCGTAGCTGCCTGATGAGGCTGGCGCCCGGGTCGAACACCTGGACCAGGCTGCCGTCAGCCACCGACAACTCCGGCGACACTTTCAGCACAGGCGAGCAGGATGTGGCGGTGGACGCCGCCGGCAACGTGTACATGATCTCCTCCCGGACCGTGATGAAGTTGGCGCCCGGGTCGGACACCTGGACACCGCTGGCTGGGGTGCCCCCCTTGGTAGACCCCCTCGGTTTGGCGGTCGACCCCAGTGGGGCCAACGTGTACGTCACCGATCACCTGGGCTCCCGCGCACCGGGCGGTGGGTCCTGGTTCGGCATATGGCCGATGGGACCGGACGACGCCCAGGGATTCGTGCTCAAGCTGCCGACGGGCTGACGCCCGATCCGGGGTAGTTAGATAGCTCCGGTGAGCGCCGATGCCCTAATGGTCGACCCGGTCGCGGCCGCGCATCGATTGCTCGGCGCCACCCTCACCGGCCGGGGAGTGCGGGCCGTCGTCGTCGAAGTCGAGGCCTACGGCGGGGTTCCCGATGGTCCCTGGCCGGATGCCGCGGCCCACTCGTACCGCGGCCTGAGCGGCCGCAACGCAGTGATGTTCGGACCGCCCGGGCGGCTCTACACCTACCGCAGCCACGGCATCCACGTCTGCGCCAACGTCGCGTGCGGACCCGACGGGACGGCCGCCGCTGTCTTGCTGCGGGCAGCCGCCATCGAGGACGGCACCGA
>Ga0318508_1000261_pt1 | contig 7685 bp, 11 predicted proteins | sample GRESIP084b2f21_FD_203493 | JGI IMG/M metagenome (GOLD analysis project Ga0318508, IMG submission 203493) | Tropical soil microbial communities from Luquillo Experimental Forest, Puerto Rico - GRE.SIPMG.084b2f21 | ecosystem: Environmental > Terrestrial > Soil > Tropical forest > Bulk soil | place...
AAACCTCGAACGGTAGCGCGGCGTTGAGCAGCCGAGTACGCAAGCTCATGTCGAGATAGGCGCTGCTGATGTCAATCCCGACATAACGTCTGCCGGCGCGCAAAGCGGCCGCGCCACTGGTGCCCGAACCGCTGAACGGATCTAATGTCACCCCATTGGGTCGGCAGCCGGCCTGGATGCACCGCAGCGGCAATGCGATGGGAAAGGTGGCGAAGTGCGCTTGCGGGAATTTCTCGACGGGAATACTCCAGCAGTCGCCTGGATTCTTGCCGGCTTCATTGAGGGTGCGCGCCCCGGCGGCGATGGCGCCGTGCGGATTCCCCCCCGGGGTGTAGGCCCGCCCGGATCTACCGTCGCCCGAGTAGGGTTTGCGCTCGCTGCGCTGGCTGCGGTTTACTGAGATCGGGCTGTGTGGTGTTCTTATCGCGTCTAGATCGAACCAATACTTCGGTTGTTTGACGAGTAGGAAGACCTGTTCGGAGCGTACGGCCAGCCGGTCGGTTACCGATTCAGGCATGGTGTTTTCTTTTAGCCAGGTAATCGAGTTGCGTAAAATCCAGCCGTCATTTTGCAGTGCGAATGCGACGCGCCAGGGTATGCCGAGCAGGTTTTTCGTTGCGCTGTAGGAATCACCCAGCACAATCCAGCAGGTTCCGTCGCCGGCCAGCACGCGGCGCAGTTCGGCGAACAGGGCCCGCAGGTGTTCGACGTATTCGGCGGGCGTGTCCTCGAGCCCGTACTGCCCGTCGCTGTCGTAGTCGCGCAGGCCGTAGTAGGGCGGGCTGGTGACAATGCAGTCCACGCTGTCGCCGGGCAGGGTGCGCGCGACCTCGAGCGCGTCGCCGTGGTGCAGCGTGATCTGGTCGTCGGTGTAGTGGACGCTCATATACCGGCCATCAACTCCCAGTAGTTGAACTTGGTGCCGAGCGCGTCGACGATCGTCACCGTCTGTTCGGCGTCGAGGTTCAGGCATCGGCTGGCGTAGATGCGGGCGTATTTGGGGATGCGGATTTCGTTTCGGACGAACGCGCATCCGCGGCCGGTGAGCCGCCACCAGCCGACCCGCGAGCTACCGTCCTCGCGTTCGCCGGGCATCTGTTCGATCAGGCCCCAGTACCGTGCAATGCACATCTCCCCGCTGCGTGAGACGTGGATGGGTTCACGCCCGGTGGAGTCGATGTAGGGCAGGTAGACCCAATCGTCGCCGGCCTTGCGGTACATCGCGATCAGCACGCGGGCGATGCCGGCGTTAATCTTGCGCCGATACACCTTGGCGAACTGGCCGCACAACGGACAGGTGACGCCGTCGTCGACGTTATCGCGCAGCCACGCCTGCGCCTCCCGTAGTGTGGTGTCGGGTCGGAGGTTGAACATGGTGAACGTGATCGGGTCGATCAACTCCTCAACCCAGTCGTCGTCCTCTTTGTCGTCGTCGGGCTGATCGAACAGATCGCCCTGGCCGTCATCGCGCGGCGCCCAGGAGTAGCACCTACACGACGGGCAGTAGCCGACGTGCGGTTCGTGCGGGCATTGCGGACATGTCACACCAGAACCTCCTGCGGCTGGGGCTGTTTGAGCATCCGCACCCGGCGCTGCGGCCGCGGGAACAGGCCGTCCATGTCTTTGGGTTCCCGTTTGCCGCGCGGCGGATGCGCCGGCGGCCCACTGAACGGGTCGTCATCACCGCCGCCGCCGGGTGGCTTGAACTCGATGCAGTGATACCGGTCCATCGGGTAGGGCTGGCCGTCCTTCCACTGGTCGAGCCACTCGATCGGCGTCTTGCCCATCAGCGCGCACAGCAAAAGCGGGCAGCCGCCGCCCGGATTGGTCTTGCGTAGGCCAGCCTCGTAACGCTGCCACGCCACCTCGTCGGGTTGCTGACACGGCGCGAAGCACCAATTCTCCATCCAGCCGTAGCCTTCGGTGCCATTGGAGAAGGGTGATCCGTCGCGGGCGCTGGCCTCGATCTCCTTATACGAGCGCATCGCTGGCTTCTTCGGCGGCCGCGGCGAAGTTCACCACGTCGCCCAGCTCGGCGACGGCCTGCGCGTCCAGGGTGCCCGGATCGCCGCCCACGGACACGCCGACGGTGAATCCGTTGACCTCAAAGTCGAAGTGGCTCTTGGTCATGACGGCACCACCACGACGGGCTCGTGGCCGTACTCGCAGCCCTGCGGGCAGGGGCACGGCATCTTGTACGTGCGGCTGAACTTGTGGCCGTTGCTGCACTCGAAGTAGTCGCTGTGTCGGTTCGGGTCGTGCCGGTGGTACTGGCCGTCCTCGTCGTAGTAGGCCTCAAACCCCATACAGGTGGCGGTCGAGCCCTTGCTGTAGAGCCTGCTCGTGACGCCTTCGGCGACGCACTGATCGCACTTCACTTCTCGCCCTCCTCGTCACCGTCCTCGTCGGCCTTGGTGGGCTGCTCGGGCTTGGGCGGCTCGGGCTCGGTGACCTGATCGAAGATCACCTTGAGGTCGTCCTCCATCTCGAGTGGCAGCACCGTGTCGCCGTTACGCTGTTCCCAGGAGCGGCGGATCAGCCGCTCAGCTTCTTTCATGTCGGCGTCGCGGATCACCTCGGCCCGGCGGATACGCAGCACCGGGATGCATTCACCGCTGTCGACGTGGGTGACCAGCTTGGTGGTGTCGACGAGTACCACCAGGGCGTGGATCTTCTCCGGCTCACGGATCAGCGACTTGACGATCGGACCCAGGCCGTTGGCGTCGCCGCGCGGCAGCGCGCCGGACAGGGAGATTTCGGTCATGGTTCTATGGTTCTCCTTTCGTGGGAAGGTGTCCACCCGCGGACACCGATCGTCTGACGTTACTGCGTGGGGCCGACAGGCTTCGCCCAATCGCCATTCGTGTCGTGTCGGCGCCGGCCGTTGCGGATGCTGTCCCAGGTATTCGCGCTGCGGGTATCCCACCGCAAGTTGCCGATGCAATTATTGAGCCGGACATCATCGTGGTGGCATGCTTCCATCCCGGTTGGGCATGGCCCGAACCACGCCTCCAGAACAACGATGTGAAGATCGACGGTGCGCTTCATTCCCGGCTGCCGTAAGCCGATCTTCAGATAGCCGCTCCGTTTGTCGATCCACGGCGCTATCGGCTTGCCCCGTAGCCGTCGCGGGTTTGCACCGCCCCACCTGTTCGCGGTAACGACGATCCGATCGACGGACCGGACGCGGCCATCACTGCTTACTTCGTAGTAGCCCTCGAAGCCGAGGACCTCGCGCCATTCAACTGAGATCATCAGCGGAACATTCGGGACAAAGCAGTTCAGGGAAGGTGTCGTCGATCCAGCGCAGCCACCACCCGTCCACCGTGGCCACCCGCTGACGGGCCTCGTCGGCCTCGGCGAAGGTGTGGTACTCCGTGTCAGGCTCAGCGCGCACCCGGCAGCGGTCACACATGATCGTGTACCGGGCGGTGATGTCGATGCCGCCGGCCATCATCTGCCGAGCCGTGATTGCAGCAGCGCCAGTCCCCCAACAGGCTCCCATCGAAGATTCGCTAATTTGTTGTTGGCCGGGTCGTCGTCGATGTTACGGGCGTCGTAGCCGGGCGGCTGCGCGCGGCCGGTGAACGCTTCGAGCACCAGGCGCTTCACCGGGAACTGGATGTAGTCGTTCTCGATCCACAGGTTGACCGCGCGGGTGCCGTCGTTGGGCCGCACGCGCGGGGAGAGAATCCTGCCCTTCACGGTGCGGATGCACGGCACGCCGTCGCGGCCGGTGCGCCCGGCGACCTGGCGGGTGACCGATCGGATGCGGCCCATATCGGAGGCTTGGTAGGCGGCCGAGAAGCGCGGATCAAGAACCGGGCGCCACTGCTCGACGACCATCTCAACCTGCCCGATCAAGGTCGTTATGAGTGAACAGCTCGTTTCGCTTGGCGGTCACTGCGGCATCAGCAGCGGCCAGCGAAGCGAAACGGCCGACCCAATACTTCCGACCGTGGTGTCTTACCTCTGCCCGCCAGCAGTTTCTGTGACTGTCCCAGATGACGCCGCGCATCCCCGACGTGTTGTTGGCATTAAGTCCGGCGCGGTTCTCCTGGTTCTGTTTATTGCTGACGCGACGTAGATGCTGAGGATTCACGCAGACAAGGTTGTGACAGCGGTGGTCGATCTGGACGCCTTTGATCGGTCCGACACAGAGCTCATACGAAAGTCGATGCGCGAACACGCCTCGATGATTGCCAATCGTCAGCTGGCCGTAGCCTGTGCGCTTTGAGATCCCACCAGTCCATATCCAGCACCTGGTGCCGAGCTGCGGGTGAACGGGTCCTTTCTTGTCAACCTTGGCCCAGAACCATTCGCCGATATCAGCATCGAGCGGGAGGTATCGCCCATGTCCGTCGCGGCGCCGCTCCATCACGTTGACAGGCTAACCACGCGGCACGTATTTCCCGTTACCCGACACGCCGAAAAGTTGTTGCCCTCCTGGGTGGAACGGCGTATACAAGACAGGTTGTCGTTTGAGAACTTCATAGGCGCGAGCCGGACGGAACCGTCGGTTATCTAAATTGGTAATTCAGGTTCGAGTCCTGATCACGGTCCTCCTCGGAAGCCGTGATTACAGAGCGCCGGCTTCGGCCGGTACCCGGCGTCCAATCTTCGTTCGCGCCTCTAGCTTTCGGCTCCGAGCCGGACGCTGGATCGGTTATCTTTCTGCAAAAGTGAGAGCGCGGGTTCGAATCCCGCCACGGCTGCTGGGGCAGTCGTGTGGACGAGTGGCCTAAGTCGCATGGGCGTAAGCCCTTTCCGATCTGCAACCCCTTCGTTCGGAGTCTTCACGTCCGGTCTGAGCCGGATGAGATTCGGTTATCTGTCGCCAGGTCGAGCGGACCCAAAACGCTAGGAGGACAGGTGACACGTACCTCCGGTCGGCACCCACATCAGTCACGGGTTCCGGCTGCCGGGCAACCGGTGTCAGCCGGATTTCGTTTCTTCGTTCAGACCACCCGCGTCGGCACGAGCCGGATGTGGCCGGTTACCTAACCTTTCCTGTTAACCCGGTCGCGGTTGCTTCGTTCGTGCTTTAAAACTGCTGGGGCGAGCCGGATTTCGAGTCGGTTACCTTGTGGGAAAGTATCCCCGGTTCGAGACTTTTTCGTTCGCCCCGCCTAAGAAAAGGAGGAACACATGGTTGATGTTTTGAAGGGCTTCTCCACCCGGGCGACTCCGCAGAGCCAGCCCGCCGGCGCCGCGACGGTGCGCAACGCCGCCGGCGGCCATGTGTTCGCGATCGACGACATGGCCCGGCTGCGCCGATTCCTGACGATCGGGACCTCCGGCGGCACGTACTACACCAGCGCGCCGGAGCTCACGCGCGAGAACGCCGAAGTCGTGCTGCGGTTGGCGCAGAGCAATCCCTTCGCCCTGGTCGATGAGATCGTCGCGATCTCCACCGCGGGGCGCGCGCCCAAGGCCAACCCGGCGATCTTCGCGCTGGCGATCGCCGCGGCCGAGGGCGCCAACGACCCCGAGCGGGGATCGGGCCGTAAGTATGCGCTGTCGAAGTTGCCCGCGGTGTGTCGCACCGGGACGCATATGTACCTGTTCGCCGGGTACGTCGAGCAGTTCCGCGGCTGGGGTCGCGGCCTGAAGCGCGCCGTCGGCGAGTGGTACAACGGCCGGTCGGTCGACAAGTTGGCCTACCAGATCCTCAAGTACCGCCAGCGCGAGGGCTGGCGGCACGCCGACCTGCTGGCGCTCTCCCATCCCGCGCCGGACACCGCGATGCGAGACAACCTCTACCGCTATATCACCGACACCATGACCGGGCGCGACCCCGAGCACGTCGAGCGGATGGCGCCCCACCGCGAGCACTACCAGGTCTTCCCGGCTGACAAGATTCCGGCGCTGCCTGATCTGATCGGTGCCTACGAGCAGGTGCAGAACGCCACCGCACTGCAGGCGGTCAACCTGATCGCCGAGCACGACCTGTCCTGGGAGATGCTGCCCGACAAGCTGCTGGGCGAGGCGCTGGTGTGGGAGGCGCTGATCGGCAAGGGGATGCCGCAGACCGCGCTGATGCGCCAGCTGCCCCGGCTGACCCGGCTGGGCCTGACCACCGGCAAGACCGGCAACCTGATCGCCGAGCAGTTGCAGGACACGCAGAAGCTCAAGCTGGGCCGAGTGCACCCGATCAACGTGCTGGTCGCGCAGCGCACCTACGCCAGCGGCCGCAGCGCGCGGCGCGGTGACTCCACCTGGGAGCCGACGCGCAAGATCACCGACGCGCTCGACGCGGCGTTCTACAACGCCTACGGCGCGGTTGAGCCGTCGGGCAAGTCGGTGCTGCTGGCCTGCGACGTGTCGGGCTCGATGGGCGCCTCGGCCGGGGGCCTGCCGATCACCTGCCGGGAGGTGTGCGCGGCGCTGTCGCTAGTGAGCCTGAACGTCGAGCGCGATGCCGACATCATCGGGTTCTCCGACGGGCGCAGCCACGGCGGCTACGGGATGTACTCCAACAGCGTGGCCTCGCGGCTGGACATCAGCGCGCGGCGGCGCCTCGACGACGTGTGCTCCTACATGGCGGGCCTGAACTTCGGGCGCACGGATTGCTCTTTGCCAATGCTATGGGCGATGAAGAACAAGCTGGACTTCTCAGCAATTCAGGTGTACACGGACAATGAGACTTGGTATGGAAGCGTTCATCCTTGGCAAGCTCTTGACCAGTACCGGAACATGGTTGGTCACGACGTCAGCCTAGCGGTGATCGCGATGACAGCAACCAGAGGAAGCATCGCAAACCCCGACGATCCTCGCCAGATGGACGTTGCTGGCTTCGACGTTTCGGTTCCGCAAGTCCTATCCGATTTCGCTGCGTGTCGTATCTGAGGCGTGATGAGCGACTATCCTAGAAACGCCGTGGTGTGGTGCGTTATGGCACGGCGCGGTACGGCGGGACGTGGTTCGGTATGGCGCGTCGAGGTCCGGCAAGGTGAGTTACGGTAACCGAGGGCAGGGTCACTTCAGGTGGCCCTGCCTTCCTTCTCGGAGTCACATCTGACGTGGATGCGTTGGTCACGATGGCCCGCGAGGCGCACAGGCAAAGCACCGAGCATGTGCGTCTTGCGGGCCATTTCCGCGCGCAGCGTAACGACGCGATCTGTCGCGCCTACGCCAGCGGGAACTACTCCTACACGACACTCGCGCAGCAGCTAGGGATCAGCCGCGAGCTGGTGGTGAAAATCATTCAGGGCCGTCGCCGAGACGGCCCTGTTTCATAGTGTCCACGCGCGGACACCTACCAGTCCTCGCTCGGCACTCCGGTGTCGGGGACCAGCTCCTCGGGGCCTTTCATGGAGTTGCAGCCGAAATGCGCTGACGCCCAGTTGTTGCGGTCCATCAGCAGCTCGGGCCGGTCCTTCACCGAGATCATGTGCTCGAGCGACCAGGACAACGGGTGTGGGTAGGCCAGGTTGTAGTCGATGGGCTCGCCGTCGATGACGCACGGCGCCCCGATGGACCCATCGGGGTTGCGCTGCACGGCGCAGCGCGCCCGGTAGGCGTCGCGGCCGGACTTGTACTCCTGGGTGGAGCGGATGGTACGGGTGTTGACCGGGCGCTTGACCCACTTGATCGTGGTGTCGGTTTCGGGCACGTCGTCGTACAGGTCCTCGTCACTCACGCGATGCGGACCTTCTCCTGCTTGGCGCGGGCCCGCCAGCCGG
>Ga0318508_1000265_pt1 | contig 7637 bp, 6 predicted proteins | sample GRESIP084b2f21_FD_203493 | JGI IMG/M metagenome (GOLD analysis project Ga0318508, IMG submission 203493) | Tropical soil microbial communities from Luquillo Experimental Forest, Puerto Rico - GRE.SIPMG.084b2f21 | ecosystem: Environmental > Terrestrial > Soil > Tropical forest > Bulk soil | place...
CTGCATGGTGTCATAGATTGCGAGCCCTGAGGTCACCATCCCGCCCGGGGAGTTGATATACATCGAGATTTCCTTCTTCGGATTCTCAGCTTCCAGGAACAGTAGCTGCGCGACAACCAGTGTAGCGATGTCGTCATTGATCGGGCCGGTAATGAAGATGATGCGCTCCTTCAAAAGCCGCGAATAGATGTCGTAGGCGCGCTCGCCACGATTGGTCTGCTCGACCACCATCGGGACGAGCTGGTTCTGGTAGATATCGCGCGGATCTCTCATGTCGCCTTCTTTGGACATGCCGATCGCCATCAGTGCAAATATCTTGCGGTTTGAACTCGTCATCAACCTGAAGACGGCAAAGGATATTGGACACGAAGTCCCGAAGCGTCTTCTCTTACGCGCGGTCGAGGCGATCGAATAGGCTAATCAAGGTCGCAGTTTGGCACATAGCGGACATGGAGCGTGATGGCCGGGCGCTCGGGCTCACCGTGCCGCAGTCGCTGCTTGCCGGCGCCGACGAGGTGATCGAATAGCGTCATTCTCTGCCGCAGCGCGGAATGTCTGCTTTTGGCACTTAGCGGACATTGCACTAGTGCCGACGAATGTCTGCTTTTGGGGGTAAAGCGGACATCAACGAGCGCTAATCCGACGTCCGCTTTTGACCCAAGTCGGAAGTCGAGCAGCCGATTATGCTCCGACGCACACAGCTGCCGTTCGACGTGATAGGATTAGTCGGCTGCCTGAGGGGAAGTCTCATGAGACGACGCGATTTCGTCGCACTGCTTGGCAGTGTCGTAGTTGCAAAACCTCTTGATGCAGTCGCGCAGAACTATCCATCTCGCGTTGTTACGATCGTCGTGCCGTATCCGGCTGGTGGCCCCACCGATACGATTGCCCGTATATTGGCCGACCGGATGCAGGGTCCGCTCGGTCAAAGCGTCATCATCGAAAATGTTGGCGGCGCAGGCGGCAGCATCGGCGTCGGGCGCGTCGCCCATGCCTTGCCCGATGGCTACACGCTGAGTATCGGTCATACCCAAACCCACGTCTTCAATTCCGCAGTGCTGAAGCTCAACTATGATGTCGTGAATGATTTCACCCCGATCTCCCTGATCGCCGATACCCCGATCTGGATCGTCTCGAGAAAATCTCTGCCGGCCGATGACCTCAAAGGCTTTATTGCCTGGCTAAAAGCCAGCAACGGAAAGGCGACAATGGGAGTGGCGGGGATTGGCAGCCCATCGGAATTTGCAGCACGGATTTTTGCGAAGGAAACTGGGACAATATTTCAATTTGTTCCATATCGGGGCGGCGCTCCGCTGCTGCAAGATATGATTGGCGACCATGTCGATTTCGCGTTCGGGCAGGCAGCAGGCTACTTGACTACCGTCCAGAGCAGCCAGCTCAAAGTGTTCGCTGTATTGCAATCCAACCGCTGGTGGGCGGCCCCCGAGGTGCCGACACTCGATGAGTTGGGCCTCAAGAATATCGACGTGAGTTTTTGGCACGGCATATGGGCACCCAAGGGCACCCCGCAAAATGTGATCGCCAAGCTTAATTCAGCTATTCGTGTTTCCCTTGCCGATCCCGTCGTGCAGGATCGCTTCAAAAAAGTCGGACAGGAAATCTGGCCACCGGAGTATCAGACCCCTGAAGCACTGGCGACAAAGCAAAAGGCCGAGATCGCTCGCTGGACGCCGATCATTCTAGAGTCCGGCATGAAGGTCGAATGACGCGAGCTTTTGCGGCGCGAGGTGATCGAATAACGGGCATTTTGCCGCCGCTGTACGAGTTTCAAAGTGGCACAAAGCGGCCTCGGCAATTGAGGATCAGGTCCCGCTTCATCGTTTCGGCGAGGCCGGGGAAATCGCTAAGGCAGCCCTGTTCCTCGCGAGCGACGATTCCTCCTTCGTGACCGGATCGGAACTGATCGTCGATGGCGGCATTACGCAGCTTTGATTTTCTCGTTGCGAATGTCTGCTATTGGCACAAAGCAGACATCACGATTGTGCTGAACAATGTCCGCTATTGGGGGTAAAGCGGACATCGGGTGGAAGCGCTTCAATGTCTGCTTTTGACCCCAAAGGCGACATCACCCCACCCGTTTTGCTGCGACGCGGTGTATGGCTCTCGCACCAAAATCGTATTAAACTTACAAGAAGGTGGTTCTCGGCCACGGGAGCAGATCCCATGAGGCGACGGGAAATCATCAAACTGCTCGGTGGGGTGGCGGTCACGTGGCCGCTTACCGCGCGCGCGCAGCAGGGCGGACAAATCCCTCGTATCGGGTTCCTTACTGCCGATCCCGACAGCCCACTTTTTGTTGCGAGCTACCCGGCGTTCCTTGCTGAACTGCAAAAGCTCGGTTTCACCGAGGGCAAGAGACTGATCGAATTCGGACGGGCGGACCAGGGAGCGTCCAAGACCTTCGCCGCCGCAGCTGAAATGATCCGCTCGAAGGACGACGTGGTGGTGACTTTTGGCCCGGAGATCACGCTGAAAGCCGCAAGTGCGGCGAGCCAAACCGTTCCGATCGTCATGATTGCCGTCAACTTCGATCCGGTCGCGGGTGGGTATGTGAGGAACATTGCTCGGCCAGATAGGAATATCACGGGGCTCATTTCTCGCGCGCCCGAATTGGCCGCCAAGCAATTCGAACTCCTAGTTGAGGCGTTCCCGGACGGCAAACCAATCGCCGCACTCTGGGAACCGGCTTCGGCTGAGCAGTTCGACGCCGTCCAACGCATCGCCCAATCCATGCACATCGAGCTGCGTTCACATAAGGTCGAAAATCCGCCATTCGACTTCGACGAAGCCTTCCGAGCCATCGCACAGGATGGGTCGCGTATGCTGCTGGTCTTGTCAGGCCCATCATTCGGTAAGCAACGTGCTCATATCGCCGATCTAGCAATACAGCACCGTCTGCCGACAATGTTCACCTTCAAGTACTATGTCGAGGCGGGCGGGCTGATGTCTTACGGTATCGATACGATCCCAATATTTCGGCGTGCCGCGGCGTTCGTGGCTAAGATTCTCAGAGGGGCAAAGCCGTCTGATTTGCCCGTCGAGCAGCCGACTAATTTTGAATTTACCCTCAACCTGAAAACCGCCAAGGCGATTGGCGTGTCGGTACCGACGTCCATTTTGCTCCGCGCCGACGAGGTGATCGAATAGACAGTTGCTTTGCTGCGACTGCTCATCCGCTTCCGGCACGAAGCGGACATTTCGCGACTGAGTTCCGATGTCTGCTTTTGGGGGAAGCGGACATGACGTGGACACGGACCAATGTCTGCTTTTGACCCAAAGCGGACATTAGCCGTGAAAATACGTCTTCACCTATTGTGGCATATTCGATAGAGCTTGCCGGCCGCGCTCAGTGATGATGTACGACGTCCTCCGCAGTTGCAACGGATGGGGCATGCCGGGATTTGTCAAACCGAACTGCGAACTGACGGTCGGCGAGATCGCTGCATTGACGCACGCCAAGCTCCGCGACGGCGATTCCGCCGACCGCCGCATCGACAATATCGCACCGCTCGATGCCGCTGGGCCTCGCGACGTCACCTTTCTCGACAAACCGAAGTATCTCGATGCGCTCGCTAACACCCGCGCTGGTGCGTGTCTAATCGTACCGCGCTTTACGGCGTCGGCACCGCGCGGGGTCGCGCTCCTTGAGACACCGGATCCTTACCCGGCCTTCGTCGCGGTCGCCCGTAAGCTGTTCCCGGGGATGCTGCGACCGTCGTCGCTGTTCGCGACCAAGGGTCGCGCTACGAGCGCGCAGGTGCATCCAACGGCCCGGCTTGAGGCCGGCGTGACCGTCGATCCGCTCGCAGTAATCGGACCACGCGCCGAAATCGGCGCTGGCACTCTGATCGGCGCTCGCACAGTGATAGGACCCGACGTCTGCATTGGCCGCGATTGTGCGATCGGTCCCGACGCTACGATCCTGCATGCACTGATCGGCGACCGCGTCATCATCCATCCCGGCGTCCGTATCGGGCAGGAAGGCTTCGGCTATCTGCCATCGCCGTCGGGACACCAGAAAATCCCACAAACCCGACGGGCCATCATCCAGGACGACGTCGAGATCGGCGCCAATACGACCATCGACCGCGGCGCCACCCGCGATACGGTAATCGGCGAGGGCACCAAGATCGATAATCTTGTGCAGATCGGACACAACTGCTCAATCGGTCGCCATTGCCTGATTGTCTCGCAAGTCGGGATATCGGGGAGCGTGATTGTAGGCGATTTCGCGGTGCTGACAGGGCAGGTCGGGATTGCCGATCATCTGACGATTGGTGCCGGTGCAATTCTGGGCGGGCGCGCTGGTGTCATGACGAACGTTCCCGCCGGCGAGCGTTGGGCCGGCACACCCGCGGAGCCGGCTACCGATTGGAAACGGGGTGTTGCCCTGTTGCGGCGTCTGGTGCGGCGTAGCAATGGGTCCGACGAGACGGAAAGTGGACGATGAAAACGCCGGCATCGCCGGGCGCGAATAACGTCGCTTATTGGTACTTGGCGTATGCTCCCGCGCTCAGCAATGTCTGCTTCTGGGGGTAAAGCGGACATCGGCGGTCTGAATTTGCCGCGATGCACGAAGTAGCCCTCTGCATGGTAGGGTACGACCCTCTGCTTGAGAGGCAGCCCGTGAGGCGGCGCGAGTTCATTGCTAGTGTCGGCGCGATTGCGGCGTGGCCTACAGCCGCACGCACTCAGCAGGCGACGGCCACCCGCCGCGTTGGCGTGCTCATGGGTTTGGCAGAAATCGATCCGTTCACGATCAAATACGTGCAAGCATTACGCGGGGCGCTCGAAAAGCTGGGCTGGACCGAAGGCCAGAATGTTCAATTCATCTATCGGTACGCGGCCGGCGATCCCGCTCTCGCACGCACATATGCGAAACAACTTGTCGAGCTTGCGCCCGATTTGATTGTCGGCCACACAACTCCAGTAGCAGCCGCCCTTTCGCAGGCGACTCACGCGATTCCCGTAGTTTTTGTGTCGATCACCGATCCCGTGCGGGATGGGTTCGTTTCCAGCATGGCGCGTCCCGGCGGCAACATGACGGGGTTCACCAATTATGAATTTTCAATGGGGGCAAAGTGGCTGGAAATTCTCAAGGAGATAGCGCCGAGTACGGCACGGGTATCTCTAATGTTGAACCCTGATACAGGTTCATTCTACGTCGATTATTTGCGATCGGTGGAGACGGTGGCGCTCACTCATTCAGTGCAGGCGACGTTAGCGCCCGTTCACAATTCCGATGAAATTGAAAACGCCATTGCCGCGCTCGGCCGTGAGAGGGGCGGCGGCTTGATTGTCCTCCCATCGGCTCCAATCACGGCTCAAATCGAGCATGTCATCGCAGCGACGGCACGTTATCGGATTCCTGCCGTCTATCCATTCGGCAGTCATGCGAAGCGGGGTGGGCTTATCGCTTATGGAGTCGAATTGAATGATCTGTTTCGGCAGGCGGCGAGTTATGTCGACCGCATCCTAAACGGAGAAAGACCTGCTGATCTGCCAGTGCAAGCGCCGACACGCTTCGAGTTAGTCGTTAATCTCAAGACGGCGAAAACCCTTGGCCTCAATATCCCACAGTCGCTACTCGCCACCGCCGACGAGGTGATCGAATGAGGCGGCGCGAGTTCATGCTTGTTGGGGCTGCTGCGGCAGCATGGCCGCTCGGAGCGCATGCGCAGCAAGGCGACCGGATGCGGTGTCTCGGCATCTTGATGGTGGGAGCCGAGAGCGACCCGCAATATCAAACCGACGTGGCGGTATTCCGCGAGGGGCTTCAAAAGCTCGGATGGGTGGACGGCCAAAATATTCGGATAGAAGTTCGCTGGGCCGGGTTCAACGCGGAGACGATGCGACGGTATGCGAAGGAGCTCATCGCACTTCAACCCGACCTCATTCTCTCGAATGACACCCCCACCACTGCGACGCTGCTGCAACAAACGCGAACCGTTCCCATTGTTTTCGCGACTGTTGCCGATCCGGTCGGCAGCGGCTTCGTGGCGAGCTTCGCGCGGCCAGGCGGCAACGCCACCGGTTTTGCAGTGTACGAAGCCTCTCTCGGCGGCAAGTGGCTAGAGCTACTCAAGGAGACAGTACCGAGCGTTTCCAGGGCCGTCGTCATTTTTAACCCGGCAACCGCGCCTTTTGCCGATAATCAGCTCAAATCCATCAACAACGCCGCGACGACCTTCGGAGTGGAGGTAAGTGTCGCCTATGTTCACGACGTATCCGAACTCGAAACCGTCGTTGCCACACAGGCGCGCGAACCGAATAGTGGTTTAATCGTGCTGAATGAAGACTTCATGATCGCCCATCGCGTAGAGATTATATCGCTGGCGGCTCGCTATCGTCTGCCGGCCGTCTACCCATTCCGTTTCTTCGCCGAACTCGGTGGCCTCGTCTCCTACGGTGTTGACCTGAACGATAATTTTCGACGCGCGGTGCCCTATGCCGATCGGGTCCTAAGGGGCGCAAAGCCGAGCGAGCTTCCCGTCCAGGCCCCGGTCAAGTTCGAACTGGTGATCAACCTCAAGACCGCAAAGGCAATCGGCATCGACGTTCCTCTCCAGCTCAAGCAACGCGCTGACGAGGTGATCGAATAACGACGTTCCTTGCCGCAGCGCAGAATGTCCGCTGTTGGCACAAAGCGGATTTCGAGACTGAGTTCCGACGTCCGCTTTTGGGGGTAAAGCAGACATTGGTTGGAGGTGCCGCGATGTCCGCTTTTGACCCAAAGCGGACATTCGGTCCTGAGGATTGTTGCCACGCAAAATGACGGTCGAACCCCATTCCGCCGGGCGGGAATCCCTGCTGTAATTGCGTCGTTCCAAAGCATAGTCCGCACAGGCTCTGAGCCTTGGGGGCGGCAATGCGACGACGCGATTTCATCAAATTAATTGCTGGATCAGCTGTCTCGTGGCCGCTTACCGCAGGCGCGCAGCAGGCGGGGAAGCTACCGACCATCGGATTCCTCGGCGCAGCTAAGCGTTCGGCTTATAGCCAATGGGATGCCGCTTTTGTGCAGCGATTGCGCGAACTTGGCTGGATCGAGGGTCGCACCATTACGATCGAGTATCGCTGGGCGGAGGGTCGCAGCGAACGCTATGCCGAAATCGCGAACGAGTTTGTCCAGCTTAAGGTCAACGTCATAGTGACGTGGGGAACTGCAGCAGTGGTCGCAGCCAAGCGCGCGACAATGGAAATTCCGATCGTGTTCGCAGCGACAGGAGATCCGGTCGGCACCGGTCTATCGAACCAGCTGCCCGACGGCGCTGGTAAGCGAATTGGATTGTTTCGCGAAATCGTTCCGGATCTGCGCCGGTTGGCAATCATGACCAACATCGGCAGTCCTATTGGCGCGCTGGAGATGAGTGAGGCTCAGGCTGCAGCCCATAAGCTCGGTCTTGAAGTTCTCCCACTGGAAATCCGGCGAGCGGAAGATATTGCGCCGGCCTTCGAGGCGCTCAGGGGTGACGCTCAGGCACTTTATGTTGTCTCCAAACCGCTCGCAGGCACTAACATGGTTCGCATTAACACTTTGGCGTTGGGACTGCGACTGCCGACGGTGCATGGCCTGCGCGAGTATGCCGAAGCGGGAGGCCTGATGTCTTAGGGAC
>Ga0318508_1000287_pt1 | contig 7445 bp, 7 predicted proteins | sample GRESIP084b2f21_FD_203493 | JGI IMG/M metagenome (GOLD analysis project Ga0318508, IMG submission 203493) | Tropical soil microbial communities from Luquillo Experimental Forest, Puerto Rico - GRE.SIPMG.084b2f21 | ecosystem: Environmental > Terrestrial > Soil > Tropical forest > Bulk soil | place...
CTGGCTCACCTGCCGACTTTGGAAGGCTGGTTGGAGACGAAATTCAGAAATGGGCCAAAGTCGTCAAGTTCTCGGGAGCCAAGCCAGAATGATTATGGTACAGCTCCCGGTTGGCAGTTCATCCCAGAGGCCGCTCGGCTTAAAACCTGCGCGCGTGTCGTCATTGGCCATGAAACATAAGCTGTCGTCGCGCCGCCGAGCAGCGTGATGAACTCTCGGCGAACGATTATTCGATCACCTCGTCGGCACGGGCGAGCAGCGTCGGCGGAATGTCGAGGCCGAGCACCTTCGCGGTCTTGAGGTTTATGACGAGGTCAAACCGTGTTGGCTGCTCGACCGGCAAGTCGCCCGGATTGGCCCCGCGTAAGATTTTTGCGACATGGCTCGCCGACCGCCGCCACAGGTCAGCTCGGCTGGTGCCGTAGCGTGCAAGCGCTCCCACAACCGCGAACTCCCGGAGTTCCGCCACCATGGGCAATCGGTTCGCGAGAGCAAATTCGCCAATCTTCTGCCGGAACGCGAGCGTGAATGATTCCGTGAACGCGATCATCGCATCCGGCGGCTCGCGCCTGATCGCCGTGAACGCGCGGTCGAGCTCGGCGGGCGTTTGGGCCTCGGCCGGCACTAAAATAAGAGCGACAGACTGCGCGGCAATCTGGGTGTCTTTCCATTCGGTGACCTTCGACTGATTGCTGGGATTCCATAAGACCGCCGCGCGCTTGGCTTTCGGAACCAGCTCCTTCAGCAATTCCACGCGTTTGCCGGCGAGGTCTGAGGCAAGCGCGCTCATGCCGGTAAGGTTGCCACCGGGGCGGGCAAGGTTGGGCACCAGACCGCTACCGATCGGATCGGCAGCGAGCGTCATGACAATGGGTATCTGGTTCGTCGCGCGCTTGGCAGCACGGATCGCAGCTTCGCCGCCGGCCACAATCATGTCGACAGGGAGTTGAACCAGTTCCTGCGCATAAGCGGGGAAGCTGTCCAGCTGTCCGCTAGCGTACCGCTCTTCCAGCAGGTAGTCGCGGCCCTCGTTGTATCCGAGGTCACGCATGCCAAGCACGAACTGGCGGCGCAGGTTCTGGACCGCCGGGTCGGTGCGCGCGCCCCCTTCGAGGTAGCCCAGCCGCACGAGCCTACCCGTCTGCGCCCGCGCCGTCAGCGGCCACACAGCCGCCGCGCCGCCGAGCAGCGTGATGAAGTCGCGACGCTTCATCTTCGCGGTCACTCGATCACCTCGTCGGCGCGGGTAAGCAGCGTTGCCGGCGCTTCAAGGCCGAGCGCCTGGGCGGTCTCGTCGAGCCACGCCGCCGCGCCTCCGGTTCGACGGGCTTTCGGCTGCTGGTCGGCGGCGAACAGCTTGCACCCTCGAGGACAGGTCACGCAGTCGGTTCATCCTCAAACTTGAAACCGATTTTTTGTAGGCCTTCCAGTGCGATCTTGCCGTATTCGTCTTCGATGTCCTTGGCCAGGCTGGGCGCATAGGAGATGGGGTCAACCTGCTCGTCGGTTTCCGGCACGATCATAACGAGCAGCCGGCCGATTTCGTTGGAGACGTTGCGGAAGCTGCGGTTCTCGCCGCGCGGCACCGAAATCATGTCGAGCGGCTCCAGCACGAGCGCGTACTCGCCCTGATCGCCCCAAGTAATCTCGAAACGCCCGGACAGACAGAAAAAGTTCTCGACCGTATTGAGATGGCGGTGTAGACCCGGTCCATTACCCGGCTCGCACTCCGCGATGCTGACGATCAGGCCACGCGGGCCTTTGACCGGCGCGCCGACGCTGCGTCCCTGATAATCCGCCGGCGCCATCACCGGATAAACACGTCGCGCCGTTATCTTTTCTACCGCACCAGGCGGAATGCCGTGCGCCTCGAAATTTTGCCGTTGGTAGGTCTGCAGCTTGTTGAACCGGGCAACGCGGGCTTCCATCTTCTCGGAATTAAGCGATTTCGTTCTCATGGTGGCTTCTCCGGTTACACAATTGCCGCTCGCTGTCTTGGCGTAAGACCAATTGTGCGGTTTCTGTAGTGTTGCGGACATTGAGAATTCAAACTGGCACTCCACCCGCTACGGTCGTTCTGTGCATCAGTCGCCGTTCTGGAAGTCGATAGTCACAGATTGCGAGATGCATCGAGGTCGCGTTGTCCCACATCAAGAGATCGCCGACCTGCCATTTGTGCCGGTATTGAAACTCCGGCCTCAAGCAGTGCGCATGCAGTTCCTCGATCAGCGCGACACCCTCGTCGTCCGGCAGCCCTTCGATTCCAATACACTCGCCAGCGGTGACGTAGAGAGACTTGCGGCCCGTCCAAGCATGGGTCCTGACGATGGGGTGTGCGACGTCCGGAGTCTCCTCGAGTTGCTTCTTCGTCAGCTTGGGCCTGGGACTGTTCTCAACGCGCTTGCGCGCGGAGTAACGATGGATCGCCTTCAATCCCGTCAGCCGTCGCTTCATCGTTTCAGGCAGGGCCTCGTATGCGGCAACGGTGTTTGTGAACAGGGTATCCCCGAGCGGCCGTCCGTCGCGGTATGGTACTTGCTTGGCGTACAGCAGCGAGCACCGACTCGGCCTTTTCAAATACGAAACATCCGTGTGCCAGGTAAACCCCGCATCCGCCAAGCCGATATTCTCGCCATTTTCATCCTTGATGTTCGAGATCAGCAGGATTTCCGGATAGTTGGGCAACAAATATTTCTTGAGCACATGGATTTCCAGTTCGCCGAAGCGGCGGCTGAATTCAATATGACGTTCGTTCGAGAGTTGCTGGCCGCGGAAATAGACCACGATGTTATCGTGGAAGGTCTGCTCGATTTCCGCAAAGGTCCGATCATCCAGCTCCAAGGAGAGATCAAATTTGATATCGGCACCGCAGGCGTTGCCGCTCTTGGTTACTGACAGCTTCATCCTTTTGCTCCTCTGCTATCCGTCAAACACAGGCCGCAGTCCGGGTGGAAGCTGAGGAATACCTTCTGCGCCGGGACGAGGGGCTCGAAATGGTCGGTCTGGACACTGATCTCGTAGCGCCCGACCCGGACGCGGCATTCGAGGAAATTGCCGAGATAGATGGTATCAATGACCTCTCCCTCAAACAGATTGCCGGTACTCGCGCTGTCCGGCTTGCGCAGATGAACTGAAACGTCCTCCGGCCGTACGCTTAAAATGAGCCGCTGCCCGGGTGAGACAAGATCGCCGCCCCTGGCCCTGACATGCAGCGGCGCATGGCCTTCGCCAAGCGGAATTTCCATTTCGCAGAGCTCTCCGCTGCGGCCAAGGACAATGCCCTCCATGAGATTGGCTACGCCGATGAAGTTGGCCACGAAAGTGTTGACCGGGCGCGTATAGATCGTCTGAGGGTCCCCAACCTGCTGAATGGCGCCCTTGTTCATCACTACCACGCGATCACTCATGACCAGGGCCTCGGATTGATCGTGGGTGACGTAGATCGAGGTGATGCCCACTTCCTTCTGCAACCGCACCAGTTCGACCCGCATCTGCTCGCGCAGCTTGGCGTCAAGATTCGAAAGCGGCTCGTCGAACAGCACCACCTTGGGCTCATACACAATCGCGCGCGCGACCGCGACGCGCTGGCATTGTCCGCCGGAGAGCTTGGTAGCGTAGCGATCGGCAAGGTTGGCAAGGCCCACAAGCTCGAGCACCCGCATTGTTCTTTGCCTGATGACAGAAACAGGGGCACCCCGGACGCGCAGCCCATAGGCGACATTGTCGAATACGGTCATGTGTGGCCACAGCGCGTAACTCTGGAAAACCATTCCGATGTTGCGGTCTTCGGGATTACGATTAATTCGCCGCTCGACCGACGCAACAGTTTCTCCGTCAATGCGAATTTCGCCGGCGTCTGGCCGCTCCAGACCAGCGAGGCAGCGCAGCGTCGTCGTTTTGCCGCAGCCGGACGGCCCGAGCAGGGTCACGAATTCCCCCTGCGCGACCAAAAGGCTAACGTCGCGCACGGCCACCTCGGTATCAAAATTCTTTCCGAGATGGTCAAGCTCGACCATTGTCTTGCCGCGAGCGTTCATGGCTGCACCGCCAGCGTGCGCTCGGGATCGAGCCTCAGATAAACCTTTTCGCCCTTGTGTAGCCCTGCGCGCGGATGTGCGAGCACCTTCCACTCGAAGGAGCCCCAGCGCACTCGACAATCCACGCAATTGCCGAGAAAGATGACCTGCACCACCTCACCCTCGATGCGACCACCAGCACCGCCGTCGCGTGAGACCTGCACGCTCTCAGGCCGGACCGAGACCACCGCCTGCTGGCCTGCTTTCATTTGCTCGCCCAGCAGACAGGGCAGCCTGACCGGTGTTGCGCCTTCCATTAGCTCGACCTCGCCCCGCCCGGGCGCGATGACCTGCACGACGCGCCCCGTGAGTAGGTTGGCTACTCCGATGAAGTTGCTGACATAGGCATTGACCGGCCGAGCGTAGATGTCGTGTGGGCTGCCTTTCTGTTCGATGCGACCCTTGTTCATCACGATGATTTCGTCACTCATGACTAGCGCCTCGGCTTGATCATGGGTGACGTAGATGGAGGTGATGCCGACTTCGTGCTGGATGCGCTTGAGCTTGACGCGCATCTGCTCGCGCAGCTTGAGATCAAGATTGGAGAGTGGCTCGTCAAACAGAAGGAGACGCGGGCGCGAGACAATCGCCCGCGCCAGCGCTACGCGCTGCTGCTGACCGCCGGAAAGCTGCGTGGCGGGCTTGCTGGCCATCTCGGTCAAGCTGACGAGCCGCAGCACCTCGGCCACCCGGACATGGATCTCATCGGGCGCCACTTTGCGGATTTCCAGCGGATACGCAACGTTTTCCATCACTGTCATGTGCGGCCAGATCGCGTAGCTCTGGAATACCATGCCGATGTCGCGCTTCTCGGGCGGCAGGAAAATTCCCTCGGCCTTCGAGGTGTAGGTGACGCCGCCGACGCGAATGGTGCCGGCGTCGATGCCGTGTAGGCCGGCAATGCTCATGAGCGTCGTGGTCTTGCCGCAGCCGGAAGGCCCAAGCAGAGTGAGGAACTTGCCGCGGGGAATGCTGAACGAGATCTCGTTCACGGCGATATCGTTGCCGAACAACTTGACGAGACCCTGCACCTCGACGTAACGGTCTGAATGTTCTGCGATCTGCATGACGCTGCCGTCACGCCGTCAGCGCCTCGCGGCCGGCGACACGCCGAAAGATAATGACGCAAAGGAGCAGCACCACCGTCTGCGCGATCGACAGCGCCGCGGTCAGCGCTTCGTTCTCGAAGTTGACCAGATAGTAGACGCCGACCGATAGCGTCTCGGTGCCCGAGGTATAGAGGATGATTGAGATCGACAGTTCGCGCAGGAAGATGATGAACAGAAGCACCCAGCCGGCAAAGATACCGGGTTTCAACAGCGGAATGGTGATCCGCCGCAGCGTCGTGAACCACGACGCTCCCGCCAAGCGCGAACTCTGGTCGAGTTCTGCGGAGATGGCAAGCATCACTGCTGATACATTGCGTTGCCCGTAGGGAAAGAAGCGAGTGATATAGCCAAGCAGAATGATCCAAAGCGTGGCGTAGATCGGGGTCTTGATGTAGGTCACCAATACGCCCATTGCGAGTACGATGCCGGGAAAGCCGATCGGCACGACACAGAGGAAGTCAAGCAGCCGCGCGCCAAAGCCCTTGCTGCGATGGATCATGTGACTCACCACCAATGACAGCACCATGGCAATGGTGGCGCCTGCGAAAGCCAGGATGAAGCTGTTGGAGATGCCGTTGGTCGCCGCCTTTATGCTGTCAGCGCGCCAGAAAAACAGCGTCTTCTCGTAGTTGTGAAAGGTCATGGCGGAGGGGATGATCCTGCCCTGCCACACCGGGTGCAGGCTCACCAGCAAGAGACAGAAAATCGGCAGCGCCACTGCGATGAGAACGAACGTGATGTTGTAGCCGAATGCAACCCACTTCCACCGGCCGAGATCGACCACGTTCGGGCGGAACCCCTTTCCCGTTACCGTCGTGAAAGACCGCGGGGCGATGTAGCGCTGCTGGACATAGATGAAGAATGCGGTAATGGCGCCGAGAGCCATGCTCATGGTTGCGCCAAGATAGTGGTTAGCATCGTCGCCGACCGCCTTGGAGAAGATCTGCGTCGTGAGCGTTTCCCAGCCGTAGGGTGCGCTGAGCTTGAACGGCACGCCAAACTCGCCCGCGCTGGTCACGAACACTATGATCGCGCCCGACAAGATGCCGGGCGCAACCAGCGGCAGCGTGACCGTGAGCGTGGTGCGCAGTAATCCCGCGCCAGCGGTGCGCGAGCTGTCCTCAAGCGCCGGGTCCATGCGCCTGAGCGAGCCGACAACGAAGAGATAGACCAGGGGCGAGAAGAAAATGCCAGTCACCCAGATCACGCCGTAGATGTTGTCGACGTTGATCAAATGGCCGCTGACGCCCAGGTAATCGCGCGCCCAGACGTTGATGAGACCGATATTGGGCGCGGCGAGGTTATGCCAGGCGATCGCGCCGACGAATGGGCTCAAAAAGAACGGAATCAGATTGTACGGCTCGAGCCGGTCGCGCCATGGGCAGTTGGTGCGCGCGTTGATCCAGGCGAGCGACACTCCAAGCAAAGTCGCAAGCACGGTCGAACCGGCGCTGATCAAAAGCGTATTGACGAACGCCTTCGGAATGATGCGATCGGTGAAAAGTGCCCGATAGTTGTCAAGCCCCCAGGTGGTGTCGAAGCCGCCCGCATCGAGCACCTGGAAACTGCTGATGATCAGCGTGAACAACGGCAGCAACACCGCCCCCGCTACTATCACGCTGACGATCAGAGTCGCGACCGATTCCTGGGTGACCAGGCTGCGCCAGCGGCTCGAAAGCGGCGCGTCAGTGACGACTGTGGATATTGTTTGAACGCTCACGACTTTGTCCCGTTAAAGCGCAGTCGACCTCTTCGGTGCCAGGTTACTGGAACTTAGCCTGCCACAGGTCGCGCACCGGTTTGGCGAGCTGTGCCGCGGCGACCCAGTCCTTCAACCCGAGCAGCTTGGTCTTTTCCATATCGAAGACGTAAGGCACGGTCTCCGGCGGCGGCTTGTAGCCCGCCATGAAGCTATACATCGCCTCGCCTTCGATGAAGATGTCGGTGCCGTCCTTGCTCAGCATGAATTCGACAAAAAGCTTGCCCGCACTCCGATGCGGTGCGCCCTTGATCACAGCGGCCTGGTTGCCCAGCATCACTTGGCCTTCGCTGTAGTGGCCGATCTTGAGCACCTTGGCGAGGTCGGGCTTCTTGAGCACGTTCTGATAGACGCGCCCGGACAGGTTCCACATGTCGAGTGGCCGCTGGCAGGTGATGACCATCTGCATCTTCGGTTCAGTGCGGAACTCGACCAGGGGATCGGTCGCCTTGAGTTTGTCCCAGAACTCGTCGAGCTTGAGCACTCCGTTTTCTTGCAGCG
>Ga0318508_1000289_pt1 | contig 7440 bp, 4 predicted proteins | sample GRESIP084b2f21_FD_203493 | JGI IMG/M metagenome (GOLD analysis project Ga0318508, IMG submission 203493) | Tropical soil microbial communities from Luquillo Experimental Forest, Puerto Rico - GRE.SIPMG.084b2f21 | ecosystem: Environmental > Terrestrial > Soil > Tropical forest > Bulk soil | place...
GCGCGCCGATAGTCCCGCCGCCGAGGTGACGGTGACCACCGAGCCGCGCGCACTCGACGACGAGACCATACTCGAGCGGGTCATGGTGATCGCGCGCAACCGCGCACTCGCGGCTCACCATGTCACCGTGCACGCGCTCGAGGGACGACTTGCGGTCTCGCTCGATCTCGAAGTCGACGGTACCCTTTCGCTCGCCGCGGCGCACGATATCGCGACCGGGCTCGAAGACGCCATCCGCGACGAGCTGGGGCCGGGAGTGGAGGTCGAGACCCATATCGAGCCTTTGCAATCGGTCGATGAGCCCGGCCACGACGCCTCGGCGAAGCGCATCGCGGCGGTGCGCGACGCGTTGACCGAGATCGCGACCAAGGTCGATTTGGTCGGCGCGATCCACGACGTGCGCGTGCGCGCAGCCGATGACGGCGAGATCGTCAATTTCCATTGCCTCGTCGATCCCGCGCTGAAAGTGGCGGACGTGCACGACAAGGTCGACGAGGTGGAGCGCGCGCTGCGCCTGCGCTTTCCCTCGATCAAGCGCGCGATCGGTCATGCCGAGCCGGCGCTGCCGTCGCCGTAGTCAGCGTCGGCGAAAACGGCATGACGACCACCCGCGCTGGCGGGCGGCCACGCCGCTCTTCGCCGCTATCGCGACGTTTCGGACATCCGCAACTATGGTATCAGCACGGCCGCGCCTTGCAGGCGACCTTCGCGCAGATCGGCAAGCGCCTCGTTGGCTGCCTCGAGCGGATAACGCGTCACCTCGCTCCTCACGCCCGCCTGCGGCGCCAGCGTCAAGAATTCGCGCGCGTCCGCCCGTGTGAGGTTGGCGACCGAAACGACCTGCCGCTCCTCCCAGAGCAGCCGATAGGGAAAGCTCGGAATGTCGGTCATGTGGATGCCGCCGCAGACGACCCGGCCGCCCTTCTTCACCGCCTTGAGCGCCAGTGGAACAAGCGCACCGACCGGGGCAAAAATGATCGCGGCATCGAGTGGCTCAGGCGGCATTTCGTCTGAGCCGCCGGCCCAGACCGCGCCGAGAGATTTTGCAAAGGCCTGCGCCGCGTCATCGCCGCCGCGGGTGAAGGCGTAGACGCGCCGGCCTTGCCAGGCCGCGACCTGGGCCAGAATGTGCGCGGCGGCGCCGAACCCGTAGAGGCCGAGCGCCTGTGGGCCCGTCCCCTCGGCGCCTCTCCCCTCGCCTGCGCCTGCCATGCGGTAGCTGCGCCAACCGATGAGGCCGGCGCACAGCAACGGCGCGACCTCGGCGTCATCCCGCCGCTCCGGAAGGGGGAAGCAGTAGCGCGCATCGGCGAGCGCGTGCGTGGCATAGCCGCCGTCGCGCGTGTAGCCAGTAAATATCGACCGATCGCACAGGTTCTCTCGGCCGCTGCGGCAATACGGGCAGACGCCGCAGGTCGAGCCGAGCCAAGGGACCCCGACGCGCTCGCTTATGGCCAGTCCCGCGACTTTCGCCCCTATGGCGGCGACGCGCCCGACGATCTCGTGGCCGGGCACGATCGGAAGCTTAGGGTTTGGCAACTCGCCGTCGACCACATGCAGATCGGTCCGGCAGACACCGCAGGCCGTGACCTCGATGAGAATTTCGCCGGGCGCAGGAGCTGGCGCTGGCCGCTCGCGCATGACGAGCGGCGTGCGCGGTTTCTCCAGCGTCATGGCGCGCATGACCCATCTCCAGTCACGCGAAGGCGGCGACGTCCGCGGCAGCCGTACTATTCAGAGCCGCACGTTCTTCACGTTGGCATTGGAATAGAGGCGGTCGCGGGCCTCGTCGCCGAGCCGGACCAAACGGCCGAAATCGACGCCGACCAGCTGGCCGTTACGCTTCATCACCTTGCCCGCGATCAGCACGGTATCCACATTCTGCGGGCCCATGCTGGTGACCACCGCGCCGACCGCATTGTTCATCGGCATCACGTTGAGCCGATCGGTCCGCAACAGGATGATGTCTGCATCCTTGCCGGGCGTGAGGGTGCCGATCTTGCGTTCGAGGCCGTTCGCCCGCGCGCCCTCGATCGTGGCGAATTCCAGCACCTCGCGCACGGTAAGGAACTTCGGCGGATCCTTGTCGCCGGCGAGCCGCCGTGCCCAGACCTCGTTTTTCTGCAGCGAGAAGATCGTGCGCATCTGCTGGAAGAAATCGTTGGGGACCGAGGTTTCGACATCGACGCTCAGCGAGGGACGGATGCCGGTATCGATTGCCTTTTGGATCGGCGGATTGCCGTGCCCCATCAACGTCTCGACATAGCCGGCGATGGAGATGGTGCCGCCGGTATCCTTGATCAGCTTCCACTCGGCGTCGTTGAGCGTGCAGCAGTGGATGTAGGTGGTGTCCGCTGCCAGCGCCTTTTCCGCGTTCAATTTCTCCAACAGGCCGGTTCTGCCGCGCTCCCCGACGCCGACATGGATGGTGATGCGCGCGCCGACGTCACGCGCAGCCTTGAACGTCGGCAGAATCTGCTCGGGCGAGCCGGACGGCGCCGCCAGATAAAGCGTCACCAGCTGATCATCGCTGGAGAAATACTGCTTGCGCAGACGCGCGATGTCGCTCGGGAACTTGGACCCCTTCGCCTCCCACCAGCGTCCGTCGACGGTCTGCGCATTGCCGTAGGCGAACACCGCGCGCACGCCGGAATCGCCGAGCGCCTTGACCGCGGCGTCGGTGTGCTCCGGCGTGTTGTGGATGTGCGACCAGTCGAGAATGCAGGTCACGCCGCTGTCGATGGCGCCGAGCGCGCTGAAATAATCGCCGGCATAGACGTCGTCCGGCACGTATTTGGCGCCGAACGTCTTCTGCACGGTTGCGATGTAATCGTCGAGCGACCCGTCGGGCAGCACGTTGCGCAGGATACCCTGCCACATGTGGCGGTGGGTATCGACGAAGCCGGGCGCTACGATCATGCGCGAGGCATCGATCACCTCGGCGTTGGGCGCGCTGATATTGGGACGCACGGCGGAAATCTTGCCGCCCTCGATCAGCACGTCGGCCTGCTCGAAGTCTCCGATCGTGCGGTCGAGGGTGAGCACGCAGCCGCCCTTGATCAGGATCGCGCGGCCCGGCGCGGTTGCGCCTGGCTGCTGGGCGCTGGCGGTGCCGACCACAGTCGCGGCGGCGACGGCGGTGGCCGCCGTGGTGCAGAGGAACTGGCGGCGCGACAGCGCGGGCGACGAATTGCACGCGCCGCAAGAGCAGAACGAGCCGCCGACGGTACTGCGAAGATGCGTCATGGTGTCCTCCCGAACGAGTGTTGTTGTGAGGAGCGATGCTATCCCTGTTCGGCGGAGGCTCCTAGCGAGACGGCGCCGGGCTGCGACGCCGGCGTGGGTCGCTGCCCACGCGGGCAAGGCCAGCGATCCGCCGGCCGCATCGGCGCTTCGCTGATCAAGGCCGAACAAAAAGCAAGGGAGCGCGTGACATCGTCACGCGCTCCCGCCAGCTTGCGTCCTCTCGCCGCGCCGTCGCTCCGGCGCGCCGTGCCGCTAGTTGGTGATCTCCTTGAATACCTCGGTCAGGTTGGCGGTCTCGTCCTTGATGATCTTGTCGAACTGCTGCGGCGTGTCCGTCACGCCGATGACGAACTGCGCCGCGAGCTTCGCCTGGACCTCGGGAGACTTGATGATCTGGACGACGTCGCGATTGATCTTCTCGATGATCGGACGCGGTACCCCTGCCGGCGCCATCAGCCCAAACCAGGAATCGTAGACGTAGTCCAATCCCGCCTCTCGGAACGTCGGGACGTTCGGCATCTCCGGAATCCGTTGCGGGGTCACGGCCGCAAGCGCGCGCACCTTGCCGGCCTCGGCCATTTCTTTGGAAAGATTGACCGGCGCAAAATACATTTGCGCGTCGCCACGCACGACGGCTGTCACCGCATCGGGCGCGCTCTTGAACGGCACATGCACTATGTTGATGCCTGCCGCTTTCCGAAACAGCGCCCCGGCGATGAAGGTCGTGCTGGCAAGCCCGGGAGACGAGAAATTGAGTGTGCCCGGCTTCGCCTTTGCCAGGTCGATCAGTTCCTTGAGCGTCTTTGCCGGCACTTCCGGGTTGATGATCAGATAGAGCGGCGCCGAGCTGACACGGGTGATGCCAGCAAAGTCTTTCACCGGATCGAACGGTAAATTCTTGTTCACGAGCGCCGCGACTGTGTGCCCGTTCGAGGTCAGCATGAGGGTGTAGCCATCGGGTGCAGCCTTCGCGACGCCCACCGTCCCCGCGAGCCCGGGGCGGTTCTCGACGACGACCTGTTGGTTCCAGCGCTTGGCCAGTTCGTCGGCGAGGATACGCGCCATGATGTCGGTCACACTGCCGGCGCCGAACGGGACGACAATGGTAACCCGCTGGTTCGGATAATCTTGGGCGACCGCCGGTGCGGGAGCGCCGAAAGTTGCGGCAAGCAGTGCCGCCATCCCAACCCAAAGCATGCGAACCACGGTCATCACATTCCTCCCAATATTGTCGGCGCAGCCATACAATGGGTTGCGGCTTCCTGGGAAGCGATTAAAGCAGGAAGCGATTTGACGGTATATGAGTAAAAACGTCCCTGCTTGCTCTTCACCCACGGACCGACATGCGCACTGAAGAGGCCCGCCCCGTCCATCTTGAGGATTACCGCCCGCCCGACTGGCTGGTCGAGACCGTGGAACTTGACGTCTCCCTCGACCCCACGGCAACGGCGGTGCGCGCGGCGCTCACGCTGCGCCCCAACGGAAACGGCGCGGCGCCCGCGCCACTGATGCTCGATGGCGAGTCGCTGAAGCTCCGCGCGCTCAAGCTCGACGGCGCCGCGCTCCCGCCGGAACAGTTCGTCGCGACGCCGGAGCGGCTGACCATTGCGCAGCCGCCCCAGCGCCGGTTCCGGCTGGAGATCGAGACCGTCGTCGACCCGTCGGCCAACACGCAGTTGTTGGGCCTTTATCGTTCGGGCGCGATCTATTGCACCCAATGCGAGGCCGAGGGCTTTCGCCGCATCACCTATTTCCCGGACCGCCCCGACGTCATGGCGGTCTATACCACCCGCATCGAGGCTGAGAAGGCCGACGCAGCGGTGCTGCTCGCCAACGGCAATCTCGTCGCATCAGGCGACGTGCCGGGCACAACGCGACACTTCGCGGTCTGGCACGATCCGTTCCCGAAGCCGTCGTATCTGTTCGCGCTGGTGGGCGGGAAGCTGGCCTGCGTCGAGGACCGCTTCCGCACCATGTCGGGCCGCGAGGTCGCGCTGCGGATCTATGTCGAGCCGGGCAAGGAAACGCGCTGCGTCTACGCCATGGACTCGCTCAAGCGCGCCATGCGCTGGGACGAAACCGCGTTCGGCCGCGAATACGATCTCGACATTTTCATGATCGTCGCGGTCTCGGACTTCAACATGGGCGCGATGGAGAACAAGGGTCTCAACGTCTTCAACGACAAATACGTGCTTGCCTCGCCCGAGACCGCGACCGACAACGATTTCGAGCGGATCGAGGCGATCATCGCCCACGAATACTTTCATAATTGGACCGGCAACCGCATCACCTGCCGCGATTGGTTTCAGCTCTGCCTCAAGGAAGGGCTCACGGTTTTTCGCGATCAGGAGTTTTCAGCCGATCAGCGCTCGCGCGCCGTCGAGCGCATCAGCGACGTACGCGGCTTGCGCGCGCATCAATTCGTCGAGGACGCAGGTCCGCTCGCGCATCCCGTGCGACCCACCGTCTACCGCGAGATCAACAATTTCTATACGGCGACCGTCTACGAGAAAGGCGCCGAGGTCGTGCGCATGCTCACACGGCTGCTCGGCCCGGAGAATTTCCGCAAGGGCATGGACCTCTATTTCGCCCGCCACGACGGCGAGGCGGCGACCATCGAGCAATTCGTGCAATGCTTCGCCGACGTGTCAGGCGCGGACCTCACGCAATTCATGCTCTGGTACTCCCAGGCCGGCACGCCCGAGGTCGTCGCCACTGGCAGCTACGATGCGCATGCGCAGACCTATCGCCTCGACCTCGCCCAGAGCGTCCCCGCAACACCCGGCCAGCCGAGCAAGGAGCCGATGGTCGTTCCGCTCGCCATCGGACTCGTCGGGTGCGATGGGCGCGACCTGCCGCTCAAGCTCGGCGATGGGCGCGCGATCGAGCACGGTGTGCTGACTCTGACCGAGCCCGCCGAAACCTTCGTGTTCGCCGATATCGGCGAACCGCCGGTGCTTTCGCTCAATCGCGGATTTTCCGCGCCGATCAAGCTCGTCGCCAATCTTGGCGCCGATGATCTGCGGTTCCTCGCCGCCCACGATGCCGATCCGTTCAATCGCTGGCAGGCGCTGCAGACGCTGGCCACTCGCTTGCTCGTCGACAATACCTCCGCTGTGCGCGCTAACGGCGCGGCGCGGCAAGATCCGGGCCTCCTCGCTGCGCTGGGCGCAATTCTGGCTGACGGGGCGCTCGAACCTGCCTTTGTCGCCCTTGCGCTGACGCTTCCCGGCGAGGCGGATATCGCGCGCGAGATCGCTCGCGATGTCGATCCCGATGCCGTGTTCGCGGCGCACTCCGCCTTGCGCGCGGCGGTCGGCGAGCACCTCGCCGAGCCTCTCTTCGATCACTATCGCCGGCTGTCCGAAAGCGCGCCCTACCAGCCCGACGCCGCCAGCGCCGGACGGCGCACGCTGCGCAATACTTGCCTCGACCTTCTTGTTGCAACACGCCGGACAGACGCCATCATGCTCGCCGCGCGACAGTATCGGGCGGCGGACAACATGACCGACCGCATGGCCGCGCTCTCGACGTTGTCGCTGTGCGACGTGGCCGAGCGCGCCGCCGCGCTCGACGATTTCTACGCCCGCTATGCCGATGATCCGCTGATTGTCGACAAATGGCTCACGCTGCAGGCCACTGTTCCGGAACCGGCGACGCTCGACCGCGTCAAGGCGCTCACCAGCCATCCCGCCTTCTCGTTTGCCAATCCCAATCGCATACGCGCCTTGATCCACGCGTTTGCGCTGGCGAACCAGAAGGAGTTCAACCGCGCCGACGGCGCTGGCTACGACTTCGTCGTGGACACGGTGCTGGCGCTCGATCCCAAGAATCCTCAGGTCGCGGCGCGGCTGTTGTCGGCGTTCAAGAGCTGGCGCATGCTCGAGCCGACACGGCGCGCGCGGGCGCAAGCGGCCTTGCGGCGGGTAGCGGCGGCGCCTTCGCTTTCACCCGACGTGAGCGACATCGTGCAACGCGCGCTGGCCAAGGACTGACGCGCGCACGCCTTGGCGGCACGAAACAAGAACGCAAATGGCGCAGGTTTTGGGCCCAAAAGCCATTGCCGATCAAGGACAAAGCACCGATTCATCAATCTTGCAGATTCGTTAACGGACCTCTCGACAAATCGCCATCTTTCGATTCCAATCAAAAGTGATTCGGAGAGATGCGGCACATCCTTCCGATGAAGGTGAT
>Ga0318508_1000290_pt1 | contig 7434 bp, 8 predicted proteins | sample GRESIP084b2f21_FD_203493 | JGI IMG/M metagenome (GOLD analysis project Ga0318508, IMG submission 203493) | Tropical soil microbial communities from Luquillo Experimental Forest, Puerto Rico - GRE.SIPMG.084b2f21 | ecosystem: Environmental > Terrestrial > Soil > Tropical forest > Bulk soil | place...
CGGCCATCGCTGCTGTTCCCCCCGCGGAAAGGATTTGTTGCGGATCAGGTTGCCGTCGGTGATGCGCTCCGATCGCTCCTTCGTCAACAACAAAGGGCCAAGCGGCTATCAATCGTCCTATTCACGCGAGCAATCAGCACGGTCCGGATCTTCGATCGACCGAACGCCCGTCTGCCCTTCGCAGTCGCGTGTGCGCCGCGCTGATAGACGCCGGAAATTACCTCATTCACCGCCATCGTTTGACAGCTACAATCGCCGTCCATAGGCTTTAATAAAACGCGAACGCCCCGAAGGGCGCGTTGACGGTACCTCGGTTACGGTTCCGCGATCTCACCAGGGAGGACGCAATGATTTCTCATGGCATGGCCGCACGGCCGCGGCCGTCTCGTAGATTCGGGGACGGATCGGGTCCAACCAAGAATTAAACGGGAACCGCGCAAAACGATTTCTTTCCGGGAGGACATAGTCATGAAGCTCAGCAGGCAGATCGGCATCTGTTTGGCTCTGGTATGCGCAAGCCTGGCCCTGCCCACGATGAGTCGTGCAGTGGATTTCGGAAAAGTGGGCGAGCCCGTCAATCTGGCCGTCGGCTACCAGCCGTACTACACGCAGGCTTGGTCGGGCGTTGTCATGAATGGCACACGGCTTTGGGAGAAGTATCTGCCAAAGGGCTCGACGGTGGAGTTCCAGGTCGGCCTGCAAGGCGCCATCATCGTCAACGCGATGACCGGCGAGAAGCTGCACATCGGCTACGCCGGCGACATGCCGAGCATCGCCGCAACCTTCCGCTATCTGAAAGAGCGCGGCGGCGTCGACATCCGCATCGTCGCGGTACTGGGCACGTCGAAGCAGCAGTGCAATATCTTCATGGTCCGCAACGACGCACCGGAGTTCAAGAACGGCAGAGAGGCGGTGAAATGGATGGACGGCAAGGTCACCTCCTCGCCGCATGGAAGCTGCACCGACCGCTTCGGCCAGCTCGCGTTCAAGCTCAGCAACATCCAGCCCGCGCGCTATCTCAACCAGAACATCGAGGTCATCACCACCAATTTCCGCGCCGGCAAGCTCGACGCGGCGGTGATCTGGGAGCCGACCGCTTCCAAGCTGGTGACGGAAGGCATCGCCCGGCGTGCCGCCAGCGGCGAGGACTTCGACGCCCTCGATGGCGGCATGCTGATCATGCTCAACGACCTCATCCAGCAGCGTCCCGACATCGTGCGCGCCTGGCTCGAAGCCGAGCTCGACGCCCAGCTTTTCATCGCCGATCCCAAGAACGCGGTCGACATCGTGAAGATGGCCGAGCAGCAGACCGAGAAGATGCCGGCCAGAGCGCTGTGGGCGTCGCTGTACGGGGCCTACCCGAAGGAAGTGGGCGGCGGCGAGATCATGAACCAGTTCGACTTCATCATCAGTGATCGCCCGCGACAGCTGCTCGACGACGCGACGGCGTTTCTTTACAACATCCCGCAGAAGCCGGCGGCGGCGCCGAAGATTCGGCCAGAGGCGTTCGCGGACCAGATCGCCCGCGAAGTTCTAAAGGCCCGCGGCCTGTCGAGCCCGATTGGCGCAGTCAAGGCCCAGCCGCTCGAGGCCAACCCGTTCAAGTAAAATTCCGTCCATCGGCCTGTGCGGGTTGGATCGGAGTCCGATGAACAACCACGCGATTGCGACCACTGCTGGGGCCGATTCGAAGCTGGCGGCACCGACCAGGTTGTCCCTGACATGGTACCGCCTCAAGAAAAAGCTGCGCACCCCGACGCCCTATCTGATGGTTCTCGGGCTCACCTTGTGGATGGTGACCTGGTGGCTCTTCTCCGAGGTCTGGAAGCTGCCGCGCTTCGAAAAGATGCCGGGTCCAGTGGTCTTGCTCAAGGACTGGCTCGCGAGCGAGCCGTTTTACGGCATTTCGTTCTTCACCGAGATTTACTACGAGCACATCTGGATCAGCACCCGCCGCATCCTGATCGCGTTCGCCATCGCCACTGGCCTCGGCGTGCCGCTAGGCCTGTTCATGGGCTGGTCGAAGAAGTTCAAGGACTACGCCTTCCCGATTCTCGAGACCCTGCGCCCGATCCCGATCCTGGCGTGGGTGCCGCTGGCGATCCTGATGTTCAAGGGCTTCGAGGCGCCGGTGATCTTCCTGGCAACGCTCGCGTCGCTCTACGTGACGACGCTCAACACGCTGCTCGGGGTCGAATCGATCGACGAATCCTACTTCCGCGCCGCCGGCTGCCTGGGGTCGAAGCCGAGGCACGTTTTCTTCCACATCGTCGTGCCGGGCGCGCTGCCGTTCATCTTCACCGGCCTTCAGATCAGCGTCGGGGTCGCATGGTTCTCGCTGGTGGCGGCGGAGATGGTGTCGGGCGACTACGGCCTCGGCTATTTGATCATGCAGTCCTACGTGAACAGCGTGACGGTCCCCCTCGTCATCGGCATGGTCACGCTCGGTTTCGTCGGCTGGTTTACCTCGGCGCTGGTCCGCCGAGCCGGAAACCTGATGATGCAGTGGCGCGTGCGAGCGCTGGCCCTCGAGGGACGCTGATGACGCAGCAGGCAGCGGCCAAGATGCAGGACATGTCAGCACAAGTGCATACGGCTCGGACCACCAAGGGCGCGCTCAGCATCCGCAACGTGACCAAGATCTACGACCCCGAGGGCGTCAACATCCTGGCGGTCGACAGCTGCTCCATGGAGGTCGCGCCGGGCGAGTTCTGTATGATCGTCGGTCCGTCGGGGTGCGGAAAGACGACGCTCCTGAATGCCATTGCGGGCTTCCACTCGATCACGTCGGGGGAGATCTTTCTCGACCGCAAGCTGCTGTGCGGGCCAGGCAAGCCGACAGCGGCACAAGGCGCCGACCGCATCGTGGTGTTCCAGAACGGCGCGTTGTTTCCGTGGAAGACGCTGGCACAAAACGTCGCCTATGGCCCGATGGTGCAGGGCGTCCTGTCGAAGCGAGATGCCCTGGACAAGGCGCACGAGATGCTGGCCGAGGCGGGCCTCGGCGAGTTCGGCGGCAAGTATCCGGGCGAGGTTTCCTCGGGCATGGCCCGCCGCGCTGAAATCGTACGTGCCCTCATCAATAATCCAAAGGTCCTGCTGCTCGACGAGCCCTATCGCGCCATGGACGGGCTGACCAAATCGATCATGCACGAGGCGCTGCTCGAAGTATACGATCGGACCAAGGTCACCATCTTCTTCATCACCCACGACCTCGAAGAGGCGATTTTTCTCGGCGACCGGGTGTATGTGCTGACGACACGGCCATGTCGTCTCAAGAAAGTGGTCAATGTCGACATTCCGCGCCCCCGCAACTACGAAGTCTTGTCGTCCGAGCAGTTCAGGCTGCTGGTCGAGGAAACCAACGATGCCGTGCACGAAGAAGCCATCAAGGCCTTCCGATTGGGCGAGAGAGAGCTAGCCTGAACAAGGCGAGAATCGGCCATGGTCAGCGTTGGCGAAATCAGTCGTCCCATCGCGGTCGCGCGATCGCGCCGCTCGTTCCTGCGCAGGGTGCTGGGCCGGCAGGAGTTCTGGCGCGGACTCCTCGCCATCATCGTGTTCCTGGTCCTGTGGGAGATCGGTTCGCGCTCCAAGGAGTGGTTCGGATACACGCTTCCCTATGTCGGCCTTCTGCCGCCCCCTTCCGATGTTGCGGTGGCCTGGTCGGACGTGTTGATGAAATGGGGATACTGGGAAAGCTGGTACCAAAGCTTCAGGCGGGTGCTGACCGGCTTCATCGCCGCGCAGATCATCGGCATCCCCTTCGGCCTGATGTTGGCTGTCAACAGATACTTTCGCGACATCTTTTTCCCACCCTTCGAAGTACTCCGCCCGATTCCTCCGCTTGCCTGGGTGCCGGCCTCGTTGATTTTCTGGCCGACCAACGAGATGTCGATCGCATTCGTCACCTTCCTCGGCGCATTCTTCACGATCGTGATCAATGTCCTCGGCGGCGCCCGCACGATCGACGTTCGCTATCTGCGGGCTGCCCAATCGATGGGCGCAAGCCAATGGGATTTGTTTTGGAGAATCGTCTTGCCCGGCACGCTCCCCTCGATCTTCACGGGTGCGGCCGTAGGAATGGGCATCACCTGGGAGGTCGTCGTTGCCGCCGAGATGATTTCGGGCGGAGGCACGCAGGGCGGCGGCGGCCTCGGCTTCTTCATCTGGAATTCGTATATTGGCGGATCGCTGCCGCAAATCGTTGTCGGCATGATCTCGATTGGCATTGCCGGCTACCTTTCAAGCACCGTCATCCGCATGATCGGCCACCGCGCCATGCCCTGGCGCCACCTGTTCTGATCCGCAAAAATAGGCGCCGTTCATGCACAGGCAGGTCAACAATATCGATCAGCCAGCATCCGTTGCCGGCCTTGCGGGCGGGACCGCATCGCAGGCCAAGGTCGAGATCAAGGAAGTCTGCAAGTCCTACGGCGAGGAGTGGGAGCGGCAGGATGTCATCAAGGATCTCACGCTCGATGTCTTGCCCGGCAAGCTCACTGTTGTCGTCGGCCCTTCCGGTTGCGGCAAGTCGACGCTGGTCAATCTGATCGCAGGCTTCGAGCGGCCGGATCGAGGTGAGATTTTACTGAACGGCCGGCGGGTCACCGGCCCCTCCAGAGACCGGATGGTGGTATTCCAGGAGACGGCGCTGATCCCGTGGCAGACGACGTACCAGAACGTCGTGTTCGGCCCGAAGCTTCGCGGCGACATCAAAGGCAAAGCGCTTTATCAACGCGCCCATGAGCTGCTGACCAAGGTTGGGCTTCAGGACTTCATCGACAAATACCCGCTTCAGCTGTCGGGAGGCATGCAGCGGCGTGCCGAGTTGGCGCGTGCGCTCATCAATCAGCCCCAAATCATGATCATGGACGAGCCTTTCCGTGGGCTCGACGCCATGTCGCGCGGCCTGATGCAGGAGTTCTTCCTGCGGCTGTTCGAAGAGAACCGGCACACCAATCTGTACGTCACATCCGAGATCGACGAGGCGATTTTCCTTGCGGATCGGTTGGTCGTGCTCTCGAACAGGCCTGCGCAGTTGCGCGCGGTCATCGATATTGATCTGCCGCGCCCCCGACACTATCAGGTGCTGAGCTCGCCCGCGGCCTTCGAATACAAGCGCGCGGCGATGGAGATCCTTCACCAGGAGGCAATGCGCAGCTTCAGGCTTTCCGCAACCGGCCGTTTACCGGGCCGTCCGTGATTCCCGGCACCGGGTTCACTCGCGTCCCGCCATGGAGCTTCTGACCGACCGCACGACGATCATCGCTCTGGCGATCGCCGGCGCGTGCCTCGCGACGGCGGGAAGCTTGTTGCGAAGCCGGAGCCGCAATACCGCAAGGTTGGCGCATTTGATGGTGTGGGTTGGCTACCTTGTCTCGCTAGCGAGCATGTCTCTCTTCGTCGCAGCGGGGTTCTTGTCCAACCGCTGACATTGGCCGGCGAACAGTCGTCGTTTCCAATGCCCGCGCACATGAATGTGATACACGCGGTCGGATTCTGTCGCCGGATCAAACGGACGAAGCTTTCGGCACGCACAGCCCTTCGTCAACAACAAAGGGCCAAGCGGCTATCAATCGTCCTATTCACGCGAGCAATCAGCACGGTCCGGATCTTCGATCGACCGAAGCCTGTCCTGCCCTTCGCAGTCGTGTGTGCGCTGCGCTGATAGACGCCGGAAATTAGCTCATTCACCGCCATCGTTTGACAGCCACAATCGCCGTCCATAGGCTTTAATAAAACGCGAACGCCCCGAAGGGCGCGTTGACCGTATCTCGGTTACGGTTCTACGGGACTTAGTCTCCGGTCTTCGAGGTGCTGCGACCGATTCCGCCGCTGGCTAGGGTCCCCGCCGCAATCATCTTCTGGCCGACGCAGGAATTATCGGTCATGTTCGTCACGTTCCTCGGCGCGTTCTATGCGGTGGTCATCAATGTTATCGATGGTGCACGGGCCATCGACATGCGTTACTACCAAGCGGCGTGATCCATGGGATCGTCGAGCTGACATGCCCGCCCTTTCCGTCAAACGCGCTCGCTCGGCCAGGTTCGCAACCATGCCCGCCGGACTTTCCGCATGAGCGAAACCCAAGACATTGCCTTTTCTGCTCCTCGCTCCGCGCCGAGGAAGGCCGCGCTGATCGAAGCGCGATCGAAGACCTCTAGCTGTGCATTCTACGCCGAGCCGCAGGAGCCGCTCCTCTATGCGGCCTTGCGCGCGGGCGTAGCAGTTCCCTACGAGTGCGCTACCGGCACCTGCGGAACCTGCAAGGCGCGGCGCATTGCCGGGGTGATCGTTGGCGACTGGGGAGAAGCGCCCGGCAAGGTCTATCTGCGCCCTGATCGCGACGAGGTGCTACTCTGTCAGACCCGCGCGCTCAGCGACTGCAGCTTCGAGATTCCGGGCAGCGTCAATTTGGCGTCCACGACGCGGGTTCGGCCGTACTTCGGTCGGGGAATTGTTGCCCGCATCGAGGCGCTCACGGAGGACACGGTCGAGCTGTCGCTCGATCTCGATCCTGCCCTCGAGTTCGATGCAGGTCAGTTCGCCGTGCTCCGGGTTCCGTCCATTGCCGGCTACCGCGGCTATTCGATGGTCAATCACCCCGGGACTGCCAAGCAAGCGAAATTCGTGGTCAAGCGAAAACCCTCCGGCGCGTTCACCGACTGGCTGTTCTCGCGCGCAGGGCCCGGCGATCCCATCGAATGGTTCGGTCCGCTGGGCAAGGCAATCTTCACGCCGCAGGAGCAGCGGACGATCGTGTGCATCGGCGGCGGCTCCGGCATCGCCTCCATCATGTCGATTCTCGAGGCGGGATGCTCCTCGCGGCATTTCGACCATTTCGAAGCGGCGGTCTACTTCGGCGTCCGCAGCAATGCCGATGCGTTCTATCTCGATCGACTGCACCGCTTCGCAGAAATTTGCGGGACGCGTCGCCTATCTCGCCGGGCCGCCGATTCTGGTCGACGTGTCGATTCGAATGCTGATCACTCAGGGCCGGCTCCCAGTGCGCGACATTCGCTACGACAAGTTCAGCTGATCCCGAGTGAGTTGGGGAGAGAAGAGAATGTCCTTAGCTGCGATCGAATCCGACAACTTCGAGATTCTCCGGTCCACCGACATACTCCACGGCGTATCGGATGCCACCGTCAAGAAGATTGCGGCAGTCGCCAGACCTAAGACGGTGGATGAAGGGGAGACGGTCTACTCCGTCGGCGATCCCGTGCGGAGCGCGTACGTGGTTGCCGCCGGGCGGCTGCGATTTGTTCTCGGGGGCGACGGTCGTCCCGCGGCGCAGGGCACTGTCGTTCCAGCCGGCGACATTCTCGGCTGGGCTGCGCTGCTGGGCGATCAGCCGCGGCGCATCGCCACCGTCATCGCGCTGGAAGAATGCCGGCTGCTCGATATCGAAGGCGAGACGCTACTGCAGAT
>Ga0318508_1000320_pt1 | contig 7212 bp, 8 predicted proteins | sample GRESIP084b2f21_FD_203493 | JGI IMG/M metagenome (GOLD analysis project Ga0318508, IMG submission 203493) | Tropical soil microbial communities from Luquillo Experimental Forest, Puerto Rico - GRE.SIPMG.084b2f21 | ecosystem: Environmental > Terrestrial > Soil > Tropical forest > Bulk soil | place...
ATCCGCTCTCTTCCTATACCAAGTCTCGGCTTTGCGCATCCGCCGCGGATGAGTACGATCGGCCGACGAGAATGAAGCTGGAGGAGCGAATGTCCCGTTTCGCCGGTTTGATCGGCATCGTGGCCGTGGCGAGCGTCGCGCTGTGGCCGCCGTCGAGCCCGGCGCAGGAGCCATATCCGTCCCGAACGGTGAAGATCGTGGTTCCGGCCATAGCCGGCTCGACCACCGATGCGCTTGCGCGCATCGTGGCAGACCAGCTCAGCCAGAAATGGGGCAAGGCCACCATCGTGGAGAACATTCCCGGCGGAGCGATGAATATTGGCGCGCTTAGCGTCGCGCGCGCGGCGCCGGATGGCTACACGTTGCTGATCGCGCCGCCTTCCCCGCTCTCGTTCAATCACCTTCTCTATCGCGATACTGCCTACGAGCCGAGCAAGTTCGTCCCGATCACCATGCTGGCGAAAATCCCGAATGTCCTTGTCGCTCGCAAGGACCTCGCGGCGGGCACGTTGCAGGAGCTGATCGACTACGGCAAAGCCAATCCCGGCAAGCTCACCTACGCCTCGCAAGGCGTGGGCTCCACGGCGCATCTGTCGGCGGCGCAACTCGAAGTGCAGACCGGCATCAGGATGGTGCACGTGCCCTATCGCGGCGCGCAGCCGGCGCTCACCGACGTCGTCGCCGGCCACGTCGACATGTTCTTCGACACGCTCGCGACCTCGGTGCCGCTCTACCGCGACCACAAGGTCAAGCTGATGGGGGTCGCCGATTTGAAACGCGCCGGCGTCGTACCCGAGGTTCCGACCATTTCCGAAGCAGGGCTGCCGGGCTTCAAATCGATCACCTGGTTCGGCTTGGTCGCGCCGCCGGCCACGCCCGCCGCCTTGGCCGAAAAGATCAATCGCGATGTGGTCGAGATTCTCAACGGCAAAGACGCCGGCGACATGCTGCGCAAGATGTCGCTCGAGACCGGCGCGACGGCGCCGGCCGAGACCACCCGTTTCTTTGCCGAAGAAACGGCGTTGTGGAGCAAGGTCATCAAGGAGGCGGGCATCGAGCCGCAGTAGTCGCCGCAAGCCAAAGCCCGCCCGTCACGCCAACAATCCCGCATCGCGAAAGGCGCGCAGCGCTCCGGGATGAAGCGGCACGCCGCCGAATTCGAGCGCCGCCGCGCCCCGTGAGCGCAGCGGCGCGAGCAACTCTTCCATGCCGATGAACAGCGGGTTGAGTCGGCCGAGCTCGCCCGCGCTCGTTGCGATCGCCCCGACCGCTTCGCGCACGATCGCCTGCGGCACACGCTGGTGGGTGACGAGCACATTGAGCACCGCGACCTGCGGCAGGTCGGCTTCGAGGCCACGGATCGCGCCAGCGCGCATCACGGTGCGGCGATAGTAGGGCACCGCCCGCATCACTGTTTCGAGCTCGCCGATCTGGTAAGGCAGCACGCGCAGCGCAATGCGTTGAGCGAGCTCTGTCATGACCGCGTTGGGGATGGGGCATTGGAACTGGGCATCGATGTCGCCTGCGGCCAGAGCCGCGGCGCCGGCGGCGAAATCGAGATAGACCGGCGAGAAGTCGGAAAAACTCATGCCCAGCGCGCCGAACAGCCCGTGCGCATGCTGCACCATGCCGCTCGTGCGTGGCCCGACCGCAACCCGCCGCCCGCGCAGATCGGAAAATGACCGGATCGGCGACTGCGCGCGCACGATGAAAAACAGCGGGCCCGCGTTCATCGGCGCCGCCATGGCGAGATCGATGGGCCGCTCGAACGGCATCTCGCCGTTCTTGGCGCGGCCGATCCAGTTCGAGGCCATGAAGCCGAACTCGATCTCGCCCGCGTGCAGGCGATTGGCGTTTTCCGTGCTGGCGGCTTTGCATTCCATGACCTCGACCGGCGCCAAGGCCGGCCGCCGTTCGAACAGCGTCTTGAGCGCGCGACCCTGGTTGTAGAAGGTGCCGTCGCGCTCCGAGGTGCCGATCCGGATCGTCATGGAAGAGAACAGAGCCCCTTCGGCGAGATTGCCGAGCCGATATTCGTTGCCGAAGCCGCGGTCGGGGTGTCAAGCCCGGCGGTAAGCGCAGAGCAGCGTCGACGCAGAGCGCGCTTCCCTTGCCGCCCGTGCGGTCGTAGGCTCAAAAGAAAAGCCGCCGACATTCGGGAGGATGCTGGATGAGAGGGGTGGCAGTCCGACTGGGCGCCTGCTTGATCGCGCTCGCGCTGCCGCCGCAAGGCGCGTGGGCGCAGCAGGCAAGCGGCGATGCCCTCAACGAGCAACAGCTTCTGGGCATGCGGTTGTTCAACCAGTCATGCCGCGTCTGCCACACCAAACCGCAAATGACGAGCCCGCTCTACGGTCCCGCACTGTCGCAGAATTCGTCGGGTGGACAGGAAGCCGTGATGCGGGAGGTGATCAGCAACGGCCCCCCCCGCATGCCCGGCTTCAAATACCATTTCGAGCCCGCACAGATCGAAGCGATCGTTGCGTACCTGAAAACGATACCCACTCCGCCCGCTCCGGCGAGCCCGGCGCGCTGAGCGGATGGGGCCGACCGGAGACAAAGTCATGACCAGCCCACGCAATGTCTTGCTCGCCACGCTGATCGCCATCGTGGGAGCGGTGATGAGCCTTGCGGGCGCAAACGCCGCCGATGCCATTCTCAGCGGGACGATCACATCGGCGGGAGGCGAAAAGCTCAGCGGCGTCACCGTATCCGCCAAGCCCGTGGGCGGAACCGTGACCACCACCGTCTTCACCGATGCGGGCGGCGACTACTATTTTCCACCATTGCCGGCCGGAAAGTATCGGGTCTGGGCGCAGGCGATAAGCTTCCAGACCGCCAAAGCCGACGTCGATCTGGCCGCGCCACGCAAGCAGGGTTTCGTTCTCACTCCGACGAAGGATTTCGTTCGGCAATTGCCGGGCAACGTCATGCTGTCGGCGCTGCCCGAGGAGACCGAGCAGGACAAGCGCATGAAACGGCTCGTGCGCAACATTTGCACCGGCTGTCACACCGCGAGCTACGCGCTTCAGCACCGATTCGACGAGGCCGGCTGGAACGCGATCATCGAGCTCATGAAGAATGCCAACGTCTACGGCACGTTCATGGGTAACGAGCGCAAGCCTTCCGGCATTCTCGACTACCATCAGAAGGAATTGGCGGCCTATCTCGCACGCGCGCGCGGGCCCGGCGAAAGCGCCATGAAGTTTACCCCTAATCCGCGTCCCTCCGGGGAGGCGGCGCGCGTCATGTTCAAGGAGTACGACGTGCCGCTCGATCCGGATGCGGGCCTGCCGAGCAACTTCGTGCAGAACGACGGCAGCGATTGGTCGCTGGGGACGCCGTCTGTCCTCATCCCGGGCTGGGGCGTGCACGATGCCTGGCTCGATCTCGACGGGGAGCTCTGGTTTACCTGCAACATCCCGAACCGACGCACCACCATCGGCAAGATCGATAGCAAGACCGGCGCGGTCAAGCTGTTCAAGGTCCCGGCGGTGAACGGTCTCGCCGCGCAGACCCACGGTATGACCCGGGACCCAAACGGCATCATCTGGTTCAACGTCAACAACGGCCGCGGCGGGTTGGGCCGCCTCGATCCCAAGACCGAGCGCATCGACGTCTATATGCCGCCGCAGGGAATGTCGCCGACCGGCGGCGCGACCACCGTCGACTACGACGGCAAAGGCAGGATCTGGTCGTCCGCGCCGGACGGAGCGTTGCGATTCGATCCCGCGACCGAGACCTTCACCGAGTTCAAGTCCGTCACCTACAAGACCCCGAACGGCACCGGCGTGACCTACGGCGCCGCCGGCGATCGCGACGGCAACGGCTGGTGGGCGGAAATGACGCTCGACATCATCGGCAAAGGCGACAGCGCGACGGACAAGCCGCAGGAGGTCAAGCTCGCTCCCGTGCAGGCGGAGATGGATCGCGTCAGCGCGGATGCGCGCAAGTTCTACGAGACCTACAACCAGCCCGACTTCAACAATCCGTTCCCGTGGGCGCAAGGACCGCGGCGCATGGGCACCGACAAGAACGCCGACGTGCTGTGGGTCGGCAACTCGTGGGGCGCCAATTTCGCCCGCATCGACACGCGCACCCACGACACGACCTACGTGCCGCTCCCCGGCGGGCAGCAGCCATACCATGTGGCGGTCGACCGCCAGCACAACGTCTGGACCAATCTCTGGGGCGCCGACCGTGCGCTGCGCTACGACCCCAAGACCTCCGCCTGGACGACGTTCGATCTGCCCACGCGCGGCGCGGAGCCGCGCTACATTTCCCTCCTCGAGCGCGACGGCGCACCGATGCAGGTGGTCCTTCCCTATTTCCGCGCGCGCAAGGTCGCGGTCATGACGCTGCGCAGCGAGGCGGATGTGCAGGCGTTGAAGGCGCAGGCAAGCCGTTAGCTCAGGCAAGCCGTTAGCTACTGCCGCCGACTCTTCGGTGCCTTCGCGCGCGTGAGGAGGCGCCTCGTCCGCTCATTCCGCGTAAGCGGGAACGATCTGGGTCCCCGCTTTCGCGAGGACGAGCGGATGTTGCGCGGATTCCCCGCAACGCGGATTCCCCGCAACCGAGGGGCGTTCTAGTGCGGTCTGCGGCGCGACCAATGCGTCCCGCGCGCGATGATCTCGCCGGCGCGCTTGCCGAATTGTCCCAGATCGACGGGCGCGATCTCGCCGCTTTCCTTGAACAGCGCGGACACCATCGGCTTGTGGTCCGAGAGGGACCACCGGTCATCTTGACGGTTTTCTTTTGCTCTCTGCCTGTCCGCCACGGGAACACCAAAAAGTTCCCCCGCGCGCTCCTCTTTATTAACGAACGTTCATCGTAGGAGTTCCGCGCGCATGGCTCGGCCGGCGATCGTGGTTCCTAATTACATTGTGAACTCGTTAATCGCTTGGCGCGGCGGTGCCGAGCATTGCGCGCGCAACTCACGCCGCTCGGCCTCAATCAAGCCCGCGCAAAATGCGGCATCACCTCGCGCGCGAACAACAGCATCGACGCCTCGGCCTCGGCGCGGCCAATCATGCCGAAATTGACCTGCAGCGACGCGGACTCGAAGCCGCCGACGCCGCGGTGATAACTTTCGATGGCGCTGCGGATTTCCTCCGGCGTGCCGATCCAAGCCAAACCTTTCTCGACCTGCGATTCGAACGTCTCCCGCGACAGGCTCTCGATCATCTTCTGGTAGTTGGGATAGTCGCGCGAGGACACGCCCGACATCCAACCCGAGGCCGCGTCGACGATCGACTTGAGATACTGGTTGAGCGGCTCGCGGGCGACGGCCGCGGCCTTGGCCGAGGTGTCGGCGCAATACATGTGGAACGCGAGCATCACCTTGCCGCGGCCGCCATGTCCGGCCGCCGTCCAGGCGTCGCGATAGGTCTGGAGCAGGCTCGCCATGTGCGCGCCCGCGAGCGGAATGCCCATGAGATAGTGGCCCAGCGTGCCCGCATTCTCGAACGATTCCTTGGTGGATAGCGCCGCGATCCAGAACGGCGGCCTCGGCTTCTGGGTCGGACGCGGCAACGAGGTCGCGTTCTCGAAACTGTGGAAGCGGCCACGCGCCGTGACCTTATCTTCCTCGAGCAAGCGCCGGACCTGCTCGAGTCCTTCGTCGAAGCGCGCGCGGCTCTCGTCCATCGAGATGCCGAAGCGGGCAAACTCGTGGGGCAAGAAGGCGCGGGCAAAGCCCACCTCCAGGCGGCCCCCGGAAATCGCGTCCACCATCCCGATCTGGCCTGCGAGCTTGAGCGGATTGTTGAACACCGGCAGCACCGCACCGGTGATGAGGCGGATCGAGCGCGTCACCGCCGCCGCGGCGCTGAGAAAGATGAGCGGATCGGGACTGTAGCCGCCGTAGGACAGAAAATAGTGCTCGACCGTGCGCACGTTGGTGAAGCCCAGCCGCTCCGCGAGTTGCGTGAGCTCGAGCGCCTCGCGCCAGTACTGCTCGGCGGGCTTCTGGTCGGGGCCGACGGCGGGAAAGAACTGAATGCCGAATTCCATCGGTCACCTTGGCGCGCTCAGAGCTCCACGCCGATCCGGCGATCGATCGAATAGGGCCCCCCGCCCCGCAGTGCAATGGCGAAGCAGACGAGACCCCAGAGCAAGGTGTACTCGTAGCCGCGATTGAGCCACGAAAATCCAGCCTTCCAATAGAGCACCGTGATGATCAGCATTTCCACCGCGGCGGCCGCGGCGAAGAAGCGCGTGAACAGGCCGACAATGAGCGCGATGCCGCCGGCGAACTCGATGATCAACGCCGCCCAGACCCAGGGCAGCGCCGGATCGAATCCCTGCTCCACAAAGCCGCGGATATAGGCCGAGGGCCCGCGCACGACCTTGCCCCACCCGTGCACCAGGAGATTCCAGCCCACCGCGACACGCACGATCGGCCAGGCCAGCGGGACAGCGATGTCGTAGAACGACTTGAGGCCGGGAAACAGCAGCTTGGGTTCGTGCTCGACGTTCTCCGTCACGTGTTGTCCTCCCTCAGTGATCGATTTCAATCATGAATACAAATTTGTCCTCAGTGTAGAGTGACTCCCGCGCGCAGCCAGCGTGCCGCGCCGCGAACTCGCCCGAGTCCGCCGCTCGCGTCATTCACCGCGACATCCGGATCGGCATCGGTGTCTCATCGCATTTTTGCCGCGCGATGGATGGCGGCGCGAATGCGGACGTAGGTCGCGCAGCGACAGAGATTCGTCATCTCCCGATCGATGTCGGCGTCGCTCGGATCCGGGTGGCGGCTCAGCAGCGACGCCGCCGCCATGATCATGCCGGACTGGCAATAGCCGCATTGCGGGACGTCGAGCTCGGTCCAGGCCTTCTGCACCGGATGGTCGCCATTGCGCGAGAGGCCTTCGATGGTCGTGACCTGCCGGCTATCCACCATCATGACGGGCATGACGCAGGTCCGCATCGCGACGCCGTCGATATGCATGGTGCAGGCGCCGCAAACCCCAATGCCGCAGCCGAACTTGCTTCCGGTCAGGTTCAGATGCTCGCGCACGACCCACAACAGCGGGACGTCGTCGGGCCCATCGAACTCGGCCGGCATTCCATTGACGGAAAATTTCACCGACATGGCGGGCTGCCTCTCACGCGTTGGCTCGGAACGTGTCGTCCGGGAACGGCATCACGTCGAGCCGCCGGCCGGCCGCGCTGAACAAGGCCTGCGCCAGCGCGGGCGCCACCGGCGCGAGA